>Ga0272448_1000155_pt1 | contig 101376 bp, 108 predicted proteins | sample YNPCB0191_FD_202220 | JGI IMG/M metagenome (GOLD analysis project Ga0272448, IMG submission 202220) | Hot spring sediment microbial communities from Yellowstone National Park, WY, United States - YNP-CB-019-1 | ecosystem: Environmental > Aquatic > Thermal springs > Hot (42-90C) > Sediment... | reverse complement strand
TTCGATCTCGGTGATTTCAACCCTAAGATCCTCGTCGAGTGCAAGGCACACACATGGACTGAGAGCGACAAAGTGCCAAGTGCGAAAATGACGACATGGAATCAGGCCATGTATTTCTTTTATGCGGCTCCACCTGGCTTTCGTAAAATCCTCTTTGTCCTTCGAGACTTCAGCCAGAAACGGAATGAGACACTTGGACAATATTACATCCGTACGAACTCACACCTCATCCCTCTTGATGTCGAGGTGTGGGAGTTTGATGAGATACAGAGAACAGCAGAAAGAATCAAATAACACATAACTAACGCACGAATTGGTAATGGTAATATAGGTTGCCGTTTCATTATTCATTCCTTCGCATAGATTGCGCCATTCTTGAATATATCATTGTTGTAGGTTGATGTAGTATCGACTGGATGGAACCCTTCTGGTGCAAGGGCAAGGGCAACAAGCTTTCCTGCAAATTGCTTCCAATGATCTACCTGAGCTTGTGCTCCTGTCGTAAACAAGTGTGCCGTCAACTTATTATTACATAGCTCTGCAGCGATAGCATCAATTGCTGGGTGTCCAACCCTAATCGCTCCGATCATGTACTTGATATTTTCCGAATCGCTGATCACAGCCCATAACGCATCCCCATCTGGAGTGTCTGCCTTGGCACGGTAAGGATTGTAATGGCGCGCAGATGGAAGTTTCACGACATCCTCCTTTGGATATGTCTATTTTAGTATGTCCTAAAATATAGGCTCCTATTACTCGTTTGTCAATCCCTGTTAGTTAGGTACCAATCGTGATGTTGTGAATGTCAGGGAAGATAGTGCTCATCTCATCCAGCAAAAACCTGTAAAGAATGGACCATGCTTGCATTTCGAAAACCTGGAGGGTATTTGGGCGGATCGTATAAAGGATGCGGTCAGGCGAGACTAAAACCGTGCGGGAGATTCACAGGGCTGTTAAACGAGTGGGAGACACTATTTCGATCAGTTGTTAACCTTAATTTTCCTCTCTCTGAGGGTCGGCAGAGAGAATTGGGAGATTATTGAGAGATTTTCGGGGGTGTGATCGGCGACTTTCCTCTGAGGAGCGGGCAGTGGTTGTCTCTGCAGAAAGCCGATATGACCTCGCAGATACGCGGAAACCGCCAGAGTTAGTCTCTGACGGCTGGTTAACCTTACGGTATTCTATTGATCTTCAGAAAGAAGGAATGGCTCCCCATCCGAGAGAGGTTGCGAACTTCTCTCTGCTGAGAGATGGGCGTGTTGACAACAGTTCCGCTTTCGCGAAAGTAGTTCCGTCTTTTCTCTAATTTCCGCAAATCAGTTCCGCATTTGCCGTTTGCCGATGGACAATCAGTTCGCATTTACCTCGTCATGTTGCTGGAGCCATGCGCGCCCTTTTGCTGACAACCGATACATCTGCTTGCTACTCTGTGGTTTTTGCGGGAGGGTCATTTCCAAATAGCCTGCCTCGAGGGCAGGCACCAAATATGATTTACGGAAATGTTCGTCATTTTTTAAGTGCAGGCATTCCATCAACGCACGGCGCGTGCTGGGGACACGACAGCACGCCAGCAGGCGCGCCATCGCCTCTGACACTTCCGTGGGGACTTCCCCGGTCACTTCCGTGGTGACTTCCCCGGTGACTTCCGTGTTCGGTGGCAATGGGGATATAGCATCGGCTAAGAGGTAATACGCCCAACGTTTATGATCGACCTGGGACAAGAATCCTCGAGTGACGAGACTCTGGAGCAGACGGGTAAGATCCGCCGCATGCATGTCCGACACCATCCGCAGCCTGGCATTGGACACCCGGCCTTCCACATCAGCCGTGACCAATGTTTCACGTTCTAACGGCGTAAGGGTCGCAAAGCGCGCTCCGAACCGCGTGGCTAGCCGCGCGACGACCTCCTCGGGCAGGAGACTCTCCATGGGTAACCAGACCTGGACACGATCCGGATTCACGGTTTCTTCTAATTCGGGAAAACGCCAGCCTTGTGACGCCCAGCCTTGACGGATTCTATCGATCCCCGAGCCGGCCTTCTCGCCGCCGCCGATCATCTGAAACATCCGCTGCAACGATTTATTGCGGCATTCACTGATCCCGCCTTGCAGCAACTGCTCATACGAAATGAGCAGCGTGCCGGGATTAGAAATTTCGATCCGCGACCGCAACTTGCTGATGATGACGCCCCCCACCCCGCGATAATCCGCATGGATCACGGCGTTGACGACGGCTTCACGGAGTGCTTCATGTACCGGGGTGTGATCAATACGGTGCATCTCCGCATTCAACTGAAACGGCACTTTCAGATCACGTATCAGCCGGCGTATGGTCTGTTGGTAGAACTGAAAGACGTTCGCTTCCCAGGTGCCATCGGGGACCAGGCGATCATCCCACCGTGTGTCGGCATCCGCCGAGAGCTTCTCCCGGTAATCGACGTGGTACTGGGGCAAGACGGCCGGATCACGAATAATGTCGTCTTGCCCGAACATCAACACACCAGCGACTGTAATCCCCTCATCCCCCGTCAGCCAATCTTTCCGCCATCCCCCAAGCCGGGTGAGTAATTCTCGGGTCTCGAGGAGCAACCAGGGGTGATCCGGCTTGGTGGCGGCAAACAACTGGCGATACTGCTGAATGGTGGAGAGGTCTAACTGCTCCAGGGTAAGAAATGGGAGAATGCGCGCGTCCGCCGGTTCCTCAGCCTGATCGGCCAGCAGGCGCCCGACTTCATCAGGAGAGCAGCGATAATCACCCTCATGGTTGCGGCGATACGTGCCCAATAACGGATTTTGCCCCACAAACACCGGACGTTGTCGGCGTGCGGCACGCGGCACCTGAATGACCATGACCGTCGCAATATCCAACGTCTGCAGATGCACATCCTGATCTGTGAGGAGATTCGCGCTGACTTTGCCACGGTTATTGATCGTATTCCAAAAGTCTTTGAGGGTACGCTGCGGATGGGGAAGGCCGCTAATCCGAAACTGCCCTTCCCGTTCCTCGATACCCAACACGATGGTCCCTCCATCGCTATTGGCCATGGCGCTATAGGTGTCCCAGAGACTCGCCGGCAAGCCACCGGCAGCGGACTTGAATTCCCAATCCCGGCATTCTCCCTGGTCAACCGCCTGTAAAATATCGTGTTCGGTCATCATCGTGTGCTGTGACGTATATGGATGCAGTCAGTATAGCATGAAGCGGGGTGAGCGAACACCCTAGCACAACGCCCCTTACTGTATTCTAACAACTGCCTGATGTGTGTCGTTTACGAGTCGGGGTTCCAGCCGAACGCCAACGCAAGCAGAGTCTTCTGCGCATGCAGGCGATTTTCCGCCTGATCCAGCACGACGGACTGTGGTCCTTCGATCACCTCATCGGTGATCTCTTCGCCGCGGTGTGCCGGCAAACAGTGCATCACCAGCGCACCGGGGGACGCCTGGGCGAGCAGTGCCGCGTTGAGCTGGTAGGGTGGGAAGACACGCAGCCGCTCTGCCCGTTCCTCCTCCTGCCCCATACTCGTCCATACATCAGTATACACGGCATCCGCCCCGGCGACGGCGTCTGCCGGGTCGGACGTAATTTCGATGCGGGCACCGGTGTCAGCGGCGATAGCCCGCGCGCGTTCGACGATATCTACCCGTGGCTGATATCCTGCCGGACAGCCAATGCTGCAGTGGGTGCCGACCTTCGCCGCCAGCAGCAATAAACTCTGCGCGACGTTGTTACCGTCGCCGACGTAGGCCAACTTCAAGCTGCGTAGCGGTCCTTTATGTTCATAGAGCGTGAGGAAATCCGCCAGCGCCTGACAGGGGTGTTCGAGATCGGACAGAGCATTAATGACTGGAACGGTAGCATATTCGGCCAACTCGGCGACCATTTGGTGGGTGAAGGTGCGCGCCATGATGGCCTGACACCAGCGCGAGAGATTCCGCGCGACATCCTTCACCGGTTCACGTTTGCCCAGGCCGATATCCGACGGTTGCAGGTAGATGGCATGACCGCCCATCTGCGTCATCGCGACTTCGAAGGTCACCCGGGTCCGCAACGAGGGTTTCTCGAAGATCATTGCCAGTGAGCGCCCGGCGGCTGATTGGCTGAGCAGGTCCGGTCGGCGTCTGCACATGTCCGCCGAGGTGATAATCGTATCGAGTTCTTCCGAAGTGAAATCATTGATCGAGATCAAGTCGCGCCCGTAAAAGTTCATCTGCATATGCCTCCTTCCAATCGTCGGCGTGTGGGGTGGGAAATCGGTCAAGCGATTGGAGCAATCATTGTCGCCTCTTTTCTGGGATTTGACTAGTCGTCCGTTCGTCTGTCCTACCTTTGTGAGCTAGACGCCGAGCACACGCATGAGTTCAGGCATTTCCGGGTCCAGCGGTTTTTCTTTCGACAAGGCCTCCGCAAGGGAGGTCGCCGTGATGCACTTGTTCTGCTCGCCAACGAGCACGCCGTGTGCAGCATCGAGCAACCATCTCACGGCGAAGGAGCCGAGTTGGCTGGTGAGCACACGATCCGCTGCGGTGGGTGACCCACCACGCTATGCACATGTCTCATATCCCATCGCAGATTCCACCTGCCACGCAATATTCTCTCCCTGTGCCGCGCCTTCCGCGACGACGATAATAAATACTTCTTCCCGCGCCGACAACCTCGACGTTCAGACTGATACCAGTCCGCACTACCGCACGGATGGCGGCGTTCATGCCAGGCGAGTCACCCACTGGTCAATACCGCGATACGTTTCGTAGCGATACCCCCTACTGCGTAGCACCCATCTCACCTTTCGAAGACTCGCTGATGCCGTCAAAGACACCGACAGTCGGCAGCGTGCCCACGAGGGGACGGACATAATCCAGAAAATCAGGCGTCACGTAATTACCCGTCGCGGCGATATAGTGCTCTGGTAGCTTTTTCGTGTCTCTCGCGACGTTGGCAAGGTCGGTGTATTGATACTCGATGCCATAGACGCCGTTATGGGCATGACGGCGCATGACCACGCTCCCATCAATATCCCCTTGCGTCACAAACTCGAAAGCCATACGCCCACAAATGCGCGCTTCCCTCGCATCGACGTCGCTGATCGTGCCCGGAAAGGAGCGCTGCAGATACCCGAACGTGTCGGCGCGCACGCGCAATTTGCTGCCCAATTCGGTGCGCAAATAATTCGCCAACCAGTCGCCCAGCGCACCGGAACCAGATAATTGGATATTGCCATGGGTGTCGCGCTCGATCTCGGTCGCCTCTTCCAGAATCACTTCGGTGAACGTCTGCTGCGTGGCACTGCCGGCATCGATGAGCCCTTCAGACACGGCGACAATACAACGGCCCAAGCGTTGATACACTTCAGCGACTTCGTCGCGAATTTGCTCGCGGGTGATAGGGCGTTCCGGCAGATAAATCAGGTGTGGCCCGTCATCCGCACGCTCTTTGGCTAAGGCAGAGGCTGCGGTGAGGAATCCCGCGTGACGACCCATGATAATATTGAGTTTTATCCCCGGCAACGCACGATTATCCAGGTTATCACCGATAAAGGCATTCGCGATAAACTTCGCGGCGCTCCCGTACCCGGGACAGTGATCGGTCTCGCGTATATCGTTATCCACCGTTTTCGGCACGTGGAAGCACCGCAATTCATATCGCGTCTCCACCGCCATCTGGTTGACGAGGAGTGCGGTTTCCGCCGAGTCGTTGCCGCCAATATAAAAGAAGTAGCGTACATTGTGCTTCCGCATGACCTCAAACATCTGGGCACACTCATCCGTCGTCGGTTTCTTGCGCACGGACCCCAATGCGGCTGAGGATGTCTGGGCGACTGCCTCAAGCGTTTCCTTGGATTCCTGAAATAAGTCGATAAATCGCTCCGCGAGAATGCCATTCACGCCATAGCGAGCGCCCAACAGCGTCTCGATCTCTGGTAGTTGATGCGCGGCTTCGATGAGCCCGACCAAACTTTGATTGATGACTGCCGTCGGTCCCCCCGACTGTCCAACAATCGCATTCCCCCGTAGTCTGATCATAGAAGTTAACCTCCTCTACATCTCATCACTTCGGCACTCGGCAGCCGAACTGGTTGACAACTCGGATACATCGTCGTTATGTTCGCCGAGAGGAAATACCCCTGAAACACAAAAAACCCCTGATCGACACACGATAATTCGCGTGGATCAGGAGCCATTAGCGCATAAGCAGTTTAGGTTGGATTCGAGCGCCAACCAGGGTAGCCTCCATTACCCGTATCTGTACTATACCAGGTTCTCACGCGACGTCAACCCCTGTTGTGCTCTCATGCTGTTGACGATTCGTACATTGCCACCTGTCGCCCGTGCTCATCAATCGGATGATTTGTCACAGCGATGCGATGTGCTTCCTGACGGGCCATTTGATCAGATGCCAATCTTGCCGTTTCTCTCCTGCAGCGTTCTCAGCATCACGCCGAACAATCTGCACATCGCCGTAGCAGGCCTTCCGGTATACTGACATTGGGTGATGATGCAGGCATCACACGTCAGGTAGGATTGATACCGCTATGCCGCCACCGCACCAGCGACAACCCGATACGACACTCGATCATGCGCTGGTCATGCTACGACAGAGCTGGCTCAATTGGCTCCTGCTCTTCATCCCGGTGAGCCTGCTCCTCAAGTTCATCCATGGGCTTGACGCCTGGCTCTTCGTGGTCGCCGCGTTCAGTCTGATACCCCTGGCCGGTTTGATTGGTACCGCGACCGAAGAGCTTTCCGTGCATACCGGTCCCGTCGGAGGTGGTATCCTCAATGCGGCCTTTGGCAATGCCACGGAACTCATCGTGGCGCTCTTTGCGTTGCGGTCTGGCCTGCATGAAGTCGTCAAAGCCTCGATTAGCGGGAGCATCATCAGCAACATCCTGCTCGTCCTGGGAATGAGTATGCTTACCGGTGGGTGGAGACGTCCCGTGCAGCGCTTCAATCGCACGCATGCTTCTGCCAGCGCCGCCATGTTATTTCTTGCCGTGGTTGCATTGGTCATGCCCGCGGTCTTCGACTTGACCGTCTATGGCTCACTGACCGCACGCACGCCGATCATCACACACTTGAGCGTGCTGGTGGCGATTGTCTTGATGGGTACCTACCTGGCCAGTCTAATCTTTTCCTTTAAAACGCATATCGTCCTGCTGAGCCCCGAGTCAGCGCCGTTACGAGAAGCGCGCCTCAGCCTTCGCGATTCACTCCTTGTCCTCCTGGTCGTGACGACACTGACGGGATTCGAAGCTGAGTTGCTGGTCAGTACTATTACAGCGGTCACGAAGACCCTCGCCTTGACGGATTTCTTTATCGGCGCCGTGATTGTGGCCATCATTGGCAATGCTGCGGAACATTTCTCTGCCGTGACGATGGCCCGTAAGAACCAGATGGATCTCGCCGTGACCATCGCCACCGGATCAAGCACACAGATCGCCCTCTTCATCGCACCCGTGTTAGTGTTCGCCTCCTTGCTGTTTGGTTCACCCCTCTCCCTCGTGTTTAATGCGTTTGAAATCGTCGGCATCGGCTTAGCGGTCCTTGCCCTCACCATTACCTCTCTTGATGGTGAGTCAAATTGGTTTGAAGGGGTCCAATTAGTGGCGGTCTACCTCATCCTGGTCATCGTCTTTTATTATGTGCCCGTCGGGAAGTGATCCGCTATCGAGAAACGCCCCCCGGTCATGCCCGCCGTAGCCGACTTGACTGTCTAGGGCTCACTGGCCGCACGCACGGAGCTAACCACAAACGGTGTGTAAAAGGAAGACGAAGCTGGCGGTGGTATCCTTCCTTTGGATATTATCCGTGCGCACGGTGAACCACTCCGCTTGAACGGAGCGCTCATGCCGGGAAGACTGCCATCGTCCAACACTCCCCGTGCAGCACAGGATGGCACGGATGCGCCGCGAGCTACCGGTGATCGCTACCTCGCGCTCGATGGCCCAAGAAAGCAGAGATCGTCTGCTGAACGCGCTTGACCGCCAGCAACGAACGTGGCATGATATATGCAAATTGAACATGCAATAGAGCACAGGTGATGGAGTTCACCGAAATTGCGTTACACGCTAATAACTCCTGCCCGGATCGTTGACCCGTGGCAGGAGTTTTGTCTTTGGTCAGGGCAATCCCGCCCCCCTGAAGGAGTAGGCGATGCGCAGAATGAGTGGACATATCCAGACATTGGTCATCCAGGATGCCCGTGGCAACATGTCGCGCTGCGGGAGAAACGGTATTGGGTGAAGAGCCGATGCATTTCCAGAGTATTCTCTTTTCAGGAACTCAACAGACCGGCGTGCAGGAAACGAATGAAGCGCCGGACTTCTTGCATGACCTGAATCTCGACCAGATTGTGCATGCGGTCACGGCTGGATGGCAGGACTACCATCTGGCGACTTTCTTTTACAATCCACCGGGCGATCTCCGCACCATCGCCTATCGCCAGGATGTAATGAAGGACCTTGAAGACCCTGGCCTGTTGCAAGTCGTTCGAGACTTCGCAGCGAACATGCGGCAGATGCGCGCGCTGCTGCCTCGCGTGGAAGAACACTATTACCCCTACCAGCGAGAGCGCTATCTTCTGCGTGCGGTGGTGACGTATTGCCAGGCTGTCAATGGTTTGGCCCATGAGCTTGCCGGATTTGATCTCACATCGCGCGGCATGCGCGCTTTCCGCAGGTATCTGACCGAGTATGGCGCCTCACCGCCATTCCAGGCACTCTCAACGGACGCAGCCACGCTGCTCGCTGATCTATCTGCCATCCGATACTGCCTGCTCATCAAAGACGGCAGCGTCACGGTGCGCGATTATGCCTCGGAAGATGACTACAGCATGGCGGTCGAGCGCACCTTCGAGAAGTTCAGACGGGAGGCCGTGAAGGACTACCAGGCAAAGAATCTGCATGCAGGTGGCATGAATCACATTCAAGCGCACGTCGTCGAACAGCTCGCGCGGTTGCATCCGGTGACTTTTGGCACCCTGGAGGCCTTTTACGCGACGCATGCGGCGTACCTGGATGACACCATCGCCCGGTTCGACCGTGAGGTGCAGTTCTATGTGGCCTATCTGACACACCTCGAGACATTCCGCCGCGCCGGCCTGCCCTTTTGTTATCCACGCCTGTCGCGCACGTCCAAGGCAATAGACTGTCGTGGTGCGTTTGATCTGGCGCTAGCCGCCAAGTGTCTTGCAGACGATACATCGGTGGTGCCCAACGACGTCGTCCTACGTGGGCAGGAGCGCATACTGGTCGTGTCCGGCCCGAATCAGGGGGGCAAGACAACATTTGCGCGGATGTTCGGCCAGTTGCATTATCTGGCTGGGCTGGGCTGTCCCGTCCCCGGCACAGCGGCCCGGCTATTTCTTTTCGACCATCTCTTCACCCACTTCGAACGAGCAGAAGACATCCAGACCTTGCGCGGCAAGTTGGCGGAGGATCTAGTGCGCATCCGTCGCATACTCGATCAGGCCACAACGAAAAGCATTCTTATCATGAACGAGATTTTCTCGTCAACGACGCTCAACGATGCGGTCTACCTGAGCAAGCAGATTATGGCGCGAGTGTCCGCGCTGGACCTGCTCGGTGTCTGCGTGACCTTCCTGGATGAGTTAGCCTCGTTCAACGAAAAAACGGTGAGCCTGGTAAGCACGGTCGCGCCGGACAATCCGACGGTGCGCACGTATCAGCTCGTGCGCAAACCTGCCGATGGACTAGCCTATGCGCTTGCAGTCGCGGAGAAGCACCATCTCACCTACGACTGGGTCCAGAAACGGATCGCTACATGAGAGTCCACTTGATGTATCGGGATCGCGATTTCGATCCGAAGCAGGAATTGCCGTGGAATACGGGGGCACTCATCCAGGACCTGGAGTTGGACACACTGCTCCGGGGCATGGCGGGTGACGACGCCTTCCTGTTCGACGTGGCACGGACGGCGTTACTGTCTGGTCTGCAGCATGACGTGGACACGGTGCGGTATCGGCAGGAAATTCTACAGGACTGTTTGCGGAATCCGACGGTCAGCAGGGAGCTGTACCGCCTCACGGTGGAAACGATAGGCCGGAAGGGAAATCGCTGGCTCGGGATTTTCAGCCGCTATCCGGCGGGCATCTTAAGCGATGCGATCCACCTGTTGGAGTTATTGGTCGATGGGCTCACGCTGCTCAGGAATACCGCAAAAGCCCACGCCCACCGATTCACGTCCGAGGGATTCTCGACACTCTTCGCCATGTTGGAGCAGGAACTGAGTGACGACTACCTGACCAGCATACGTACCCAGCTAATGGAATTGCAGTTTCCCAGGGGGGTCTTCTTGAGCGCCGATCTAGGCGAAGGGAACAGCGGAGTTAATTATGTCCTGCGCTTGGCACCCGAGAAACCCTCGAACTGGCTGCAGCGCATGCTGGGTCGTGGGCAGCCGCCAGCCTATACCTTTCGCCTCGATCCTCGCGATGAGGCTGGCGCACAGATTCTCTCGGACATGAAAGCGAACGGCATCAACGCTGTCGCGAATGCGCTTGCCCAATCCGCTGATCACGTCATGAGCTTCTTTACCATGCTGCGGACGGAGTTAGCGTTCTATGTGAGCTGTCTGAATCTGCACGAGCGCCTTGCCGGCAAAGGGGAGCCAACCTGTTTTCCCCATCCGGTACACGCGGGCGAACGCCGGTACCGTTTCAGCGAGCTGTATGACGTCTGCCTATCGCTCCTCATGGGAGGGCAGCGCGTGGTCGGCAATACCGTTGACGCCGATGGGAAGAACCTTGTCCTTATCACCGGAGCCAACCAGGGCGGCAAGTCGGTTTTTCTGCGCAGTATCGGCCTGGCGCAGTTGATGATGCACAGCGGCATGTTTGTCGCGGCAGAGTCTTTCGCTGCCGAGGTATGCACGGGCGTGTTCACTCACTACAAGCGGGAAGAGGACGCAACGATGCGGGGCGGGAAGCTCGACGAGGAACTTGCCCGCATGAGCGAGATCGTCGACCATATTACGCCGAATGCCTTGCTTCTCTGCAACGAATCCTTCGCCGCCACGAATGATCGCGAGGGCTCGGAGATCACCAGGCAGATTGTCAACGCGCTACTGGAAAGCGGCATCAAGGTCATCTTCGTGACGCATCTCTATGAATTCGCGCATGGGCTATCCAACCAGGAGAACGTGAATACCCTCTTGTTACGGGCTGAACGAGGAGCCGATGGGACACGCCCCTTCAGACTGGTCGAAGGCAAGCCATTGGAGACCAGTTACGGCGAAGACGTCTACCGTGAAGTCTTCTCGGTCGGCACGGCGAACCACGCGCCGGATGATCTCAACAGGCAGTTGGGAGAACAACCATGAGTGAACAGGCAGAGACACGGAACACATCGGCAGTACCGCCGTCTGATGCGGCTGCCATCTCTGAAGAGATCAACCCCGATTTGACGCAGATCGACGCCTACGCGAAAGTCAAACAGATCATTGCCCGTGACTTGCACTATCTCCGTGAGCTGCTGCATCAACGCAACAGCGAACGACGGGACGGACGCTGCCAGGTGCTGATGGCAAAGTTGGCCGAGGATCACTTTACGCTGGCGGTCCTCGGCCAATTCAAACGTGGGAAAAGCTCCTTGATGAACGCCATCATCGGTCATCCTTTGCTGCCGACCGGCGTCCTCCCCCTGACATCGGCGATTACTGTGCTTAAGTTTGGTCCCCACGAGCGACTGCTGATCGAACACGAGGAGAGCAGCATCATCGACGAAGCGCCTCTCGCGAAACTGTCCGACTACGTGACGGAACGCGGCAATCCGGGCAATCGCCGGCGCATTGCACGAGCCGTCATTGAAATGCCGTCCCCGTTTCTGCGCCGAGGACTGGAATTTGTGGATACGCCAGGCGTGGGGTCCGCCATCGAAGCGAATACCGCGATCACGCAGCACTTCCTGCCGCAGTGCGATGCGGTGATTTTCATCACCAGCGTCGACTCACCGCTCAGCCAGACGGAACTGGAGTTCTTATCACAGATTCGCGAACACGTGCGCAAGATTTTCTTTGTCGTGAACAAGACGGATCTCCTTGGCGCGGATGAGCATAAGGACGTGCTGCAATTCATCGAGCAGAACCTGCGGAGCATCATGGGCACCGCATCCATCCGGCTTTTCCCGCTGTCCTGCCAACGCGGATTGGAGGCCAAGGTCCAGGGAGATCTGGATGGTTATGCCCGGAGCGGGGTGAAGGGATTTGAAGAAACCCTCTCCGAGTTTCTCTCCACCGCGAAGATGTCGGCGTTCCTGGTCTCTATCCTTGACCGGGTCATCGCCATCGCAGACGAGGAACTGCGCGAGATGGCGCTTGAGGCACGCGCCACGGCGATGTCTGCAGATGAAGCGGAAGAGCATCACCGCGCACTCCAGCAACGCTTTGACCAATTACGTGCCTCCCGCGAGGATGATCTCTCCGCGATCCGTGAGCGGCTCCGCGCGTTTGTCGAGGAGTCTGCCAAGCGTGAAGTGCATGTTTTGGCGCAGCAGGCGGCAGAGACCTTCCGCCAACATGTCCATGAAGCCACAGGGCGCCACCCATGGCAGTTGGCACACGGGGTGATCCGGGAGTGGCGGCACGACAGCGAACAACGCCTGCAGCACGCCATCCAGGGCTGGGCCACAACGCTGGCGGATCATCTGTGGCCACTCGTTGAGACGTCGGCGAGACAGGAGTTGCAGCCGCTGTTCGTGCGATGCCAGAAGATTCCTCACGCCGCTGCCGAGTTGCTGCATATTGATGCCGCGCCGCCGGCAGCCACGGAGGAACTCGAAAATCTTCACCTGGAGCGAGAATTGCGTATGCGCTTTCCAGCAAAAAAACTCACCGCGCAACACCCGGCATGGCCATCCCCCATCCCCGCACGATTCAGTGTGCTTCCCGTGTGCTGGGTGCACGACGCCCTGACAGACTATTGCCACCAGGCAATCGAGCAGATGGTGGGTATAGCCGAGGTCGCGATCTGCACCGCGATGGGCGCCAGCAGCGACGAAGCGCTGGCGAACACCTTCACGCGGTTCAGGCAACGCGCCGAGGAGATCGAACAGCGCGTCGAAGCCGTTATCGTGGGAAACGTGCCCGCATCCTCAAACCCGACCAATGGCGCTCATCTCGCGCAACACTCCGAGCGACTACAACAACTCCACGCGCGAATGCACTCCTTGCGCGACCATCTATTGCTGGCTCAGGCGCCTGAGGCCGAGGGTATCGTCTCGCTGGTTCCCCACGTCGAGGTCGAGATGCCACAGGAGGACGTCACGCCCCCTGCGCCGGCGCCGATGCGCAACGACACGGACATCGCCCGCGATATGACCACACGCGGATGTCCCGTGTGCAATCACGCGTACCGGGTGATCTTCGACTTCTTCGCGCACTGGCAATACGAACTCTATCAAGGCGAAGTCAGTCAACGCCGCTTTGCGGCGGAAGGAGGCCTGTGCCGCGTACACACCTGGCAACTGGCAACCATTGCTTCGCCGCAAGGGGTGTGCCAGGGATACCCGCGACTTGTGGACCGACTTGCCGGCGAAATCGCTCGCCTGGCTGCCGAGAACGATCATCTGGCTGAATCCGTATGGTCCTTGCTCCCGAATGCACAGCACTGCCGCGCGTGCCACGTCGTACACACGGCAGAGACGGAGTATCTCGCACGTTTCGCCACATTCCTGCAAGACTCTGAAGGGATCACGGCCTACCGACGCTCGCAGGGACTCTGCCTCAGGCATCTCGCCCTGTTACTCGAAGGCAAGTTGGTACCGGAGATCAAACGTGCTCTGTTGCGTCACACGAGTCGCATCCTCAGTGCCACGTCGGAGGACATGCAGAATTATGCCTTGAAGCGTGATGCGCTTCGCCGAGATCTCTACAACAAAGACGACGACGATGCGTATCTGCGCGCGCTGATCCGTCTCGCCGGCACGCGGTATCTCGCCGTGCCATGGAGCAGGGACGAGGGAGAGGTATGAAGATTACCGGACACACGCCTATCACGCATAGCACGCCGTGACCATGGTGATCGTCTTATATGATGTGCCCACAGGGAAGTGATACTATATTGGAGAGTGCCCACCCCATATCGACTTGACCCCGACCCTTGAAACGTGGCATGATATAGACAAATTTGTACCAGTTTTCGCCTTTGATGGTGATGGAGTTCACCGAAACCGTCCCGACGCGTTGGGACTGATGACTCCTGCCCGGATCGTAGACCCGTGGCAGGAGTTTTGTCTTTGGTCAGGGCGATCCTTACACCCCCGAGAGGAGAACGAGATGAGTGGAATGATTGAGCAGATCCAGGCATTAGAGATCCTGGATTCCCGTGGCAACCCGACGGTACGCGTCTTCGTCACACTGGACAATGGCCTGCGGGTATCAGCCTCTGTGCCGTCCGGCGCATCAACCGGTGAGAACGAAGCCGTGGAACTGCGCGATGGCGACACGTCGCGATACGGCGGCAAAGGGGTCCTGCGGGCTGTTGCCAATGTCAACGAGGTGATCGGACCCAAGCTGGTCGGCATGGACCCGGCACGCCAAGCCGAAATTGACATGCTGATGATCGAGATGGATGGCACGCCGAATAAAGGCAAACTCGGCGCGAACGCCATCCTTGGGGTTTCGATGGCCGTGGCCAAGGCAGCCGCCGAGCAGGCGGAACTCCCCCTGTATGCCTATCTGGGCGGCGTCGGTGCCACCGTATTGCCGGTGCCGATGATGAACATCCTCAACGGCGGCAAGCATGCGGACAACAGCGTCGATTTCCAGGAATTCATGGTCATGCCTATCGGGGCGCCCAATTTCACGGAAGCACTCCGCTACGGCGCCGAAACCTTCCATGCCTTGAAAACGATCCTGAAGAAGCGCGGCTATTCCACCGCTGTCGGCGATGAAGGCGGCTTTGCGCCGAACCTGAAGAGTAACGACGAAGCGTGCGAAGTGATCGTCGAAGCCATCAAAGCTGCCGGGTTTCAGCCAGGCAAGGATGTCGCCATTGCGCTGGACCCCGCCGCGAGTTCGTTCTACGAGAACGACGCCTACCAATTGACCAAGTCGGGCGGCGGCACGAAATCCAGCGAGGAGATGATTGCGCTCTATGGAGAATGGATCGACCGCTTCCCCATCGTCTCCATTGAGGATGGCTTGGCGGAAGACGACTGGGCAGGCTTTGCCCGGATGACCGCTGCCCTTGGCGACCGCATCCAAATCGTCGGCGATGACATCTTCGTCACCAACACGCAGTTCGTCGCGCGCGGCATCAAAGAGCACAGCGCCAACTCAGTGCTAATCAAGCTCAATCAAATCGGCACCGTGACCGAGACCATCCAGGCGATTGCGCTGTGTCGGAAAGCGGGCTGGGGCTATGTCATCTCCCATCGCTCCGGTGAAACTGAGGACACCTTCATGGCCGACTTCACCGTCGCCATGGGCGGGGGGCAGATCAAAACCGGCTCAGCATGTCGAAGTGAGCGTATTGCCAAATATAACCGTCTGATGGAAATCGAAGCCGAGCTGGGTGAGGCGGCGCAATTCCGCGGGACGGGGAACTGACCCGACTGATGCGTGACCTTCGCCTCTCAGTGTACGGCGATGCGTTGTGCTGAAACATCGCGGATAGCCACAGGGCGATGGAGACCGCCCAAGCCGCCGACTTCGGCTGAAACCGCCAGTGTGCTGATGGCTCCTGATGCACAGGACAATCGTGTGTCAGGGGCCGTTTACTACCGGTGTTCCTGACCCGACACGCATTGTCGCAGGGAGATGACGTGATGGCCCCAGACAATCCATCAGAGATACCCAAGCATCCTGGCATCCTCGCGCAACTCAAAAGCGGTGGAGCACAGGCCCGGGCGATTAAGTTCGTCCTGCTCATCGGGGTCGTCAGCTTCTTTGCCGATTTTACCTACGAGGGGTCTCGTTCTATCACGGGGCCGTTTTTGGCGGTACTCGGGGCCAGCGGCACGGCTGTGGGGATCATCGCCGGGCTCGGTGAGCTACTTGGATACGGTCTCCGCGTGGTGTCCGGGCGCTTCAGTGATCTCACCGGAAAATTCTGGCCCACCGCCCTGTTTGGCTACGCGATCCAAATGCTGGCCGTACCGCTGCTTGCCCTGGCCGGGAGTTGGCCTGCTGCGGCGCTGCTCATCATCGCCGAACGCGTTGGCAAGGCGACGCGCAATCCCCCGCGTGACGTGATGCTCTCACACGCGGCCAGGGAGATGGGTTATGGCACGGCTTTCGGCATCCACGAGGCCTTGGATCAATCCGGGGCGCTCTTCGGTCCACTGCTCGTGGCGGTCGTGCTGCTGCTCCGGCATAATTTCAGAATGGGATTCGCCATACTGCTGATTCCCGCGCTCGTGACCTACAGCATGCTGCTCTTCGCACGCCGGTCTTACCCGCGCCCTGAAGAGATGGAAGCGACACCGCCAAACCTGGAAACGCGAGGACTCCCGCGAATATTCTGGATCTACCTGGCCGGGGCGGCATTGGTCGCGGCGGGGTTCGCCGACTTCTCGCTCATGGCCTACCACTTCCATAAGGCAGAGGCCGTGCCCAGTGACTGGATTCCGATTTACTATTCCGTCGCGATGGCGGTGAGCGGAGCGGGCTCGTATTTTTTCGGGCGATTTTACGACCGTATCGGCTTTGCGATATTGATCCCGCTGACGCTGGTGGCCATGTTCTTTGCTCCACTGGCATTTTTGGGGGGGCGCTGGGTCGCGCTCGCGGGCAGTGCCTTGTGGGGGTTAGGGATGGGGGTCCACGAATCAATCATCCCGGCGGTGGTGGCGACTATGGTGCCAGTACAGCGGCGCGCGTCGGCGTATGGACTCTTCACGGCGGGCTACGGCATTTCGTGGTTCCTGGGGAGCACGGTCATCGGCATCCTGTACGATGTGTCCTTGCCTGCGCTGATCACGTTTTCCATCGTTGCCGAACTCGCCGCAATTCCGTTATTCGTATTGGTGAATCGGCATTTACACGAGGTAAAATATGGCTGATAATGTTCAACAACAACCTGCGATACCGGTCGAAGAACGTGGCGTCGAGCGCAACGTCGTCACGCTGGGCTGGGTCGCGTTCTTTGGCGGCCTCGCCCAGGATATGATTCAGCCGATCCTGCCCTTATTCTACACGAGCGTGCTTGGGTTGAATAAAGAGTTTGTTGGCCTTATTGAAGGATCACTGACGACCGTGGTGAGCTTGGCGAAGATCGGTGCAGGGTACCTGTCTGATGCCTTGGGCCTGCGGAAACTCCTGGTCTTTATTGGGTATGCGCTTTCGGCGCTGGGGCGATTCGGACTCGGATTTGCCGGCATCGGCGCCACCGTCTTCGGCCTGCGCATGACCGATGGCATCGGCAAAGGATTGAAGGACGCCCCGCGCGATGCGCTGGTGGCCAGTTCAGCCGGTAGTCGCAAGCTGGGATATGCGTTCGGTGTTCAGCGGATGCTCGATACCCTGGGGTCGGTTGCCGGCCCGCTGGTCACCTACTTTCTCTTGCGGCTCTGGGGCAACCATGCTCCACATTTTCGACCCATCTTCTTGATTGCCGGCGTCATCGCCATGCTCCCGTTAGTCCTCATCGGATTCTTTGTGCGCGAACGCAAAGTGCCGGTAAAGAAGCAGGCGATCTCCCTGGCGGTGTTCAAGGGGCCGTTTGCGGCGTTCTTGGGCATTATGTTGCTCTTCACCCTCGGGAATTCCTCCGATGCCTTTATCATTTTGCGGGCGGAAAACGTCGGCGTGCCGGTGGTGCTGATCCCCGTCGTCTATGCGTTATTCAACCTGGTCTCCGCGCTCACCGCGATTCCCGCCGGCCATCTCGCCGACCGGATCGGGCGACGACGCGTCATCGCTTACGGGTGGGGCGTGTATGCGCTGGCCTATCTGGGATTTGCCCTGGTGCAGACACCGTGGCTCATGTGGGTCTGCTATGCCTTCTATGGGTTGTATTATTCGCTGACGGAAGGCTCGGCCAAAGCGCTGGTGGCGGAACTGGTCCCGGAGGCCAACCGGGGTGCGGCCTATGGATTGTTCAACGCGTCGATTGGCGTGATGGCGCTGCCGGCCAGTCTCATCGCCGGGGTACTCTGGAACAGCATCGCACCCGCTGCGCCGTTTGCCTTCGGCGCCGTGCTGGCGGGCTTAGCGTTCCTGGGTTTACGCCTGTTGCCACACGGCCAACCAACACAGGAGGCATGATGTCGCGCCAGCCCTGTGCCCACTCGGTGCGACCCGTAAGAACAACCTATGCTGACGTTCGTCATACTTTTTCTCAGTGCATTCCTTGCGGCAGCGATTTCCGGCATCGCGGGATTTGGGGGAGCCTTGTTGCTGCTCCCCCTCCTCACCCATGCCGTGGGGCCGGTGTGGGCCGTTCCCCTGCTCACGGTCGCCCAGCTCATGGGCAACCTCGCACGGGTGGGCTTTGGGGTGCGGGTGATCCGCTGGCGAGCCGTGGGGGTCTTTTTGCTCGGGGCTATTCCGCTGAGCATCATGGGGGCGCTCTCATTTCTCGCGTTACCCAAAACGCTGATCGTCCGATTGATCGGTTTGGTGATTCTGCTCTTTGTCGGGCTGCAATCGACGAAACGGTTTCGGCTGAAAGCGGGAACACCCCTGCTGGTAATCGGCGGCGGATGCGTGGGGTTTCTCTCGGGGTTGGTCGGGAGTGCCGGTCCATTAGGCGCAGCCACATTTCTGGCGCTCGATCTTCCCGCGCTCGCGTATATCTCCAGCGAGGCGACGACGGCATTGGTCATGCACGCCGTGAAATTGGCGGTCTACCAGCAACATCTACACTTTACGCCACGCTTTTGGGCACTGGCACTGTTGCTGGGCATCGCGATGCTGCTGGGTACATGGGTCGGAAAGCGCCTGATCGAGCGGATGCCCCCTGCCGTATTTCGACGCATCGTCACCGCATTACTGGTTATGATTGCCGTCCAGATGCTGCTCTGGCCGTGAGAGGGAGACGGACATGTGCTGTGCCGTGCAGGTCACACAATACACGTATTCCTCTCAGAGATAATTCTTTGTCGTCGTATTGGAGGTTCAGTCAATGACGGATCGATTAGCGACCTTATTCGAAATGCAGGAACAGTTGAATGTGCGTATCGGGGTAGATGTGCGCGCGATGACGGATGAGGACCGGACTAAGTGGGTGCTCAACTACTGCCGCGCGATGTCCCAGGAGATTGCCGAACTCACCGACAGCGTCCCCTGGAAATGGTGGGCGAACTATCAGTCCTTCGACCAGCAGAATGCTCGCGTGGAAGTCGTAGACCTTTTCCATTTTGTGATCTCCCTTGCCGAAGTGCTGGGCATGTCCGCCGCCGATGTTTTCGAGGCCTACACCAAGAAACATGCGGTGAACGTTCAGCGGCAGGAACACGGCTATACGACCAAGGACGAAGCGGACAACAAACACATTTGACGAACCATCGCGGGAGCTTCTTTATGCACACTCGTCTACGAAATCATCCGCAGTACCGGCGCATCATCACATCGACGCTTGCCCTTGGGGCGTTGCTGGCGCTTTGCTGGGGAATACCGGCAGTCGCGCAGTTTACGCAGATGTCGCCATCAGTCGGCAGTCCAGTGCCCTCCCCTATCCAGGCATTGACCGCAGGACGGGCGGTGATATTGGGCATCGTAGAGGGGGTGACAGAATACCTGCCGGTGAGTTCAACCGGGCATCTGTTGCTCACCCAACACCTGTTGGGGATCAACGATGCCGGCGCTATGAAGGACGTGATCGATGCGTATGAGATCATCATTCAGGCGGGGGCGATTCTTGCCGTGTTGCTGCTCTATGCGGGACGAATACGCACAATGATGAACGGGGTGCTGGGACGCAGTCAGGAAGGACGGCAACTCGCGCTCAATACTCTCGTGGCCTTCGTGCCGGCAGCGATCATTGGTTTCCTTGCCGAGAAGTATATCAAACAGTATTTGTTTGGCCTCAAACCTGTCATGCTGGCCTGGTTTGTCGGCGGGATTGTCATCCTCCTGGTCGCCAAGGCGCGCGGACACCAGGAGGATGATCACGGGAAATCGCTGGAACAACTCACGGCGCCCCAGGCATTGGCCATCGGTGGTCTGCAATGCTTCGCCATGTGGCCGGGCGTCAGCCGCAGTTATATGGCGATTCTTGGCGGGATGCTGGTGGGTCTCAGTACGATGGCGGCCATCGAATTCAGTTTCCTGCTCGGACTGGTGACCCTGGGGGCAGCCACACTCTACGAGGCGGCGAAGCATGGGAAGGACATCGTGGCCAGCCTCGGGTGGATCAACCCATTGATTGGGCTAGCCTTAGCCTGTCTCTCTGCCATGGTTGCCGTTCGCTGGATGGTAGGGTACTTGAATCGACACGGGTTGGCCATTTTCGGGTACTACCGTATCGGCCTGGCTGTCCTGGTCTTCGGGGCGGTCATGCTGAAACTGGTCATCGGGTAATTGTGTAATTGATCCCGCAGAAGAGCAACTTCGCCGTGCCATGACTTTAAATCCTGAACGGCGTAAATCAATCAAGCAGAATGACAACACCTGAAGGAGAATTCCACCATGCGATCAGATACGATTAAGGCCGGCCATGAGCGTGCCGGTCACCGCGGGCTGCTCAAAGCGTGCGGCGTCACCGATGCGGATATGGCGAAACCATTTATCGGCATCGCCAATTCCTATACCGACATCGTGCCCGGTCATATTCACCTCAATAAATTTGCCGAGGTGGTGAAGGTCGCGGTGCGTGAGGCGGGCGGTGTCCCCTTCGAGTTCAACACCATTGCCGTGGATGACGGTATTGCCATGGGGCATCTCGGCATGCGCTATTCCCTCGCCAGCCGTGAACTCATTGCCGACTCGGTCGAGACGATGGTCATGGCGCATTGCTTTGATGCGCTGATCTGCATCCCCAACTGTGACAAAATCATCCCCGGCATGGCGATGGGCGCCTTGCGTGTAAACATCCCCACGATCTTCATTTCCGGCGGGCCGATGAAGGCCGGCGTGAAACCGGACGGCACCAGCGGTGATCTGATTTCCATCTTCGAAGGCGTCGGCAAATTCCAGGCCGGCGATATCACTGCCGACGACCTGAAAGCATTGGAAGACACCTGTTGTCCAGGCTGTGGTTCCTGCGCCGGCATGTTTACCGCCAATTCGATGAATTGCCTGTTGGAAGCCATCGGATTGGCCTTACCGGGCAATGGCACCGTGCTCGCGGTTGACCCCAACCGCCAGGCATTGGCGCAGGCCGCCGCACGCCAGATCATGATGCTTCTGGAGCGCAATATCACGCCGCGTGACATCGTCACTCCCGATGCTATCGATAACGCCTTTGCGCTCGACATGGCCATGGGTGGTTCCACCAACACGGTGCTGCATACCTTCGCGATTGCCCACGAAGCCGGCGTCACCTATCCCCTGGAGCGATTGAACGCGGTCTCGGCGCGCATTCCCTGTATCTGCAAAGTCTCACCATCGAAATCGGATGTGCATATGGAGGATGTGGACAGGGCTGGCGGCATCAGTGCCATTCTCCACGAGATCAGCAAGAAGCCCGGTGCGCTCCACCTCGATGCGCTCACCGTCACGGGAAAGACCCTGGGCGAGAACATAGCGCACACCGTCGTGGTCTATGAACGCGTCATCCACCCCATTACCCATCCCTTTAGCGAAGACGGCGGATTGGCCGTGCTCTTCGGGAATCTCGCCCCGGAAGGCGCAGTGATCAAGACCGCCGGGGTCGATCCGGAGTGCCTGGTCTTTGAAGGCGAAGCCCTCGTGTTCGACTCGCAGGACGAATGCCTGGCGGCGTTGGAACAGCGAGCGGTGCATCCCGGTCATGTCGTCGTCATCCGTTACGAAGGCCCGAAAGGTGGACCCGGCATGCCGGAAATGCTGTCACCGACCTCAATGATTAAAGGGCAGGGCTTGGGCACCAAGGTGGCGCTCATCACCGATGGCCGCTTTAGCGGAGGAACGGCGGGTACCTGCCTGGGTCACATCAGTCCTGAAGCGGCCGAGGGTGGCCCTATCGCCCTGGTGCAGGATGGAGACCGCATCCGTATCGACATCCCCAACCGCGCGTTATCCCTCGTCATCGACGACGAGGAGATGGCACGCCGGCGTGCCGCCTGGCGCAAACCCACGCCCAAAATCAACCACGGATGGCTCGGACGGTATTGCCGTCTGGTCACGAGTGCCAACAAGGGCGCCGTCTTAGCACTCCCGGAAGAGGTGCTGGCGAATGTGTAGGGGATCGCTGCTCGTGGAGCATGAACCAGTGCCATCTGGCGGTTTCCCGATGTGACATCTGGATCGTGAGCGCCATGGTGGATCGACACGGCTATGCCTGAACATTGAAAACCTCTGCAGGTATACACTACTGGCGCCTGTTTGGTCGTGAGATCCGTAATGTCTCCGACCAAACAGGCGCCAGTAATCTCGATACGCGAACGAATGATGAAGTGAATGACCGAGGGATGCCCCGATGTTAGACACGCCACATTCTGCCAATACGTTATACTCAGCGAAGTCGCTCTTCATGTGCAGTACCCACCCTAAAGAGGATGAGTTGCAGAAATTGACTGTCACAGGGAAGAGTTGGCGAATCGGAGGTAGACGAGGTGGAAGAACAACCTGTAAATGGCAATACGCCGTTGTTGCCTGGTAAGGTGCTGACCGGGATTGCCGAAAATTTATTTGCGCAACTCCCGTATATCCTGTATGTCTTTTCGGTGCCCAGTTATCGCTTCATCTATGCCAATCAGGCGCTCATCAATCTCATGCGCGATCCCGCGTTTACACGCCCCGCCGATATTGACGGCAAGCATCCCTGGGAGGTGTTTCCGCGTTGGCGGGAACAGATGATGCCCTTGTATGAAGACGTCCGCACCAATGAGACGGCACGCCATCTCCGGGATGTGCAGTTTCCGTTATTGTGGGGCATCAGCTATCGCGACATGTCGCTGATTCCGAATGCGGATGCGGAGACGGGCATCGTCACCTCCATTTCCACCTTGACTGTCGATATGACCGAGCGCAAACAGGCCGAGGAGGCCTTACGTACCAGCGAGGAGAAATATCGGTCCATCGCGGAGTCGGCAGCCGAAGCGATTGTCGCAGCGGATAGCCAGGGCAACATCATTTCGTGGAACACCGGGGCGGAAGCCATGTTCGGTTATACGCACGAAGAAATCATCGGCAAACCTGAGGCGATATTGATGCCCGAACGCTATCGGGCGGTGCATCTGGAAGGTGTTGAACGGATGCGAAGAACCGGTCGTGGCCATCTCATCGGAGACACCGTGGTATTTGCCGGCGTACGAAAAGATAGCAGCGAGTTCCCCCTCGAAATTTCACTCTCCACCTGGGTGACCACGGAAGGGCGTTTTTATGGGGCGATCATTCGAGATATTACGGAACACACCCGCATTGAGGAAGAACTCACGACCGCCTTGAACCGCGCGGAACACGCCGCCGCGCGAGAGAAAGACGCGCTGCAAATCGCACAAGATCAACTCACCGTGTTGCAGCGGGCGCTCCTTCCGCGTGAGCCAGTCATCGCCGGGGGATATACGGCGGCGACGGCCTATCTCCCGGCCTACGAGGGGCAGGAGATCGGGGGCGACTTCTACGATGTGTTTTCCATCACCGAGGGGAAGGCGGGGCTGATTATTGGGGACGTTTCCGGGAAGGGGATCAATGCGGCGGCGTTGGCGGCGGCCACGCGAAGCACGATCCGGGCGTTGGCGCATGAGTTCCTCTCGGCGAGTCAGACGCTTATGCACGCGAATGCTGTACTCTATCCGATGCAGCCGAGTCGCGAATCGTTCGTCACGGCATTTCTCGCGATTTTGGATTTGGAAAGCGGCATGCTACAGTGCTCGAGCGCCGGGCATGTTCCGCCGGCCATTTATCATCACGCCGGTGAGATCGAATTTCTCCAATCCAGTCATCTTCCGCTCGGAATGCTCGAAACGACGGATTACGAGGATGTTGACGCGTGCCTGGCCCCGGGTGACGAGATCATCCTCTACACGGATGGACTGAGTGAAGCACGTCGTGATTCGGAGCAGTTCGGCACCGAGGGGATTGCACGTGCGCTGGCCAAGATCGGGGACCGATCACCTTTTGAGGTGGTTGACCTGCTACTGGCGGCGGCAGGCAACTGGGCGCACGGGCATTTCACCGACGATGTGGGCCTGGTCATCGTGCAACGGGGAGCCTAATCGAACAAAAAACTGTATTCTTCTCGCGGTCGGTATGCGATCATCAGCGTATCGGAGGTTGGGTGAAAATTGGGGTTTACGCCACCCACCGAAAATCCTATACTATGGGTAACGGCGATGGAGACCGCCATCCCCAGACACGGGGAAAACCGTCCGCATAGTATGGGCTAATGGCTCCTGTTCGATTGTGATGCCTGTTTGGCGTATCCGATCACGCAGGAGCTTTTTGTCACGCTACGCGGAGGACGAACGATGCTGAATACCTACGGCGCAACGCGGGACCGCGTCATCGAAGCTTTTGAGGCGCTCAATCACCTGGCAGAGATACGCGGCGCCAGTGGGGTGCAGGCCTCCTCTCTCGCCGCACAAGACCGCCTGGTGCATAACCGCTTCAACCTCGTGGTATTCGGCGAATTTAAGCGCGGCAAAAGCACCTTTATCAACAGTCTGCTCGGACGCGCCATCCTCCCCACCGCGGTCATCCCGCTTACCTCGATTGTCACCATCGTGCGGTACGGCGAGGACGATCACGCATTACTCGCTTTCCACGATGGTCGTCAACAGCAGATCTCACTTGACGAGTTGCCCGCCTACATCACGGAAACCGAGAATCCACATAATCGCAAACGTGTCACTCGTGTTGAAGTGTTTGTGTCATCACCGCTGCTGCGGGATGGCGTGCAAATCGTGGATACGCCGGGCGTCGGTTCGGTCTATGAGCACAATACCGAGATGACCAGCGAGTATCTCCCCAACGCGGACGCGGCGATCTTCCTCATCGCCGCCGACCCGCCGATCAGCAAAAGCGAGCGCGAATTCCTCCACGAGGTCCGGCAATATGTCACGAAGATTTTCTTCGTGCAGAATAAGATCGACCACCTCACCCCGGACGAGTTACACCAGTCGCTGGCCTTTAATGCCCAGGTGATCGCCGAGGAGGTGGGGGATGCGCAGGTCCCCATTTACCCGTTGTCGGCCAAGGAGGCGCTGGAGGGGAAACTGACGGGCAATCAGGATTTGTCTGCCCGGAGTCGTCTGGATGCCTTCGAGCGTGCGCTTGGCGCCTTCTTTATGCAGGAGCGTGGCCGGGTCGCCCTGCAATCCGGCCTCAATGCCGCCATCAAAGCGGCGTCGGACTTACGCGTGGGGATTGAACTGGAGCAGACCGCGCTCGCGACCCCAGTGGAAGAACTGGCACGGAAACTCGACCTGTTTAACGAGCGTTTGGTGACCGTGCGCGAACAGAAAGTGCAGGACTTATTCCTGTTGCGGCAAATGCTCAATGCGCAAGCCGTCACCCAGTTAGATGAGGACTTGACGGCGCTGAAGACGGCACAACGCCCGTCGCTGTTGGCGGAACTCGAACGTGCGGCGGATGAGGCCATGACCGGAAACGGAGCGACCCTCCTTGCCCATCTCAATGCCCACATGCCGCTCCTCGTACAGGAAGTTCTGGGCGCATGGCAAAATGAGGAAGTCAAACGTCTCTCCGAACTGTTGAATGCAAAACTGCAACCGTATACCGATAAGGTGAACGCCTTGATTGATCAGGTGCATACCATTTCGGCGGATGTCTTCGCGGTGCAAATCGAACACTTCCGCCCTGACCAGCGTCTGACCGGCTTTAGTCAATTTCTCGTTTATAGCTGGCAAATCCAGGTGAATTTCGAGTTGGCGGTCATGCCATTCCTGTATCTGCTGCCCGCGCGCTGGGTCCGCCAGTCGTTGCTCCGCGCAGCCTGGCATCGGCTGTGGGAGCAGTTCGATATGCATACCGGGCGGCTGCGGTATGATTTTCTCCAGCGCATGCACGCCAGTATCCTTGAATATGCCAAAATGCTGGATGCGAAAGTCGAGGATACGGTGCAGGGCATCGAACTGGCTGTACGTCAGGCGATGAGCGAGCATGCCCGCGGACAGGCCGCCGTCGAGGAAGCGGGTACACGTCTCGCCGAACAACGGCGCATGATCAATCAGATATTGGACACGCTGTTGCACGTGCGAGAGACGCTGGCATCCCCTGCACTTGATGAGTGATCGTCTGGCAGTGGCAGGAGTGCACATGAGTAGCATCGGCCCTTTCATCCTCATCGGGTGTGTGTTCAGTCCGCTGGCTGCGCTTGCCGCGTTCTTGATTACGTATGAGGAGTGGTCACATCATTACACGAGCGGCAAGGAACCGTTGCGGCATGCCATCGAAGCGGCGGTGGTGGCGTTCCTGATATTCATGGTGTTAACGGTGCTGGCTGGCGTTGTTGTGAGCCGGTTCATGTAGTGCCGAAATGTGACAAAGCACGTCCGGCTGGTTCCAGCGCGGATGCGGAGATGAACAATATGATGGTATTACGGTGGAATACGCTTGCACTGCACCTGCTCAAGACCACGCACGCCGGGCCACCCCAGGCATCGCGAACGATGGCGATGGTGCATGCCGCCATCTACGATGCGATCAATGCTATTGACCGGACTCACCGTATCTATAAAATTCGGTTGGCTGCTGCTCCCTATGCCTCAATTGAAGCCGCATGCGCTACGGCGGCCCACACCGTGCTCGTCTGGCTCTACTCGGAACACGCCGAGATGCTTGACGGCACACTGAAGGATTCACTGGCGGTGTTGCCTGACGATCAGACAAGAGCGGATGGCATCACAATCGGTGTGCATGCCGGGAAAGCCATCATCCAGTGGCGAAAAGACGATCATGCAGACGACGTGGTGTCATACCAACCACGCAATCGTCGTGGAGCCTGGAGACCGACACCGCCCGATTATGCCCCCGCGCAGGCACCGCAGTGGGCGAGAGTCAGACCATTTGCGTTGCATAACAGCGCACAATTTCGCAGCGCAGGACCGCCATTGTTGGGCGATCCCGAATATGGTGTGGCGTTCTATAAGACAAAGCATCTCGGCGCGAAGCAGAGCCCGATGCGCACGGAGGAGCAGACTGATATCGCGCACTGCTGGGCCGATGGCGCCGGAACGGTGATCCTCTGGAATATGATCGCCCAGCAGGTCGTGACCTCGCGCCAGGTGTCGCTGGTCGATTCCGCACGAATACTTGCTTTACTCAACATCACGCTCGCTGACGCCGTGATTTCAGCATGGGACGACAAGTATCATTTCAACCTCTGGCGCCCCATCACCGCGATTCGGGAAGCCGAGAGTAACGGCAATGCGCTGACCGAGACGGACCCGGCATGGGAGCCGTTGCGCGTGACGACACCGGAGCCCGAACATACCTCGGCGCACAGCACGGTCAGCGGGGCGGCGGCAAGAATATTGGCATTGTTTTTCGACGATGATCACATTCCCTTCACCGTGACTTCCGTAAAGCCGCCGGACATCCATCGTGCGTTCGGCAGCTTCTCTGTGGCAGCGCGGGAAGCGAGTGACAGCCGTATTTACGCTGGCCTGCACTTTGCGTTTAGTACGAATACCGGGTTGGAGAAAGGGCGGCGCATTGCCGAATACATTTGGCAACGGGAAATGCGGTGACACAGCATACAGCCGACGAAACGGAAGGATGAATCTGGGAGGATGCGCCGGGATGATCACGGTTTACTGCCCGAAGTGCTTCGCCGAAAACCGAGAAGTGGATCAGGTGTGCCGAGTATGCGGAGCCAGGCTGGATGAAGAAAGCGGAGATTACATCGAGCGATTGATCAACTTCTCCCTACACCATCCGGTGCCTGATGTCTCCGCGATGGCAGCGGAAATATTGGGCAAAATCGGTGATCGACGTGCCGTTGAGCCACTCATCGATGCCCTTGCGAACTCTGCGAACCTCCAATTGCAGGAAGCCGCCGCCAAAGCAATAGGGCGACTGGGGGATCTGCGTGCCGTACCCGCCTTGTCTCAAGCGCTCAAAAACGGTCCGTTGGTCGTCAGGCTGAAGGCCGCTATCGCGTTGGGTGAGATCGGTGGCGAGGAGGCATCCGCCGCCTTGCAGGAAGCGTGCGCCAACGACCCGAGCCATAATGTGCGTGAGGAAGCACAGCATGCACGTGAGCGATTAACGAAACCCTGAGCAACACTGGTCATGCCAAGGCGTAAACACATGCGCTGCACAGGTGGACGGAGCACGCGCTATCAGGTATAGTATTGAGGCAGGCGATGGAGACCGCCTTGGTTGGCGAAAGCGTCCAACCTAAACCGCCTACAGGCTAATGGCTCCTGATTCACGCGGGATTCGTGTGTGGGTCATGGGCTTTTTTTGTTGCCGATCCTGCACCCTTGCGATTCCAGCAGAGAACCGAGAGGGGAAGGATATGCACGCCATGCATCCGCAACAACACCGGCTGCGTCTTTATGCCGTTATCAATGCGCTGCTGCTGATGACATCATTGCTGTATGGTACGCGCGGTGTCGCCATTCAAGCGGTACCGACTCGCGCCGTTGACACATCTACGCCAGCACGCCACGCATTGGTGGCTGCTGCGCCGTTCTCGCTCTTTCCGTCATTCCGACCGCACTATTATCCCTGTAAAGCGGACCCCACCCATCCTATCAACACCTTCGAGACGTTCCCACTAAACGTCAGCATCTTTCGAGCCATCAACAATCACCGTACCGTAGCGCGCGATTGGTTCTTTACCTATTATCTCTGGTTAGGTACGGGGTGGGTTCTTCTGCCTGTCCTTTTCGTCACCTATCGATTCCGGCGGGAGAAATTTTGGCCACTGCTGCTTGCGTTGGCCATCGAAACGCTCGTGGTGACCATTCTGAAAGAGGTGTTTCACCAACCGCGCCCGGGTTCCGTTTTTACGGATTGCACGATCCTGCAGCCATTGTATCAGGCGTCATTCCCTTCCGGCGATGTCGCCATGGGCTTCACCATCGCCTGGTCCCTTTTGCGACATGAGCGGCGGTGGTTACAAGTCATCTACTTAGGATATGCGATGATATTGATGTATGAACGCATTTATGCCGGAGTGCATTTCCCCTTTGATGTGGTGACCGGTGCTGTATTCGGTATCGTCTCGGCGATGGTTGCTGTGCCCCTGTTGCGGGAGATCACCCAGATACGTAAACACTCTGCTCGATACTGAGCATTTGTCGAGCGAGCAATTCATCATGTGACACATCATGGGTTGACTGAGCCTGTGAACTTGGGTATAGTAAAGTTGTGGGTGATGGGGACCGCCCTGGCCGATACTTCGGCCTAAACCGCCTATGCGCTAATGGCTCCTGATACACGTGAATTGTCGCGTGTCGTCAGGGGCTTTTTTGTGATATAGGTGGTGTGATGAAACAACGGGCGCCGGATACTCATCTTGCATACCACGCGCTGTCCCGAGCACTGCAAGCAGACGGCTGCCCCATTTGCCGCCTGGCGACCGACGCGGTGCGCCATTACTTCGACACGCTCCTCTACGAAGCCGTCAACGCCCTACCTACCCGCGAAGCCACTCGACACATCGGTGGCGAGTGCCACTTCGTCATTGCGGAAGAAACAATACCGTTTGCCTTTGCTAGATGGAAGTCTGCTTCTCGCTATCAGCATGCCCCCCAGGGAGCAACGCAGGGCGTCTGGACCCGTGCGATGGTGAAAATGGCAGACATTCCCTGGAAGGCAGACCAGTTCGCTAAGCGAATAATCTGCAGTATAACAGCAACGACGGGAAAGGACACGCTGGCATGATCCTCACGATCTCACGACAACTCGGCACGGAAGAACGACGTATCCTCGCCCTGCTCAGTCAACAGCTCGGGATTCCGGTGATTGATCGCCATGATGTGGAAGCGACCGCCGAACAGCTTGGTGTCGACCAGCACATCGGGACGGCGGAGGACACGGCGGCAGACGAACAGTTGCCACGACGTGGAACCTTGCAGACACTCCTGACTGGCCCGAAACGCTACGCGGACGCCTTAACGCGGACGGTGCGTGAACTGGCCGCGACACGCTCAGCTATTCTGATCGGGACGGCAGGCGCGGAGATTCTCCGCGACGATCCGCAGGCACTGCATATTCGACTCGTCGCGCGACGCGACGACCGTATCCGACGTGTGAGTGAGCAAGCCGATATCGAACCGGCGAGTGCTGCCAACATGATTGACGAGAGCGACCATCGGCGAGTAGCGTTCCATACCACCCTCTTCGGCATGCAGTGGGCAGACCCACATCACTACCATCTCGTGCTGAACACCTCCCTGCTCACTCCACAGCAAGTCGTGACGTTGATCGTGTTGACGTTGCGGGCATTGCGGCTGACGGCGATGGAACCGTCAGGCTTCATGGCGCCCACCTGCTGGCAGCATGTGACCATCTCACGAGAATACGGCTCAGGGGGGCATGACCTCAGCACACGTTTGGCAGACACCCTGGGATGGGCGCGCTTCGACCATGAATTAATCCACCAATCCGCGGCATTGAGTGGTATTTCGGTCCCCACGCTGATTCGCATTGACGAGCATGGGCCGGGATTTCTGGAGCGATTGCATACCATGCAGGAGTCGGCACGCTATTTCGAAAGCTTACGCGACGCTATCGCGAGCGCCACGCACGAGCCGTCGGTCATCGTCGGGCGTGGCGGCTACATGCTCATCCCGAGCGACACCGCATTACACCTGCGCTTTGTCGCAGCAAGCCGAGACCGTATCATGCGCACCATGCAGGAACACTGGCTGGCGGAAGGTGCGGCGCGGGCGCTGGTGCACGATCAGGATCTCGCGCGGGCGTCCTTTCACCGGCATTACTTCCGGGTCGATTGGGGGGACCCCACCCTCTACCATGCGGTGATGAACACCAGCCGGATCGCACTCGAGGCACTGGGCGAGCTCATCACGGGATTCGTGCAACGCTGTCATGAGGGGAAGGTGGAGGACGGGACGGATGGATAGTTGGGCAACAGCGGCATTGGGGGGCACGAGCGCTGGGCATCAGCCGTCTGTGAGATGGCGAACTGTTCATGGTGGGAGATAACGCGCATGGCACAACGCATCGCCTTTAATCTGCTGCAAGTACTCGTGGTGATGAGTTGCTCACCGCTGGTGTTCGGTGTGCTCAATCGCCTCAAAGAAATCGTCCAATCCAAGCGAGGCCCCAGCGTGTGGCAGCCGTACCGGGATCTGTGGAAGCTGTTTCATAAGGATGAGATTATTTCGGAGCAGAGTTCGTGGATTTTTCGCTTTGCCCCCTACGTGATCTTCGTGACGCCAATTTTCGTCACGCTGCTGATCCCCGTGCTGACCAGTTATCCGTTGTTTTTCGCCTTCATGGGCGATATGCTCGGCGGTGGGTTCGTGCTGACGCTGGGAGGATTCTTCGCGGTCCTGGCGGCCGTCGATACCGCCAACCCCTATGGGCCGGTTGGCGCCAGCCGCACACGGATGGTCGGATTTCTGGCGGAACCGGTCTTCATGATCGTGTTCTTTACCGTGGCATTCGTGGCCAACTCGACCATTCCCTATATTGTACAGCAGCGATGGATCACGCCGCCAGCCAACTTCTTCTCGCCATCGCATGTATTGTTGATGCTGGCATTCTTCCTGCTGATCCTGGCAGAAGGTGGGCGCCTCCCTGTCGACAACCCGTCCGGCCATTTTGAACTGGCGATGATCGATGAATCCAAGGGGCTTGAATATTCAGGACGGGGGGCGGCACTGGCCAAATGGGGCGGGCAGATGAAGTTCTTCGTGCTGCTCTGCATTTATTTGAACGTGCTGGTCGCGCCCTGGGGACTGGCCGCCGGCCAAACATGGGACAGCGTGTTGGTCGCGATTCCCCTGGTACTGGCGAAAATATTCGTCTTCGTGCTGGTGCTCGTGGTCATCGAATCGTCGCTGGCCAAGCTCAGGCTGTTTCGGATTACCGAGTTCCTCGGCGGAGCCCTGGTGATTTCCATCCTGGCGATGTTCACCAGAGTCTTGTTTTCGTTTTAACGCGGAGGTGCCTTCATGACCGGATCGTCTGCGATGGTATGGCTGGATTACCTGGCCGCGCTGGTAGGTGGGTTATTCCTGCTCGCCACGTTCGGCATGGTCGTCACGCGCCAGGTACAGGGCTGCCTGCGGTATTTTATCCTGCAATCCGTATTGCTGTGCGCATCAGCGTTGCTGCTCGGTCTCCGACTGCATTCCTGGCACGTGTTCGCCGTTGGCGTGATAGACCTGATCAACAAGCCATTTATCGTGCCTTGGTTATTACGGCGCACGGTGCGGGAGGAGATTTTCAGCCGTCGCGAAGTCACGCAGGTCCTCAATATCCCCACGTCGTTGCTGATTGCCTCGCTGCTCGTGCTCATCGCCTATGGGCTTGCCCGACCATTGCTCCATGTCGCCGATGGTTCCTACATCAGTATCAACCTGCCGATTGGCCTGGCGGGACTGTTCGTGGGGGCCTACACGGCGTCGGTGCGCCGTGAGGCGGTGCCGTTATTCCTTGGACTGCTGGCGATGGAGAACGCCGCGCTTTTTGCCGGATTTGCGATTGCCCCCAAGTTGCCCATGCTGGTCGAGCTTGCCGTCATCTTCGACGTGTTGATCGTCGTATTCGTCTTTGGCATCCTGACGCGGGCCGTGCATGAACACATTGGAACGACTGAGGTGGGAACGCTGACATTGCTGAAAGAGGAATCGAAGCCATGACCCTGTTCGTTATCCTGGCCATTCCGCTGCTAATGGCCGCCGTCTCTGCGGCATTTTCGCGGAACCGATATCTTCCGGGGGCAGTGACGCTGATTGGTGCGGTCGCCGTCCTGGGGGTGGCGGTGCGGCCGGCGATGCAAGTCGCTGCGGGCATGCGCGTCGTGGGCATTGCCAACTGGGTCGCCCTGGACGGCTTCGGAGCCCTGGTACTCCTGGTGGTCGCTATCGTGGGGGCGACGGCGGCAGTGTTCTCGCTGGGATATATGGGCAAGCACGACGGCACCGTGCGTTGGGGGCGATCGTACTATCTCCATTTCAACCTGTTCTTGTTCGCCCTGCTACTGGTGCCGATGGCCAGCGAACCGATTCTCGCATGGGTCGCTATCGAGTTGACGGCGCTCTTCTCGGTGCTGCTGGTGGCGTTCGAGAATACGCATGCGGCGTTGGAGGCAGCCTGGAAATACATCACCATGATGTTCATGGGCGCCGCCATTGCCCTCCTGGGATTCCTCATCCTCTTCTGGGCGTTCGAACTGGGCGGAGGTGGCGCGTTCTCCTGGGATGTCTTGCATGCGATGGCCCCCCACCTGTCGCCGGTATTGATGAAGAGTGCGTTCTTATTGATTGTGGTCGGCCTTGGTGTCAAGGTGGGGTTCGTGCCGCTGCACACCTGGCTGCCCGATGCGCACAGTCAGGCGCCGTCGCCCGTCTGCGCAGTACTCTCAGGCGTGAAAACCACGACCGCGCTGGCCGTGATCCTGCGACTGGTGCCGTTGCTCCCGGCACATCTGGTCCAGTCGTGGCTCCTGGTGATCGGGTTGATCTCAGTGGGCACGGCAGCTTTTCTACTCCTGCAAGTGCATGATTATAAGCGTATGTTTGCTTTCTCGACCGTGGAGCATATGGGCATTATCTTTGTCGCTGCCGGCATCGGCACGGCGGGAGGCAACTTTGGCGTGGTGTTTCAAATACTCACGCACTCGCTGACAAAGTCCTTTTGCTTTTTGGCTGCCGGAGCCGTGTTGCTCGCCGTCGATACCCGCGAGATCGCCGCCGTGCGCGGCCTGATCCGCACATCACCGGTGGCGGGAGCGGCGCTGATGCTGGGCGGGTTGGCCATTACCGGCGCGCCACCGCTAGCCGTGTTCCTCAGCGAGTTCTCGATTTTTCGCGCTGGCCTGAACGCGGGGCACTATGTGGTGATGGGACTGTTGGCGTTGTTCCTCACCATCGCCTTCATCGGCATTTTGCTGCATGTGAATCGAATGGTGTTCGGCCAACCGCCGGATGATTCCCATATCCCGAAAGTCGCGTTACCGACAAGTAGTGTACTGGCCCTGGGACTCGCCGCCGTGCCGGTGTTGGTGCTGGGGGTGTATCTGCCGGAGCCGATCCATCAATTGATGCTCGCCGCGGCGACCGCGCTCGCGAGGTGATCCCATGATGAAGTTAGCCGACATATCAACGCAGGTGGCCCGCCGTTGGCCTGGGGAGGTGGAGACGCGACTTGATGTGAGCTCTTCTACCTGTGATCTGTCCTGCACATCCAACGCGTTACCTGCTGTGTGTACCTGGCTATTCACCGAAGCAGGGTACAGCTTCGCGGGCCTGGTCGCCGAAGAAGGCGCGTCGCAATGGGAACTCCGCTATCTCTTCTATGGCGAACGTGCGATGGGCTGGGTGCAGGTCATCATCTATGCCCCGTTAAGTGAACGAACTTTTCCCAGCATTTCGGCGAGCGTGCATGCAGCGGACTGGCACGAACGCGAAGTGGAAGACCATTTCGGCTTGGTATTCGAAGGGCACCCGCGACTGGGCGATTTTGTGCTGCATGATGACCGGTGGCAGGAAGGGCTTGAACCGATGCGCCATCGCTTCAATGGCCGCGAAGCTGTTGGTGAGCGACAGCCGAATCTACACTGGCGCCCGCGACGCATCGTGCATGCGCCGGGATCGTTCATGATGCCGATTGGCCCGGTGTTCTCCGGGGGAACCGAGCCGGTGCATTTCCTGCTGGAAACCGTCGGCGAGGATGTCATTCGCACCATTCCCCGACTGTTCTACGCCTATCGCGGCATCGAGAAGATCGCCGAAGGGCGCACTGTCGCAGATGCCTTGTTGCTGGCAGAGCGATTTTGCGGCACCTCAGCTTTTGCCCATGGACTGGCGTTTTGCCAGGCAGTCGAAACGATCAGCCGTCTCGACGTTCCGCCACGGGCGCGTGCATTGCGCGTACTGTTGGCGGAACTGGAACGATTTCGCCATCATGTCGCGGCCATTGAAGCCATTTGCGAGTCGACGGCCCTGGCAGTGGCGGCCAGTCAGACGGCGATGTTGCAGGAAGACGTGTTGCGGGTGACCGGGGCCTTGACCGGGCACCGCTATCTGTTTGGGCTGTTATGCGTGGGGGGCCTGACCCGCGATCTCAGCGATACGGACTGTCAGGATGCCCTGGCGGCAGTTCAGCACGTCGGTCTGCAGCTTGACAAGATCGAACAGTTGTTGCGGTTCACCAGCTCGTTTCTCGACCGGATTGAACAGGTGGGTGTCACCGCGCACACCGACGTCCGTGCCTATGGCCTGGTCGGACCGGTCGCGCGCGCCGCCGGCATTGCGCGTGATCTGCGGAAGGCGCAGCCGTATTGCGGTTACGAGGCGTTGAATTTTGAGGTGCCTGTCGAAAACGAAGGTGACGGCTACGCGCGGCTGCGCATCTTGTTTGCCGAGGCACGGCAATCGGTGCGCCTGATGGAGCAAGCGGTCGCGTCATTACCTGCCGGGCCGGTGACGGTGCCACCGGAATTGCAGCCGGGCGCGGCGCTGGGGTGGACAGAGGCTCCGCGCGGCGCTGCCGTGCACTGGCTCCGCCTTGGCGAGGATGGGCAGGTCGAGCGCTACCGGATTATCCCGCCGTCATTCATGAACTGGCACGGATTTCATCTGGCGGCAGAGGATTTCGCATTTCAGGACTTTCCCATTATTCTGGCGACGTTCGATCTTTCGGTGGCGGAAAACGACCGTTAACAGAAGAAAGGCATTCACCATGTCTGGTTGGTTTCTCAAAGGAGTCACGACAGGAACGAAGACCACGGGCTATCCCGCACATGCGGAGGGAGCTCCGGGCGTCTCGCCAGGCCGGCCCGTCGGGGGCGCGTATCCTGAACGTGAGATTCCGCTCCTGGTGGCGCGCTGCCCAGTCGGAGCCATCCGGCCATCCGGGCAAGCCGCTGTAATGGTCGATTATCGCCGATGTGTGCATTGCTTTCGGTGCCAGCGCGGTCTGGCCACCCCGTTGGCCTGGGAATCCGGGTACGAATGGGCGGGGGTATTCAATGATCAGCAAGCGCTGGACCATGCATTCACACGCTCGGTGAATATTCTGGTGGTGGATACGGGAGACTGCGGGGCCTGCCTGAATGAAGTCAAACAACTGAATAATCCATATTATAACATGCATCGCCTGGGGTTATTCATCACCCCGACGCCTCGCAACGCGGATGTGCTGCTGGTCGTGGGACCGCTCACCGATCATATGCGGGTGCCGTTGCAAAAGGCGTATGAGGCGATGCCGACGCCCAAGCGGGTGATTGCCGTCGGCGCGTGTGCGCTGTCTGGGGGAGTGTTCGCACCCAGCTTTGCGTGCAATAGCGGTCCCGCCGACCTGCTGCCCGTGGATGTGGCCGTTCCGGGTAATCCCCCGCCGCCGTTGGCCATCCTGCAGGGGTTACTGGTGGCAGTGGGACGGAAATCCCCCCGCCCGCTTGAATCGCCCGCCGGGGATACCGCGCAGGAGGTATCAGCCAGATGAACATCGCGGTGTGGCTGATAGGTCTGTTCCTGGTGCTGTGCGGCGTGGGCATCGCGTTGGTGGTACTCCTCCCGCAGCCACGCGCCCCCCAGGTGCTCGCCTGGATCGGCGCCTTGGCGTCATTGCCCGTAATTGGCGCGAGCGGTTGGGTCTTGCTGGCCGGAAATACCTTCACCATGCGGCTGTGGACGCTGCCCTCGCTCGGCACACTGCTGCTGCGAATGGACCGACTGTCGGCGTTATTCATCGTGATTACCGGCCTGGTCTTCCTGCCCGTCTCGGTGTTCTGCGCGGGGCACCTGTCCCGTTACCTGGGTCGATACAGCTTGCGGGCTTTCAGCGTGATGTTCCTGGCGCTGTATGCGTCTATCGTGCTGATCCTGACCGCGGGAGATGTCCTGCTGTTCCTGCTGGCCTGGGAAGCCATGTCGATCCTCACCTATCTGCTGGTGAACTACGAGCATGAAGAATCGGCCCACACGCGGGCAGGCTACGTGATGCTCGCTTTCAGTGAGGCCGGGCTGCTGGCGGTGGTACTGGGGTTGCTCCTGTTGGCGGTACCGGCGGGATCGCTTGATTTTGCCTCTTTGAAGACGGCAGCCTTGACGCTGGGGCCAGGCACACGCTGGGCCGTGTTCTTGCTGACGTTTTTCGGTTTCGGCATCAAGGCGGGGCTGGTGCCGGTGAACTCCTGGCTGCCGCGCGCCTATACCGCGGCGCCGGCGGGCTTCCTGCCGGTACTGGCCGGGGCCATGTTAAACCTGGGCTTCTATGGCATCATGCGGGTGAACCTTGATGTGGCGCCGATCACAGTGCCGGCGCCAGGCCTGGTTGTGCTGGTCGTAGGAACCGTCTCCGCATTGCTCGGTATCCTGTATGCAACCATCGAGAACGATCTCAAGACGATGCTCGCGCATAGTTCCATCGAGAACGCCGGGATTATCACGGTGGCTCTGGGGGCTGGGTTTATCTTTACAGCCTACCAGTTGCCGGTGCTGGGGGCCATGGCGTTCGTGACCGCCGGGTATCACCTGGTCAACCATTCGTTCTATAAAACGCTGCTGTTGCTGGGCGCCGGAGCGGTGGAGGATCGGGCGGGGACGCGGGACTTGAATAAGCTGGGTGGATTGATCCGCATGATGCCCTGGACGGCCCTGTTCTTTCTCGTTGGGGCCTTGTCGATAGCCGCTATCCCTCCCTTCAATGGATTTGTGAGCGAATGGCTGACGCTGCAAATCATCTTGCGCAGCGTGGAGTTGGCGTCCGTGGGCGTCAAGATCATCTTCGTGATTTGTGGGGCGAGTTTGGCGCTGACCGCGGCCCTGGCGGTCACCTGTTTTGTGAAGGCCTTCGCGATGGGCTTTCTCGGCATGTCCCGCTCCGCGCGCGTCGCGCAGGCCAAGGAGGCGCGCCGGTCGACGCTGGCGCCGATGCTACTCTTATCAGTGCTCTGTTTAGGTTTCGGCGTGTTGCCGACCTATGTGATTCCGGTGCTCAGTCGCACGATGGCGCCGGTCGTTGCCCCGGGTGCGACCGACGCGCTGGTTCCTCCATTTTTCGCGGGCAGCCCGGCGCATGGCCAGTTGCCTTCCGCATTTGTGGCGGAATTCCATGACCTGGGGGCCCAGACCGGCCAGCGCATCCTGCCCGGTCGCGGGTTGGTGGTGATGCATCGCGGCGGCACCGCGAATCCCGTGGTGTTCGCCATGTCTACGTCCTATATGGTGATTGTCCTCGTGTTACTATTGGGAATCGCGTATGGCGTGATTCGCGTGTTGACGCGGCGTCGGCACGTGGTGCGACGCGCCTGCTGGGATGGCGGCATCCCGCGGCTGCTGCCGGAAATGACCTATAGCGCAACGGGCTTTTCGAACCCGGTGCGCGTTATCTTCGAGGCCATCTTCCATCCGACAACGATTGAGGACCAACCGGACACGGTAGCGGCCCATTTCCGCATGGCGATCCATCGCCAACGCGAGGACGTACATATTGTCGATCGATTCGTCCTGCATCCGGTCAAAGCCATGACATGGGGCTTTGCGCGATGGCTGGCGGGGATGCACCACGGGAAGTTGAATGCCTATCTGGCCTATGTGCTCCTCGCATTGCTGCTCGTCTTGCTGGTGGCTTGGGCACTGCCGGTTGGCCCGTGATCGCATGAGCGGAGGAAGTGCCAAATGTTCAAGAAAATATTGATCGCGAATGATGGATCACCGGGGGGCATGAAAGCCCTGGATGTCGCCATCACCTTGGCGGCGTTCACGGAAGCATCACTGGAATCGATCTCGGTTGAAGAAGGATTGCCGCATTATGCGGGCACCATTGATGAAGTCGTGGAAGTCAAACAGCAGAAGGACGCCTATTTTGCCGAGTTGGAACGCCGGAGTCAGAAATACGCCCAGGCCGCGGAAGTCGAGTTGACGTTCACCGTGATCCCCGGACATAAGGTGCAAACCATTGTCGATTATGTGAAGGAGGGACACTTTGATCTGCTGATCATCGGATTTGTCAGGCATTCCAACGTCTGGGGACGCCTCTGGGGTTCAACGTCGCAGAGTCTCGCTCGACTGGCGCCCTGTAGCGTGCTGGTGGTGAAGTAGTCACCGTTGCAATTTTAGCGAAGGAACCATCGTCGTCATGGATACACTCATAAAAATACTCTGGGTCGGCCTGGGTGGATTCCTGGGTGCGAATACCCGGTTCTGGCTCGGTGGTTGGATTGCCCAACGGTATGGGACAGCGTTTCCCTGGGGAACCTTTGTCATTAACGTCACCGGCGCCTTTATTCTCGGGTTGTTTTCCACGCTCATCACTGAGCGAATTATCGCAGCTCCGAATTTGCGCCTGCTGGTGGCCATCGGGTTTGTGGGGGCGTATACCACGTTCTCGACATTTGAGTATGAGACGTTGACGTTAGCGGAGAACGGTGCGTTCTTGCGCGCTGTCGCCAACATCGTCTTTAGCGTGCTGGCTGGCTTTCTCGCTGTATGGCTAGGCGCGAAACTGGCCCGGGTTGTATAGCCCGAGATAACGGAGAGTGTCTATGCAAGTGCAGCACGAATCGCATATTGTCTCGACGTACCACACCATGACGAAATACCTGCGGGACATCCGCCAACTCGTGGCCACGGGGGTATCGTCGGATGGCGACCGGTATGAAGCATTCCCGGAGCCGCAACGGAGTGAACTCCTGCATGCGATAGACTGCCTTCTGACCGGCATTGAGGAGATGATGCGCGCGGTGATCCCGGAGTGGGACACCCGCGCAACGGCAGTGAAAGCATTCGGCGCCGCACGGATGTGGGTATCAACGATGCTGTTGTTGACGCAGGAACAGTTGGAGGACATCCATCCCCAGCGCATGGGTCGACATTACGGCGCGCTGGAGCACGATGAGGCGCAGCAACTCCAGGCGCGCGTCGAGGCACTCCAGGCGGAACTCGTGCAGACGCTGGAAATCCTGAAATAAAGGTGTCCGGCAGGGATAGCCCTGAATCCCCGACTTTTATGGTACAGTGTAGCTATCCGGTCAGGAGGTAGTGTATGATGAAAATCGAAGGCCCGGCGAAGCAACTTCGCATTTACATCGGCGACAGTGACCAATGGCATGGCCAATCATTGTATACGGCCATTGTCCAACGGGCACACGATCAAGGACTCGCCGGCGCCACCGTCCTGCACGGCGTGGAGGGATACGGGGCCACCACCCGCATCCATACCGCGCGTATCCTTCGACTCGCGGAAGATTTGCCGGTGGTCATCGATATTATCGACCGGGAGGAGCGGATCAATGATTTCCTCCCTGTCCTTGATGAAATGGTGACGGAAGGCCTGGTCATCGTCCAGGATGTGGAAGTCATTCGCTATATCGGCAACCCCAAACCGCCAAAATCACGACAGGCGTAAAGGGATACATTGCGGATAGGACTCCGAGGACAAAATCTCGGATGGCGGATACCTGACATAATGGGTAACAGGCACGGTGAATAGCGATGGCACACACTCGTCCGCTCTAGAGGAGAACGGTACTATGAAGGAACTCCAGGAACAATCCGCTGGCGCGGTAGTATACCATCTCACCAAGGATGGGCAGATACGTTACTTGCTCTTATTGCCACGCCAGAAGAAACCCTGGGGCTTCCCGAAAGGGAAGATCAACCCGAGTGAAACGCCCCCGGAGGCTGCACGTCGAGAAATCCTCGAAGAGGCTGGCATCGCCGAACTGGACTTCGATCCGGACTTCTGCCAGGTCGTCCACTATGCGTTCACGCGTGGAGAGACGACCATTGCCAAAGAGGTGACGTATTACCTGGCCGGTGTTCCTTCCTACAATGTTCGGATCAGCGGAGAACACGTCGCCTATCGCTGGGTGACCATAGAAGAAGGTTTGAAACTGGTCACCTTCGAGACGACCCGTGACCTGTTGAACATGGCCGATCAGCATATCCGACAGCGTCACCAGATATCCGAGACGAGATGAATTGGGTGTCTATTGGTATCGGTACTACCACCTCTTCGCGGCGCATGCGTCCGGTTTGGAATCCCATCGTGTCCCGACGACGAGGAAAACTATGAGCGCTATGGTCCTTCCGCCTTGATCTCATCGGCCTCCAAGTAAATGGTGCCGCTCGTCGCATCATATGCCAACTGATAAATCCCAACTTTTATGAACGCTAAATCCCACTGATATGAACGACCAATCCCAGATTATATGAACGCGGGCCATCTGGCCCTCGGCAGCCCAATCCCACGTTTTATGAACGCGCGTCCCACCGGAGATGAACGTTCATAAACGTGGGATTTTTTCGTGCTCCCACCACGGACGGCTTTCCGCTGTCGAGGGTGCCGGTACTATAAGGCCTCGAGGAAAGGGGGCCGGTATGCCGAAGAGGAGGCTCAAAATGTTGGTCTATCGGGAAGTGCTCCGGTTGCACTTCGAGCTGGGGAAGAGTTTTGCCGCGATTGGCGAGATCTGCGGGATGTCCAAAGGTGGGGTGCATAACATCCTCCAGCGGTTCGCCGCGAGCGGGTTGTCCTGGCCGCTGCCGGAGGAGGTCGATGAGTTCGTGCTGAAGCGCCGGTTGTATCCGGCGGCGGCGCGGGAGGCGGACGCGGGGGTGGATCTGGCGTATCTGCGCGCGGAGGCGGCGCGTCCGGGGGTGACGTGGCAGCTGTTGTGGGAGGAATATCGCGAGGCCCACCCGGAGGGGATGAGCCGGAGCGCGTTTTATCGGCTGGGGCAGCAGTTGGAACGCACCAAGCCGGTGATGAAGACCGACTACACCAGCGGCGAGTATCTCTTCGTGGATTACTCCGGTCAGCGGCTGGCGTTCTGGGATCGCGACGCCGGGGCGCGCATGCCGGTAGAGATCTTCGTGGCCAGTTGGGGCGCCAGCAGCCACACGTATGTCGGGGCCTCGCTGACCCAATCGGCGCGGGATTTCGTGGCGTCGCACGTGCACGCCTTCGTCTACTTCGGGTGCGTGCCGCGCGTCGTCACGCCCGATAACTTAAAAGCGGCGGTGACGAAGCCGGATCGAGCGGACCCGACGTTCGGCCATCTGTATCGCAAATGCGCCGAGCACTATGATCTCGTCATTTTGCCGGCGCGCGTGGCACAGCCGCGGGACAAAGCCACCGCGGAAGCCGCCGTCCGGTGTGTCCAACAACGCGTGTTGGCCCCGTTGCGTCAACAGCAGTTCTTCTCGCTGGCGGAGGTCAACGCGGCCATCGCGCCGTTGCGCGACGCCCTCAACGCGCGCCCGATGCGGGATTATCAGGGGCAAAGCCGCCTTGAGCGCTTCCAGCGCTATGACTTGCCGGCGGCCCGGCCGCTGCCGGTCGAGCCGTTTCGGATCACCGACGCCCAGTACGGCGTGCGTGTGCCGAGCAACTACCGGGTGCGCTACGACCAGCATTATTATAGCGTGCCGCACGCGCTCATTGATCACCACGTCGATCTCTTTCTGGTGGGGGACGTGGTGGAGATCTATCACCATGGCGTCCACGTCGTCCGGCATGCCAAACGTCCGCCCGATGGCCGCCAGAGCGTCAGCGAGGCGCACCAACCGGAAGCACATCGCCGCGTCCGGGGGCGTTCCAAAGACTACTTCCTGCATGTCGCTGAGGTCATCGGGCCGTTCACCCGCGTGCTGGTGGAAGGGATGTATGCGCGCAAGCGGCACGACGAGGAAGCCCACCGGACCGCGCAGGGCGTCATCACCCTGTGCAAAGCCTATGATTCCGCGCGGGTGGAGGCGGCGGCGGAACGCGCCGTCTACTTCCGCCGGCCCACCCTGCGCGACCTGAAACAGATTCTGGCGCAGGGGCTGGACCAACAGCCCTTGCCCGGCGCGGGCCAGCGCCAACTACCGCTGGTGGAGCACGCGCAGCTGCGCGGCGCCGCCTATTATCAAGGAGAGTAAGTCATGCACACCGCAACCGTACTCACCCAACTGCGCACCATGCGCCTGTCGGCGATGGCGGACGCCCTGCAGCGTCGGCTGTCCCTTGGGGAACAGCACAGCCTGGCGCCCGACGACTTCTTCGCGTTGCTGGTGGAGGACGAATTCACCGCGCGCGCGCAGCGGCGCATGCAGCGCATGCTGACCGCCGCCGACTTCAAACCCGAGCAGGCGTGCCTGGAAAACGTCCACGTCTCCCCGGCGCGCGGCCTGGACAAGCTCACCCTGGCGCGCTTCACCACCGACGCCTGGATCACCCAGGCCACCAATGTCATCCTCACCGGCCCCACCGGCGTGGGCAAAACCTATCTGGCCGAAGCCATCGGCGTGCAAGCCTGCCGCGGAGGCCATGCCGTGCGCAAGCTTCGCTACAAACACCTCTTCGAGGAGATCAACGCGGCGCGGGGCACCGGCTGCCTGCTGAAATACCTGCGCAAACTCCAGCTCACCCCGGTGCTCATCCTGGACGACTTCCTCATGGCCGCCGTCCCGCTCGACGATCTCACGAATCTGCTGGAAGTCCTCGAAGAACGCGATCAGGTCGGCTCGCTGATCGTGACCACGCAGTATCCCCCGGCCGACTGGCACCGGCTGATCCCCGACCCCACGCTGGCGGATGCCATCTGTGATCGTCTGGTGCATACCGCGATCCTCATTCGGCTGCAAGGCGACTCCCAGCGCAAGGCCGGCGACCCGAGCGCCGCCCCGAAGATCGACGGTCCGGCCTAACGCCGCTCCCGCGCGCTCCGCGCTTGGGCGGCGAACACCGCCCGACCCACCCGAGCGTGCATGACGCGCCGTTGTGCGCCCGTCATCACCGGTGCAACAGGGTCGGCAAGCATGGATTGAGGAACAAGGGGAAACATGATAGAGTATGCACACGCGTCGGTTCCGGGCGGCCGTGCGCCCCCGACCACCGTCGGAGCGCCAGGCCATACTCCGCGTTCATAAACGTGGGATTCCGGCGCCAAGGTGGCGTTCATATAAGCTGGGATTTGTCGTTCATATAACTTGGGACGCCGTTCATAAACCGTGGGATTCATCGTTCATATAACTTGGGATTCCGCGTTCATATCTTTGGGATTGGGCAGCCAACAATTCCGCATAGCGTCCCCAACTCGTAATGATATCCAATTGTCGCTCGGCTTCCACGGGAGGCAGATCCAATTTGAGCGCAGCCATGGTGACATCATATTCCAGTCGATGGGTGTTGGACGCTTCCAGCATCGCGAGCAGCCACTGGAAGAGTGGCAGCCGACGCAAGCGACCGGCAAAGATTTCTTTCCGGTTGAGAATGCTCGCTTCCGCAAAGGTCTCGCCGAGGGGAGTTAGCGCAATATCCCACCATACCCGGTTACTCCAATATACAACGCCGTCAAGGCGATGTCGCGTAACGGAATCGGTGAACTGGTTGCTGATCTGTCTTCGGTCATGCTCGCCTCGGTTATCATTTCGCCTGCCACATGCATGCGGCTGGGGCACGCGCGATGGTCTTCAGGGCTTTTGCCCGCCTGACCGAGCAGGAGGGAGCGCCTCCTGCTCGACTTGGCGCCTCTTATTGCGCACATGGCTGACAGACGATCCTTCCGTCTTTGACACGCGCATTGCGCTCGACCACCATCTCACCACACGACGTACAGACCACCGACTCAAACGTGTGCGGCGCATCTTGCCACACGTAGGGGAAGACTTCACTGATGGTCAGCAACATCTCATCCGGGGCATTGGAAACCATCTCGACCAGCGGATCGGCGATCTCGGCGGGCACCTGGGACGCCGGCATGCCGGACTTACGCAACGCCATGAATTGGGATTCCTTATTCTTCTGCATGGCTTCGGCTTTCGGCAGAACACGCACGGCCCGTTGCGTTTTCTTATCGATGAGGGTCAATACCCACTTGCCGTAGCCGAGTTTCTTGATATTCCCTTTGCCCAGCGTGCAGCCGGTGGCCACTTGAATGCCATCCGCCCAGCAGGTGGCACAATGATCTTCATCAATTTCAATGAGGGCCATCAACTGCCCATCAGGCGCGTGCTCGACACCCAACGCCTGCATCGCCGCCAGGGCGGTGCGCAGCCCCATCGGCATCGCCGGACACTTGTGCCCATGAAACTTCTGGCCGAAGGCCAACAACTCACGGTCTAACATCTGTCGCTCCTTTCATGCTCCACGTCAAGTGGTACACCACATATCAACTACGTGGTTATATGGTGTTACGAGATACTATAACGCTATTTTGCCATTTTGCCAAGTAGTTGAAACAACAAATACGGCATTTTTGCAGAAAAGGCCGATAATATTATCGTGTGCTACTGCAACCAGTGCTCAATGGTTTCGGAGGCACCGGCCAGGAAGCCGCCATACCGACTAAGCGCGCCGAGTTGGTCCGTGAGGAGAAAGATGCCCATGATAAACAAAAGTATGCCGGCTCCGATCTCCACCGCACGCAAGTAGCGGGTCATCTTCCGTAAGCTGTTGAGAAAGAGGTGGGCAAAGAGGGCGGCAAGGAGGAATGGCACCGCCAGCCCCAATGTATAGAACAGAAAAAGCATCCACGCCGTGGCCGGTGTCGCCGTTCCGGTCGCGAAGGCCAGGACGCTGCCGAGAATCGGCCCGATACAGGGGCTCCAGCCAAAGGCAAACGCTGCACCGATCAGCATCGCACCCACCAAGCCAACCTTCCGGTTGGTGAGATGGAAACGCCGTTCCTGGAAGAGCACCGGGATACGGAAGACGCCGGTGAGATGGAGCGCAAAAATGATGACGATACCGCCTCCCACCCAACGCACCACCGCTCTTCCGGTCGGTCCAAGGGTGGTCACGAGGCTGGCCAATCCACCGAGCAGAACAACAGTCACGATGCTAAAGCCGAGGATGAAGGCCAGCGCACTGGTGAGTAACCGCCAGCGAGCCTGCTGCGCTGACGATGGCTCGTGGATTTCCTCAAATGAGAGCCCTGAGATCAACGACAGGTACGCGGGCACGATGGGCAGCACACAGGGTGAGAGGAAGCTAGCCATGCCTGCCAGAAATACAATAAGATAGGAGAGTTCATGATGCATGAAAGTGGTTATTCCTCCTGCGTGCTCCGAGCACCGCAACAACAAACACCCTTGGGGTGTCAGTACCTTAGCGTCCCCGCGCCCATGGCGGCGGCATACCGATGAGCACCACGGCGTCGGTGATCTCGACCGCCTCACGATAGTCAGTAACCGCGTCATGGACCGTCAGTGTGCCAAACACGCGAACAGGCCAATCCGTCATGGGAATACGTGTCTGTTGGGCAAGATGTACCGTGACCGGAAACGACACGCCACCACTGCATGCGCACCCGCCGCCTGACGTCGTGACCGGGGCATCCGCCAGCACGAACTCTGACACCGGTTCGCGCGCATTGGTGGGTTGCACGTCCATATACCCCCAGAGCATCACCCCATGGTGCCGCAGGTCGCTGACACGGTGTGGGAGGACAAACCGATTGCGATTCCAGCGCATTTGTTTCAGGTCCACCCACGCGAGAGGCGGGTAACTCCCCGATGGCGGCCTTTTCTGATATCCGGGCAACGTGGGGGTCACGATTGATTGCAATTTCGCCAGCTCCGACCCAAATGCGAGCACGATTAACCCAAGGACACAGATGATTACGATGAGGGTATCACGCCGCCGATGCGCCATATGTGTTGTCATGCACGACTCCTATACCGAAATGGCCATCCACATCAGAACTCTGCAATCTCACCATCGTTCTGCGCCACGTCCAAAATCGCACGGGGAGGCAGGGGGGATACCAGCGGCTCTTCGACGACAATCGCCGTCCGGTTTGGTAAGAGGAACCACCCTACCACGCCAACTGTGGCGACTCCCATACTGACATATTGGGCCAGGGTGAGCGTACCCGGATGCATAGGCGCCCGATAGATTTCCATCACGAACCGCTCAATGCCTTCCAGAATCAATAACGCCATAAACAATCGCCCGGCACGGCGCAAACTCGCTCCGCGCGCGAGCAGTAAAAGCAGCCCAAACATGATCAACCCCATCAGTGACGCATAGAGTTGGGTGGGATGCACATGGTAGTGCGGGCCATCAGGAGAATGTAGGAACGTCATGGCCCATGGCACACTGGGCGCGGAGACGCCGTAACAGCAGCCATTCAAAAAGCAACCGATACGAGTGATGCTATATCCGATTGCCACGCCTGGTGCGAGGCTATCCGCGACGCGCCAAAAGGAGAGGCGTCGTATCGCGGTGTAGGCCATACCGACGGCGATACCGCCAATCAACCCGCCATGGAAGCTTAATCCGCCAATGCCCTGCTGCAACGCTTGCGGCAAGTTCAACCAGGGTTCTCCAGGCGTTTGCAGCACGTAGGCGATACGCGCACCGACCAGCGCGCCGACCAGAATCAGTAGCGCAAGGTCCACTATATGCTCTGCGGTAATCCCACGTCGCTTGCCCAGAGCGATGCCAGTGAGTATCCCCGCGAAACTCCCGCACCCGAGTAACGCCCCGTATGAGTTAATGCGGATATGGGAGAACACATGCAGCCCCAACAGGATTAACACCGCGACGCCGAGTACTGTAGCGCCGCCCCGCCAATGATTACCGGTCAGCACATGGCGATGATACATCCAGCCCAGCCACATACTCACGATCAATAAACATAGCGCGAACAGCCACACGCATGTCATGGTGGATAGTCCGGCAAACTCCAGCAACACTGGTCTCATCAGTCATTCCCTCTTTCATGCTCCCGCATCAATAAATGCCGCTTGGAAACGAACTCTTCCTCGGAAATCTCCCCACCGGCAAATCGACGCCGCAAAATCGCCAACGCCTCATCGTCTATCTTCCGCCAGGCTGGTCGATGGCCGCTTCCCATCATGTGCCGGCAGAACGACGCCATCATCACGATCATAATGACCAGACATAGCAGAAACGCTACGGGGAAAATCCACCACCAGCCCCATGGGCCAACCTGCCCCCACCAATGCCACGGCATCGTTCTCCTCCCGTCACGAGGGATATGACTGGTTACCCCCCCCCCAAGTCGTCACCAGTTACAGAGCGGTATACAAAAGAATAAAGCGCACCCACCATGCCCGATGTCATTCACAATTGGTTATTTAGGGCGAATTATTTCGGCGCACACTCGCCGACCTTACAGGCCTTTTGGATTTGCACTGGAGACATTTTCATCTTATCGGCCAGTGCTTGCTCGATGCTGATGAGTTTTCCTATTTCCAGCGGATGCTGCGCCACCCAACGCTGAAGATGCTCCGCGGTGGTAAAGAAGCCTTGGTGGAAACAGCCGGCTGAGCCATATTTGCCATCAGCGCCTTTGCGGAGTCCGAACCACGCTACCGCCGTTTTTGGTTCCAGAGAAGCGACGTTGCCGTTGAAGGTTTTGATCACAATCTCTTCTCCGGTCAAGCGGTCTCGTTCGTGAATTTCGAGATCCTTCCCGGTACGTGCGGCCACGCCCAACGCACAGTGGGAGCAGCACCCCCAGGTATAGACGCCATCACATTTCACCAGTGCCGCATCTTCCGGATAGACAGCGCGGTCACAGAACCCACAGCGATTCGCCAATTCTTTGGCCTGCAATACTTGCCAGGAGACCAGAGTTCCTCCTGCACGCCGCTGTTCTTGCAGGGCGGTATCTTTGCTGGTGAAGGCCTTGATCACAGGCCGACCATTCGGCCCATCAACGCTGTAGAGCAAAGATGCCTGCAACACAGGGGCAAAGCGACCGGTTTTCCAATCGGTCACACTCACACGTTGCTCGATACCGTTTTTATCTTCGAGCATGCTCGAATACAGGATGAAGTAGCAATGGAGTGAGCAGAGATCGACTGGCCCTTTTGCCGTCTGCACTTGCACGCGCGTCTTCGCCGAGATCGTACCATCACACATGTAACAGATATCGTTCTTCGCTCTGTCATCAACCTTCACGGGTTCCAGGCGTTCGAAGGTTGAGGTGACCGCTCCCTGCGGAGGTGTCAGCGTGATGCCTAACTCTTTCCACCGTGTGAGGATGCTTTCTTTCGAGATGAAGCCTTCATGGCGCCAGACTTCTTTGCCGGTGGCATCAAAGAAGAGTTGCGTCGGAATGGTCGTCACGCCATACTGCTTGGCTGTCGCCGTATTTGCCGCATCGTCGACATCAAGGAACTCGACAGCGAACTGACCGGCGTATTCCGCCTTCAACGTGTCAAGGATAGGGGTCATCATCTTACAGGGGATACAGGTCTTCGCCCCGATATCCAGGAGCCGCGGTAACTTCTGGTCTGTCATCGCAGGCGTTGCGGCATTCGCCGGGAGCATGCCGAATCGGCCTCCCCCACAGAGCATTGCAATGGCAACCATCGCGAGGAGTGCCACCGTTGACGTTTTCATCTTCCTACTCCATCTCTCGGCAACACGCGACGTGTTGCCGATAATCAAGTTCCTTTGTCGATCATCGGCAAGGGAACAACGCTGATATGTATCCACAACGAAAGAGGATCAATGCGCCGTATAGATCAGGTATAACCCACCCACCAAGACGAGTGCGCCACAGACCTTTTTCACGATGCGCATGCCCGGCGAGCTTTCGTTCCACTGTAAATAGCGCCCTGCTTCGGGGTTATGTGGGATGAGGGTCGACCGTTATCAGCACCGTAACCGTGCGCTTTCATAACAGCAATGGCGACATTCTTCATTGGTGTCACCTTGCGTAAAGATGCTGGCACTCCTGGCACAGCTTCCTTGCCTGGCATAATCTATCCCTCAAGCGCCTTCCCGTGAACAACGCCATACGCGTGGCTAGTGAAGGTCAGTTTGTCGACATCGTCCAACAGAAGGGCGAGCGTTCTTTTTTTAACCTCGGTACGGTGCTCTTCTGGCACCCGGCTTAGTAAGCGACCCATTCTGGCATCGAGCACCTGCTCATAAATTTCAGGACTGGTATACGAAAACAATTGTTGGTATTCAGCAATCTCCTGATTGCGGATTCCACAAGACTGCAGAAGCCTGTTGATTCTCACCAAGTTAGGTTTCAGCGGCTTCTCGCCATTGGAGGGCATCGGCAGCCGCAATTCCTGACAGACTGTGGCGAAGGCGGCGATCATTTCTTTCGCATGATCAGGGGCTGGCACAGACCACGCCACCTTGCCGACAGGCTTCACGACACGAATCATTTCCCGCAAAGCGGCTGACTCATCGTCGAACAAATGAAGGCTGAAGTTGCAGATGACCGCGTCAAACGAATCATCAGCCATGCCAGTCCGCTCAGCCGGACAGACCATGAATCGCACGTTCGGGCATCCTGCGTCTCCTGCTTTTCCCTGTGCGACTTCGACCATGCGTTGGGAAATATCGATGCCAACCACTCGACCGTGAATACCAACATGCCGAGCGGCAACAAACGAACTGATTCCGGTGCCGCACCCCACGTCTAAAACGGCCATTCCCTCATGAAGCAAGCAAAGCTTCGCCAACCACTCGGCAAAAGGCTCAAAGGTGTGTGCCGCGTGATCGTATCTCTTTGCAGTTGCCCCCCAAATCCCTCCGGATTGCTCAGCGCTCAAATTGTTCCCCCTGTCTATTACTCCGCTTCCCTTTTCCCTTTGTCACGCATAGCAGTATTAATGCGCTGTATAAATCAAATACAGACCACCCACTAATACGAGCGCACCACAGACCTTTTTGACAATGCGCATCCCCGGCGAGCTTTCGTTCCATTGCAAATAGCGCTGTACTACCTCGGTAGACGTACCGGCCGCTGCAATGACCCCGCAGTGACCGATACCATAGGCCAGGAGCAACGCCGCGGCATACAGTGGAGCGGAGGCGCCGACCTTAAATGTGACGCCGAGCACCGGCGCCATATACGCAAACGTACAGGGACCCAGCGCGATACCGAAGATCAACCCCAATATAAAGGCTGCCGCCAGGCCTTTGCGTTGCATACCGACCTGCCCTGGCCCTGAGAACGGCATGGGGATGACACCCAGCAGGTGCAAACCCACCAGGAAGAAAATGCCGGCGACGGCATAGTTCGCATAGCCCCCCAGGTCGCCCGCCAAGCGGCCCAGCGCCGAGGTAACTATCCCAATCACGGCAATCGTCACGAGGATGCCGAGGGAAAACACCGTCGCCGTCCAGAACGCCCGCCGTGTCGTCAGCTCTTTTTGTTCGGCGATAAACCCGACGATCAACGGGATACTGGCGAGATGGCAGGGACTCAAGATGATGCTTAAGATGCCCCAGAGGAGAGCAGCCGCGAGGGCAATCAACGGAGTGCCCTCCACGGCGCGGGTTAAACTGATAAAGAGTTGGTCCATGGGTTATTTCACTCCAAGCTCAGCCAACTTTGCTAGTAGCTGCTCCTTGGGGAAGAATCCGACGTGACGGAATACCTCATTGCCATCCTGATCGAAAAACACCTGGACCGGGATGGACTGGACGTTATAGCGGGCAGCAAGGATCGGCTCGTCACCGACATGGCTGAAGAGCACATTGCACTGTTCAGCGTAAGCCTTGCGAAGCTCCTCAAGGATCGGGGTCATCATATCGCAGGGGCGGCAGCCACCACGTCCGAAATCAATCATTGAGGGTTTGCCCGAACGACGTGCTTTATCAACGGGATTGTCGAGCATCGTCGTCGCTTGCGCTTTCAGCCAGTCACGATCCACTTCCACCGGGGTACGGGCACTCAAGCCATTGACCTGGGCATCCACGGCTTCCTGCTGTTTTTGTTCCAGCACATACGCCTTCAACTCTTTGGCCACCTCGTCATAGCTTGCCCCGCCCACCATGTCCTTGTTGGCCTCATAAAACGCCTTCAATTCGTCATCGGTCACCGTGACGTTCTTCGCGATGTTCGTCAGGTAGGCTTGGATTAACGTGGCATCGGTATCTTTCTTGGTATCACGTTTCGTTTCTGTTGCCCAAGCACGCGCTTCCGCGATAAGGAGCTGCTTGGTCGCCATCTGTTCCAGCACAAAGAAGCCATTTTTCTTCAGGATCGACTGCATGTCGGGTTTCGCTTTGGCAATTTCAGCCGCCAGTTGTTTATCCGTAATAGTCATTTTCCCGGCTCGCAGCAGTGTGCCTTTGGGGAGTGCGACTAGGCATGCCGTACGCAATGGTCCCTGGCTGAGTCCCAGATAGGTGCTCTCTATGGTTACAGCGCGCGGGACAGCGGCTTCCTGACTGCATGGGCATGCATTATCTCGCGCCAGGGCTTCCCATGGCGCATCAGCCGGAACATCGGCTGCCATAATGCCGATGGCAGCACTCACGAACAACAGGGCTACGGCCCCACGTATCACGTTTCGCATCTCATTCTCCCTACTGTGAGATTCCGAGTTCCTTGAATTTCGCCAGGATGTCGTCTTTCGGGTAAAACCCGACATGCCGGAAGACCACCGTTCCCTTCGCGTCGAAGAAAATCTGGGCGGGGATGGCTTTCACACCATACTGCTGCAACAAGGACTGAGTTTTCCGAAGCGAGCCATCCTTCCAGATATCGATGTAGTCCACTTGCAGCTTGCCGGGATACTCCTTGCGTAAATCGGCGAGTATTGGCTGCATCATCTGACAGGGACGACATTCATTCGACCCGAGTTCCAACAGCCTGGGCACCCCTGTCGCTCCATGCTCCTCTGCCGTCGTCTCGGAGATGATAGGCGTCGCCGACGGCGTGCCAGTTTTTTTGAAGGCGATGACACTCACGATAGCCACCATCACCACCGCTAGGATTGCCAGCTTGCCCCAGGATTTCGGACTCATACATATGCTCCCCTTTGGTAGTACGTTCTTACGTTCAGGTCTGGATACGGTATCACGATTATGCCAGGCGATACAGCGCACCCCCACCGATGTATTTCACACAACCCCTACAAGGCGATTCCGAGTTCCTTGAACTTGGCCAGAATTTCCTCTTTCGGATAGAACCCAACATGGCGGAAGACTTCTTTGCCCTTCGCGTCAAAGAAAATCTGCGTGGGAATCGCCTGGATGCCATAGCGTTGACCCACGGACTCGTCTTTCCAGACATCAATAAAGTCGACTTGCATCTTGCCGGGATATTCCTTGCGCAACTCTGCCAAAACCGGTTGCATCATCTGGCAGGGACGGCAGGAGTCTGACCCGAGTTCCAGTAAACGCGGCAACCCTGTCGCCCCTGGTGTCTCTGCCGTCGTCTCAGTCGCGGCCGAAGTTGCCGGCGGCTGACCAGTCGATGGCGTTCCCGAATTTTTCAAGGTGACGGCACTCACGATGGCGACCACCAGGATTACCAGGATCGCCAGCTTGCCCCAGGTTTTTGGTTTCATGCACACACTCCTCTTTGGCAGGGCGTTCGCACGATCCGATGTATAGTCAGTATGCTGATTGAACGCGCTACTGAGTAAACGCACGACCGAGAGGAAACCCCCGCGCATCTATCCAACTTTTTTCTATTGTTCGGGGGTCTCACTGTTCACCGTCCTCTCGGTGATACCTGACGCTATACACCGTCATCCTGACGTGCCAACGGAATCGAGATGTGTTGGGATCAGGCCATATTCGCTGCCACATCTATCGCGGTCAATACTCCAGCCAGCATGACACCCACGCTGTTACCGCACATAGCCCGAACACGGGATGCAGACGGGCTTGCCTTCTTTGAAGCGGACATAGCGTTCAAAGACATATTCGCCGCAGACAGAACAGATCGATTTATTGAAAGATCCCGTCGGAGGCTGATAGGTAAAATCCCACCGTTCGGCAATGGCATACACGGCCTCGTCCGGTTGCGCCAGCGTCCAATCAATGACTTCCTGCGTGACGGCAGCAGGGATGCCGGAAGGCTCGATGCCGCGTTTGCGATAGGCGAAAAACTCAAAGCCCCCCAGGCCATCAATGAATTCCGGACGCAACGCATAGCGCACGGCAGTTTTCTCGGGATACCAGAACGTCGCCGCCAGTTTGCCCCAATACGTTTTCTCGATGAGGGTTTTCCCGAAGGTGGCGCCGGTTGCGACCTGAATACCGTCCATCAGGCAGGTCTGCGGATGGCCTTCCCCCAATTCGCAAAACACATGCAGCGTATGATCGGCTTCGCGGGGAATGTCCAGCCGTTCCAGCGCCAACAGTCCCATCCGGTACCCGATGGGCATAAACGGGCACCGATGACCATGGAAGGCAAAGGCCCACTCGGGCGGAACAAAACGTGTCATCTGTTCGGACATCACTAACCTCCTTTGCGCGACGTGCTGCACTTCACTGCATGCTCGCGCGTCACTATCATGGCACAACCGGCGGCACTCTCGTGTGACACGCATCCACAGGCGTGGTGGATCGTCTGTAAGATACGCGACACCGCCGCCGCGGAATCATCGGACGGCGGTGTCGCGCGCTGCCAGCTTGCACACCAGGTTCACGGCGTCTCGCCTTCCCGGTTCAGGTGAATGGAGGCGTCACTCGGCAAGGCCACATTGGCCGCCACCTGCATCGCTTTGAAAAGGCCGGCAGGCACCACGCATCCACTGCAACACCCTTTCAATGATGCCCGCGCCGCCTGATGCAGTTCGCCGTCAAAACCGGCGCCCAACTCCGCATACGCATCCACGGTCGGAAGCCGAGCGGCCAGTCTCTGGATGTTCTCACAGGGACTGGCGACGTCGAACCGTACGCATTGCTCATCATCGGCAGTGGCGGTAATCCGGGTCACAAAGCCACAGACGCCAGCATGGACGGTGGCACAGACGGTTCCCATGACGACTCCTTATTTACTGCACGAGCATCCCGACAGCGCATCGGCGACCGCCTGGGCAGTTGTGGCCACTTCTTCTTTCGTGTGATTGAAATGATGGCCCTTCGCGATGCCGAGCGCCGTGACATCCACAAACACATCCGGGGTGACCCCGATGTTCGCCAGCGCCTTCTTCGCGCAGGCGACGCTGCAACCATCGATGGCCACCACCGTGGTGCCCTCTTTCTTCGTGCGCTCAACGAACGACGGTAATTGGGCGGCGACGCCGACCATGCAGTACATGCTGCCCTGGCCCAACTGATCGAGGGCTTTGGCCGCGTCATTGGCAATCTGGCCCACGTTGGAGCCACCGGAGCAGGCGAGTAATAGCACATCGCCTTGACCACAGCATTGTGACATAGGGGTATTCTCCTTTGGTTTGGGTTATCTGGAACGGGAATCCCGTATTCCATTCAGCGATTACCGCATCCGACCGTATCTTATTGGTCGGCTGCGCCTTCATGACATGGCCGTTGTGCGTCGCCCTGTCGCAGCGTTTCAAAGACGCGCTTGGCGCGTGACCGCGGAATGGCTTTCTCGGCCAGATAGGTGATGGCTGCCACCATCGGCTCCAATATGCCGCCGGGAAATCCGATTACCGCTTCACTGGCCGCCATGTCGGTGGCTTCCCGACAGCCGTAACAGCCAAAACTGAAGTTCAGCTCCCCACGGTGAAATGGGATGACGGTCGAATCGACGCACGTCGCCTGCAACACCGCGGTACTAGCGGTCTGCCGCTCACCGGTGAGATGCAGATTGGCCAGTAGCAGCCACATCAATTGCTCCACCTCGCCTTCGACAACCACCACATCCGGCTGTCGTTCCGCCATAGCCAGCGGCGCCAGCGCCATGCCGGCCACTGATCCCGGCGGGAAACGCGTCATGCTCTCGAACATCAGGCGCCCCTGCTCGGGGGTCTGGACAATGCCAAATCCCACCAGCCCCTCACCGGTCGCCAGTTTGTCCGGCAGGGGACGAAACCCGAATACCGAGGCCGCCGCCGGGCAATTAAGCCCTTCCGCAGTCATCAATACGCGTTCCCCTCGACGAGCACGCATCAATGCCTGACAGTACCGATGCGCGGTCAACGGCAGATGGGTCCCGGCAACCTGCTCGACCTCAGCCTCAGTCCGCAGGATCGAAACACTCACCGGTGAGGATGTTAGTCCCAACGCCGTTCGCAGACGCTCCTCAAGGTTCGCATATTGCATCATCACATACCACCCTTCATGCTCTAGCTATAACTTCAACTGCGCGACTCGTTCACCAGGACTGGACGGACATGCGCAACGGCGTAGCATGCTCAATATTGTCGCTCACCGGGCAACGTGCTTCCACGGCCTGCATCCATTGCGCCAGTGTCTCGTCATCCGCCGAGGTTCGCACATCACACCGGACGCGAATCTCCTGGTAACCGGGGCGGACGCCCGGTTTCTTTCCCAGGAATGCCAGAGCATCTAATTGCCCCTCGATGTGGATAGCCAGTTCTTCGATGGTGAATCCCATCTCTTTCGCTACCAGGTACCCGACGACGTTGATGCACCCCGCGAGCGCACCGAGGAGATACTCGACCGGGTTTGGCCCGGCATTGCTGCCGTCCAGTTTCGTCGGCTCATCAATCGCAAACGTGAATTCTCGCGCTGACACGTCAAGGCGCGTGGCACTTACGCTCTGCGCGTCGATGGTATAAGTGACATCAGCCATGTGTCTGTCCTTTCTCGGATGTCGCACGATCCAAAGACCTGTCGAGCGGCATCAATGCCCATAGGCACCAGCAGGTCAGGGGGAATGCCGACCCCCAAGTCTGCCAGCGTCACCAAAAAGTCCCGATGCGAGCGCCGGCGACGGTACGCGGGTTCGCGCACCGGATAGCGCAATACGGCATCCGCCAGATCGAGATCAAAATGAACCAGCAACGTGCCATGCACCAATAGCGCGTGCCAGCGCCTGGCCTGCGCATTACCGGAGATCTTCCGATCTCCGACGATGACATCCGACGTGCCGGCGGGCTGTCCCGTGATCCCGCAGGCTCGCAGCAGAGCGACGAGAAGGTCGGTGCCGTACCGAAATCCTTGCGAGAGATTCAGGACGCCGGGGTCCGGCATCACCAATGAGTAGTTCAACACGCCCTGCGTCTGCAGCACCGTGCCCCCGCCGGTGACCCGGCGGACAATCTCCACGCCCAAGCGCTGGCAGGTCATCGTGTCGATCACCTGCTCCTGGTGTTCGCTATAGCCCATCACCACCGCCGGGGGACCGCCCCACCAGAATCGCAGCACCCGCTGCCCATGCATCCCCATTGCTTGTGCGAGCGTCTCGTCGATGGCGAGATTCTCCCGCACCGTGGGCGCCGACCAGCACACTACATTGATGTCTACGTGTTGCGTCTGCAGACCGGTCATGTGCCAGTAATTACCTCGCAAGTTTTTCGTCGAGTTGTTTTTTAGCCGTGACAAGTATCTTTTTCTCTTTGATAAAATCCCGCACCCGTTGCTTATTTGGAAAGCTTATCGCACCAAATACGCACCATGCTTCGCACGAGGTGCAGCCGACCAAGCATTGAAGCGGATGGGCAACTACGGCTTTCTTCCCCTCGATGTCAAAACCATAGACATCTCTTCCGCAGGTAGTCACACACATACCACAACCGACGCATTTGGTGTCGTCGATGGTCGGATTCCAGCAAATGTCTTCCCGTGGAACACCTTTCCATTTTGCATACTTCTCTTCCAGGACTGCCGGTTTCTCGTTCATCGTAGCCTTCCTTCTTGTGCTGAACCCCATCTGGTTCGGATGAGGTGACCAGAATCAATAGGCCCATACCCAGGTACTGCATTGAGGCAGTCACCGTATGTCAACGGGATGGTCATTTGGCGAGGGTAATCCCCTGCTTGGCAAAGGTCGCCAGAATGTCGTCTTTCGGGAAGAACCCGATATGGCGCGAGAACTCTTTGCCGCTCGCATCAAAGAAAATCTGCGTCGGAATCGTATCCACGCCATACTGTGCCGCCGTATCGCGGTTCTCGTTGACATCAACAAACTCGACGACGAGTTGCCCCTTGTATGCCGTCTTCAGCTCTTCGAGGATCGGCGCCATCATCTTGCAGGGAATGCACTGAGTGGAGCCCACATCGACGAGTTTGGGCAACGCTTTCGGCGTCGGCTTCACTGCCGGAGCGACGACCGCCTTGGGTGGCTTCGTCGTTTTCGGCGAATCGGCAGGTGTGGTTCCCTTCACCCCGGCAGGTTGCCCGGCGCCTTTCGCCAATGCGTTCTTCGACACATTGGGCGGGGGCGTCGGGCACACCTCACCTGTTTTCACCGGAGTCTCTGCTGTCGTGGTCTGCTGCGGCTGAGCGGCAGAGGTCGTTGGTGGCGCCGGCGTAGACTGATCTGTGGACGCACTCATCGAGGAGGCAACCGGCTCGCGCGGCGTCGCAGATTGTTTCTGTTGTTTTTGCGCAATGACGGCCGCTATCGCCATTACCAGGACGACGACCACGCCAATTTTCCACCAGGATTGTTTCATAGCTCCCTCCGAAATTGTTGATAGGCCGCCAGGATAGCCTCCCGATATGCTGACTCCTCGTCTGACGGGATGGAATGATAAATCTTCACCACGTCAAGCAACGCCTGTCTGCCGTAGGCATCCGCCGGCACGCCCTGCTCGGCGCATTGCTCAAAGATGAGCGGCAACCCCGCGATGGTTACCGTGGCGCCGTTGACGGTGATCGTACCGCCGGGCAATGGACTGGAACAAGCGCAACTCGCGCCGTCTGTTGCCGTGGCCGCCATGCCGGCAGGCATGGATTGCGCCAGCACCATGTCCACTTCCGCGGCGATGCGCTCGGCGACCGCCCATACCGCCTCTTTATCCGCCTGTCCGCGGTCGCGAGATGAGCGATGGCATGCCGTACATGGCTCACCGAGGATGTCAGTGACCACCAGTGCGGCACTGACCGGGCCGCTATGCTGCTCGGTGCCCCATTTGGCGCACTGCTTGGCACACCCGTCGACGGTAATCGTCGGATGCGTACGCGCGAAATCTCGCTCGGCTTCGTTACCGGCCAGGAAGAGCGGGAGACAGAGGGTGACCGTCGCATCGGGACGTAACAATTCCAACACCCGCCGGGTCGCCAGGCGGGAAATGGTTCCTTCCGGAATCTCTTCCCCACTACAGGAGATAATCCCCACTTTTTGCACCGTATCACTCATGACGCCACCTCTCGACCCGTCTGGTTGGCGACTTCCGTGGCCACCGTTTCGGCAATCTCACGCGCAATGGCCCACCCATCATTCGTCAACCCGGACGCCGAACCCGGTTGTGCGCCGCGATGCGTTTTGAAGGCATCCACGACACGCACCGCTTTGACCACCATGCCGCCGGCTAATTCAACATTTTTGCACGCACAGGCTTTGGGACACCCGTCGATGGTAATGCAGCGATGCGACTGCACCGCCGCGACGGCCTCCGCGTCCCCCTTCACCAGCAACGCCAGACACTGCGTCTTCGCCTGTTCCGGCGCCAGTTCATCCGTCACCAGATAGGTGGCTTCACGGCTGATCAAGCCATGCACTTTCCCAATCCCGCTGCAGGGGATTACGAGCACCGTGTGCTCATCAAATGCTGTCATAGTTTAATTGCTCCTCCCATCATCCTCGCGGTGTGCTTACCCGACCTCTTCCGCCGCTTTCCGCTGCACCACCGCGGCATACGCCGTGCCATCTACCAGGAGTTCCTGGTCCGCCGCGTAATCCGTCAGCGCCAGTATGGCGATCCAGCCGGCGCCATAGGGGTCTTCGTTGATCAGTTCGGGGTGATCGATCAGGGTCGTATTGACGGCCACCACCGACCCACTCACTGGCGCAATGATTTCCAGCACCGCTTTGGCCGATTCGATGGTACCGAGCTCGCCAAACTGCTCGACCGCATCCCCTGACGCCGGCGGCACAAAATAGGTGATATCGGTCAGTTTCTGCTGGATGTAATCCGACACGCCTACGAAGGCCTGCTCACCGACGATGCGCACCCAGGTATCGTTCTCGGTAAAGGCATATTCTTGCGTGGGTATGCGAAATTGATACTTATCCTGCGTGACAGTCAGATAGTCATCCGGCGCCTCAAGCGTGGGAAGGCCTGTCGCGTATTGACCAGGGGCGGTCAACTCGCGCACCAGATCATCGACCAGGCGTTGCGCAAGCGCCAGTCCATTCGGACCAAGTGAGAGCGATGGTTCCAGGGTGAGGTCAGACGCCTTGACCGCATCAGTCAGCAGCACTTTACGGTCGATCTTCGCACCGAGCTGATTCGCCAATTTCGTGGCGCACCGCGTCGGGCAGCCATCGATGACAATCAACTCACTCCCGGCCAGCGTTTTCGCATAGCGTGCCGGCGCATTGTGCAAGAGCACGGGACAGATGATCTCGCACCCCAGGGCTTCCGCGCCGCGAATGGCGACTTCGCGCGCCAGCGTGCCGAGCGATTTATCGAGGCCGGTACAGGAGAGAATGGCACGTGTCATCCCACATCCTCCTCGGCGCGGAGTTGCTTGATGAGCGCAATCGTCTCCGGTTTGTTGGGAAACGTGAGGGCATCCGGTCCACAGGTCTTCGAGCACGCTCGGCAAAACACCACGCAATGGTGCGGATGGGCGACCACGAGTTTGGGGTCGTCTTCCCGCCGCTCATACACCTGGTGGGGGCAAAACACGTCACACTCCATGCAGAAATTGCACTTGGTGTAATCAATGGTGGGCGCCCACGAGATTTTCTCCCGTTTGACCCCCATAAAGGTATCATCAGCCATCGTCTTCCACCCCCATCGCCCGTAAGGCCGCCGCAACCTTCTCGACGGCATCGTCAGTGGACATATCCCGAATGTCGAGCGGGATCATCGCCTCTTTGACATTCATGCCCACAGCGGCAAACGCATCGCGGAACATTTTGTATTGCATGTTCGGCGCGCAGCCCGCGATCACCAGGGGACGTTTCGCCTGCAGCAAGTCAGCCAGGAACCGATCCCCATCCTCCTCGCAGAGCTGTGGATGGATCATGCCGAACTCGACCGGCAGTTCCACGCGCACGCGGTTAATGAAATCCCAGATATCCATCTGCGTAAAGCCGGGGCATTTGCCGGTGCAGACACACATCACCAATCCCGGACGTTCGGTTGCCATTTATTTCCCTCCCGCTTCGACCAGGAGCTTCTTGATATCATCCGGTGAGAGGACGCGCCCTGCCGCTTTCACCTGGCCCTCAATGACCAATCCCGGCGTCATCAACACGTTGAACCGCATGATCTCTTTGATCTCGGTGACTTTCACGATCTCCGCGTCGATGCCGAGTTCCCGCACGGCCTTCTCCGTGTTCTCCGTCAGGGTTTTGCACTTGGCACACCCTGTGCCTAAAATCTGAATGAGCATCTGAACCTCCCATTTCACTGCCGCACGAAAGGCGGCGTGCTGCGATGCGCCACGGGCTCCGGTTACGGGAGCCCGTGCGCGACCATGTGCGTCAACGGCAATAGATTAAACAGGTAGCCGACCAGGAGAATGCCAATGCCGACCACGCCAATGAAGACGGCAATGAGCCGTATCTTCAACACTTTGCGCAGGATCACCCATTCCGGCAGCGACAACGCGATCACTGACATCATGAATGCCAGCACCGTGCCCAGCGCCGCGCCTTTGCCGAGTAGCGCCTCCACGATGGGAATGATGCCGGCGGCGTTGGAGTACATCGGAATTCCGACCAGCACAGCCAGCGGCACCGACCACCACGCCCCGCGGCCCATGATGTGCGCCATGGCATCGGTCGGCACATAGCCGTGGATGCCCGCGCCAATGGCGATGCCGAGGATCACGAACAGCCACACCCGACCCACGATGTCGCGGACGGCTTCCAGCCCGGACCGCACGCGATCCGGCCAGGTCAACTGTTCCGTCTCCTCCTGGGCCTCTCCCATCTGGGATTGGTACACCCACTCCTCCACATACCGTTCCATCTTCAAGCGGCCAATGATCCACCCAGCCACCATCGCCACCAGCAGGCCGGTGCCGAGGTAGAGCGCCGCCACCTTCCAGCCGAACAGGCCGAACAGCAACACCAGCGCCACCTCGTTCACCATGGGCGCGGCGATCAGGAAGGAGAAGGTCACCCCCAGGGGGACCCCCGCCGTCACGAATCCGATAAAGAGCGGCACCGCCGAGCAGGAACAAAATGGGGTCACGATGCCCAACAGCGAAGCCAGCACGTTGCCGACCGATTCCCGTTTACCGGCCAGGATGCGTCGCGTGCGTTCCGGCGTAAAGAACGAACGCACGATGCCCACCAAAAAGACGATCAGCGTGAGCAGCAACAGGACTTTGGGCACTTCATAAATAAAGAAGGCCACCGCTTGTTGGAGATGGGAACCGTCGGTCAGGGGGAGTTGATGGGCCAGCCAGCGGGTGAGCGGTTCAAGGAAATGGTAGAGCACGCCCCATAGCACTATCGCGCCGATCACGGCGGCAGCGAGTGGCATGCCAACCAAGCGGCGTGGTGTCGCCGTTTTCGTCATTGTGGGGCCTTTATCGCAGGCCGTCTCGCAACTGCAGGTGTTCTCAGTCATGATGTATATTCCTACTTGGCGTATTAGCCAAGTATTAAGATAAAATGATTATTCCCCAACAATGCGGGAATAAACCGATTGTTGATCACGCAGGACGGCGTCGATACAATCAAAGAACCGCATGACACACGGGACGCGCAGGCGATAAAACACCTTCAGCCCTTCTTTACGGTCGGTGACGATGCCGGCATTTCTCATCACGGAGAGATGCTTGGAGACGGTAGACATATCGGCGCCAACCAGACGTTGCAAGTCACAGACACACCGTTCCCCTTCGGCCAGGGCGTCCACCATCATCAAGCGGCTGGGATGCGCCAACGCCTTGATGACCTGCGCTTTTCGTTTGTAGAGTTCCTGGTCCACATGATTCTCCTTTACTATTTGGCATAATAGCCAAGTTAAATCTGCCTGTCAATCCTCCAAACATGCTGAATAGCAACATTTTTCTATTGACTGCTCATCGATGTTCAATCGCTTGGGCCAGCAGGAAGCGTGCCAGGCTCAAATCGTAGCACGAGCGATAATCCTGACATTGTTGGCAGGCATTCCAGACGGCTTCATCCACCTGCAATGAGCGTCGCTGCACGAACATCCCACTGCTTTCCAATAGCACGGTAAACACCGGACTTTTCAGGGGCTTATTGTCTTCGAGTTGCGCCAGGTCAGGGAATATCCAGCCATAACACGCTGGTCGATCAGGCATGGTGTTCTCCTTTGTCAGGCATGCGGCTTTTAGTGTTCATCCATGCCTGGGCGCTAACCTGGATGGCATCCCAGGGCGTGCCCAGTGGCGGGGTATAACTGAGATCAAGGTCCATCAAGGCGTCCACGGTCATCTCGGCAGTCATCGCTGCGGCGACAACATCGATGCGCTTAGCAATCTCCGCGTGGCGATGGCCGATCATTTGCGCACCCAGGAGACGTCCTGTCTGTCGATCTCCGTTGATACGGATCTGCAGCGTCTGCGCTCCAGGATAGTAGACCTTATGATCCCAGGCAGCAGTTTCTACTTCGAGCGGATCAAAGCCGGCTTGTGTGGCTTCCCGTTCCCGCAGTCCCGTCGCGGCAACCACGAGATCGCAGACCTTCACGACTTGCGTGCCAAGTGATCCGGCAAACTTGCGATGCCCGCCGGCGGCATTCTCTCCCGCGACCCGCCCTTGCTTATGAGCCGTTGTCCCCAGGGGGAGATAGGTATTGGTCAGGAGCAGGCGATGCCAGGTCTCGACACAATCGCCTGCCGCGTAGATATCGGGGATATTGGTTTCCATCGCCCGATTGACGCGGAGCGCACCCCGGACACCCATGGCGACTCCCGCGGATTCCGCGAGGGCTGTTGAGGGATGGACGCCCGTCGCGTAGAGAACCAGGTCGGCATCGGCACGAAAATCATGCGAGCCCATGACCGCCAAGGTGTTCCCCTGTTGCTCGATACGCTCGACCGTGATCCCGGTAACTACGCGCATCCCGTGCCGTTCCAGTTCCTCCTGCACGCTGTGCCCAAATGCAGGATCGACGGTATTCAACACCGAGGGGAAGTATTCGACCACCGTGACTTTCAGGCCCCGGCGGGTCAAGGCATCGGCCATTTCCAACCCGATGTAGCCACCGCCAATGATCACGGCGGATTGCGGTTCACGTTCAACCAGATATTGCTCGACGGCCAACGCATCCGCCATCCAGCGCATGGGATAGACACCGGGCAATGCTAACCCACCGATACGAGGCCTGACGCTGACAGCCCCCGTGCCAATCACGAGTTTATCGTAAGAAAGTGCCGTGACGCTCCCCGACTGATCCCGCGTGGAAACACGTTTCCCCTGTGGATCGATAGATTTCGCCGTCTGGTTCAGGAGCAGATGAATCCCCGCACGCTCAATATCCGCTTGTGTCCGGTGTGCGAGGTCATGCCAATCGGGCACTTCACCACTCAGGTAGAACGGGAGACCGCAGATACTATAGTTGGGGTAATTATCGGCGACAACGACCGTCACCATGACGGCAGGATCGATTTCTTTCGCCCGTAGAGCGGCGCTGATGCCCGCATCGCTGCCGCCGATAATCAAGATATGGCTCATACGGCCTCCTCGTTGCAAGAGTGAACTAGACCTCTTTCACCGCTTCGATGATGGCTGATGCAACATAGGCTTCAACCCCAGATCCCGGTGCCCAGTCGCGGATGAATTCGCGGCTCTGTTCATTGACCGCGATGGTGATCTGAGTAAAGCCCGCCTCGCTGAGCATTGCCTCGATGTCCGTTACCATGCTCGCGCCGGAGACGCACCCGGAGAGCATCGCCAGGTCATTCCGCACGTGATCCGGGATATTGGCCGTCGCGACGACGTCGGATATGGCTAATCGTCCACCGGTTTTCAGCACACGGAAGGCCTCACGGAACACCCGTGGTTTCTCCGGGGAGAGATTGATGACGCAGTTCGAGATGATGACATCGGCGGTATTGTCCGCCACCGGCAACGCCTCGATCTCGCCGAGTCGGAACTCGACATTGGTATAACTGCCCACCTCGGCATTTTGCCGGGCCTTGCCGATCATTTCCGAGGTCATATCCACACCGATGACACGCCCGGTCGGCCCCACTCGCTGGGCGGCAAGGAAGCAGTCGAAGCCACCACCGCTGCCCAAATCGAGCACCACCTCGCCGGGTTGCAGCGCGGCAATGGCGTGCGGATTGCCGCAGCCCAGGCCCATGTTGGCGCCTTCCGGCACGGCGGTCAGATCATCCGGCGCATACCCGACTTTCAAGGAATCGACCGGGGTGATCTGCCCATCACCACTGCAGCAGGATGTACTGCTACAGCAGCAACCCCCACCGCCCTGGCGTTTGGCGACGCCCGCATAGTTCTCGCGTACCGCATCGCGGATCGCATTGGGTTTCTTCTTATCCATTGATCTCCTCCTGTTGCAAACGCGCGATCAAGTCGACCACACGCTCTCGCACGGCATCACGAATTGGTCGCACCGCCTCGATCCCCTGACCCGCGGGATCGGCCAGGCCCCAATCTTCATCGATCTTCATGCCGAGATACAGCGGGCAACTCTCCTGCACGCCGCATCCCATGGTAATAATGCGATCACTGGCCGCGACGAGTTCCGGGGTGGCCAGTTTGGGCGTATGGCCTGCCATCGAAATCCCCACTTCGGCCATCGCCTCCACGACCACCGGATTCACTTGGGCCGTGGGCTGTGTCCCCGTAGAAATCGCATGCAGACCTTCCGGGGCCAACGCGTTGAAAAAAGCCTCGGCCATCTGGCTGCGTCCCGCATTATGGACGCACACAAACATCACTTGCATGTAAACTCCTTACCTTGCGGCATCTTAAAACATCGATCCCTTGCCACCATCGAGGTGGCTGGTCATTTTTTGCTTCTTCTGGGTTTCTACCGCGGGGAGGATGCGCTCTCGGATAAAGGCCAACGCATCTTCGGCATCCCGATCAAGTTCAATCATCTGAAGCCGCATGAGATCGGCCTCGGTTAATGTAATAGTCACCATTCGTGCTCCTCCGCATTAACACCATCAGGCTTCGCTTACGCCTGCGTTCCTAATAATCGCTGTAACACCACCGCATGGGATTGCACCCCAACAAGCCGATCACTCGGTTGGCCATCACGAAAGATAACCAGCGTGGGAATCGACTGGACACCATACTGTATGGCCAACGCCTGGTGGTCATCGACATTCACCTTCACCAGCTTCGCGCGTTCACCGGCCTCGCGGGCGACGGCCTCGAGTACCGGCGCCAACGCACGGCACGGGCCACACCAGGGTGCCCAGAAATCAACCAATACGGGAACCGATGATGCCAACACCTCTGCGGGGAAGGTCTCGGTCCCGACTTCAGCTAATGCTGCCATATAAGTATTCACCTTTCATTCAGGAAGAGTTCACGGTCAAATAACAACCGTCGCCATTATTGAATCGGCGGAATGAGCAACACGGGCACCGGCGAGAGCCGGACAACAATGTGTGAGACGCTGCCCGCGAAGAGATCGTTGATGAATCCCCGCCCATGCGTACCCATCACGATCAGGGAAACATATTCGCGCTCTGCCATCGCAAGAACCTCCTGGGCCGGATGGCCATACGGCAAAGCGACATCCACCTGTTCCGCGCCGAGATCGAGCAGACGTCGTTGGAGACGCTCCAGGCGCGCACGATCCACGGCATTGAACTCTGCGAGACGCGCTTCCGGCTGCGGCGCGATCCGCGTACAGTCCTGGACATGCATGACCGTCACATGATGACACGCATGCTGCACGAGCGATTCCACGTAGCTGAATGCCCGCTCTGCCGTATTTGAAAAATCGGTGGCATAGAGAATATGGTCGCACACCGCTCCCGCACTGACGCGACATTGCGATATGCCGGCTTCTTCGCCGATCACCATACGGACCAGCAGCACCGGCAAATCTGCGCGATGAATCACATCGGTCGCGACACCACCCAGGGCGATTTCACGTGCCAGGCTGTGGCCATGGGACCCGATGACGATGAATTGGCATTCCTGGGCGTGTGCCAACGTCAGGAGTTCGGGACCGGGCACGCCGACCGGCATCACCGTCGTTACGGAAAATCCCATCGCGGCAAGCCGCTCTTGTTGCACGGCAAGTTGTGGTGCGGCTTCAGCCTGCAGGGCTTCGCTCAGACCTACGGTGTGTTTAACGAAGATCACGTGGGCTAATACCAATTCCTGACAACCAAGAGCACGTAACGTGGCCGCGTATTCTATCACACGGTCTGACGCTGGTGATAAGTCGGTGGCTATGAGCGCTTTTCGAAACATAGACCCTCCTTCTTCCGGTGCCATCACCGGGCGTCTGGCAGTTCGTCCGCGCCAACTTTCGCCGGGGTGAAGTACCGCCGTTGAAAATACAGCGCGACGTTGACCAGACTGATCAACACGGGCACTTCCACCAATGGCCCGATCACCGCGGCGAAGGCGACACCTGATTTGATGCCAAAGACGGCGACAGCCACCGCGATGGCCAACTCGAAGTTGTTACTGGCCGCGGTAAACGATAACGTCGCCGTCTTCGAGTAGTCCGCCCCGATCTTTTTGCCTAAATAGAACGAGACCAGGAACATCACCACGAAATAGATAAGCAGCGGAATGGCAATGCGCACCACATCGAGCGGCAAGCGCACGATATATTCCCCTTTGAGCGAGAACATCACAACAATCGTAAAGAGCAACGCGATGAGCGTGATGGGGCCGATACGCGGGATAAACTGTTTCTCGTACCATTCCCGCCCTTTCGTCCGCAGCCCGATGATGCGCGTGATGACGCCGGCGATGAAGGGGATGCCGAGATAGATGAACACGCTCTGCGCGATTTGCCCAATGGTAATATGCACCGTGGCTCCCTTGAGGCCAAACAACGGGGGGAGGACGGTGATGAACACGTAAGCATATACGGAAAAGAAGAGCACCTGAAAGATCGAGTTGAAAGCCACGAGCCCTGCCGCATATTCGGTGTCGCCTTTCGCCAATTCATTCCACACGATGACCATGGCAATACACCGAGCCAGGCCGATCATGATCAACCCGACCATATACTGGTGATAGGTGACCATGGCTTCCGGCGAGGCACCCATTGCTACCGGGATGAAATGCAGAAAGACGATTGCCAGGAGGAACATCAGGATCGGCCCGATGATCCAGTTCTGCACCAGCGAAAGTCCGAGTACCTTCCAGTTGCGGAAGACTTCACCCAGCTCTTCGTATTTCACTTTCGCCAGCGGTGGATACATCATCAGAATAAGGCCAATGGCAATCGGGATATTGGTCGTGCCCACGGAAAAGCGATCCCAAAACGCCGCGGTTTGCGGGATCAGATATCCGAGCGCGACCCCGATCACCATGGCCAGAAAAATCCACAGGGTCAGATACCGGTCCAGAAACGACAGGCGTTTAATGATGCCATCACTCATGCTGTTCTACTCCTTCGAATGGTTTGCCCACGATTAGCAGCAGTGGGAACTCCGGACGGTTTTCCCGCAACACGGGGTATGGTGTTGAAGACGCCAGAGCGCCGCTTGGATTTCAGGAACCTGATCCCACACCTGCCGCAGTGCCTGGAGCGCACCATGCCACTCCACCGGGAGCGCCGGGTTCACGGTATACCGTGTCCAGGTGCCTTCGCGCTGATCACAGATCAAGCCGGCGTTCCGCAACACGGCCAAATGGCGCGATACCTTATACTGCGGTTCTTCCAGGATGTCGACGATCTCACAGACATAGAGCGCGCGATCCAATAACAGGCGCAGGATGCCGATGCGCGTCTGGTCTGCCATCGCCTGGTGAATGGTCACCACCTGATTTGTCGCTATATGCGCCATGCCGCACATATCCTATCGAGCCCATTGGTTGCACGTCAAGCGTCCACATGGGAAAGCGTTCACATCGTTGCTGGCGTAACCCCTCCAGGCTGCAATGAGTCACGACAGATACGCCCATCGACCAATTCGAGGGTGCGTGATGCCGTCGCGGCCATCCGCGGATCGTGGGTCACCATCACCAGTGTCACCCCATCCGCATGCAACGCGTGAAACATCGTCATGACGTTTTCTGCGGTCGAGGGATCAAGGTTGCCCGTCGGCTCATCCGCGAGAAGAACCGATGGGCTATTGGCCATGGCCCGTGCCAGCGCGACCCGCTGCTGTTGCCCGATACTCAACTCAGCGGGTTTGTGTAACATCCGCTCTTCCAGTCCCACCCGTTCAAGCATGCTGGCGGCTTTTTCGCGCTGCTCTGCCGGGGACGTGCCCGCCACCATCAAGGGAATTTGCACGTTCTCCAGCGCCGTCAAATATGGCACCAGATTGAAGGTTTGGAACAGGAACCCGATATGTGACCGTCGGAGCGCGATGCGTGTTGACGCATCCACGTCGTAGACCGACGTGTCCTCCACGAAGACCGCACCGGATGACGGGCGGATCAATCCGCCCAGGCTGAGTAAGAGTGTCGACTTGCCGCTCCCGCTTGGTCCCACAATGGCGACGAATTCACCTGGGGCGATGGCCAGGTTCACATCACGTAATCCTGCAACCTCTTTCTTCCCGCGTCCATACGTTTTCGTCAATGCTTCGGTCCTGATTGTGGTCATGCCTACTCCTCCATCAGCACCGATGCCGGATCGGTGCGCGCCGCGGCGGTTGCCGGGATGATTGTGGCCAGTACATTGAGCGCCGCGGAGATGAGCACGGCCCAGCCCAACAAACTCGGTAAGGGCAGGACAGGCATCATCGCGATCCGTGGGCCAAGCGTGATGGCCAGCACTGTGCCGAAGAGATAGCCAATAACCCCGCCTATGATGCCGAGGATCAGCGCCTTCCCGTAGAAGATGGTCACCACCTGGCGTGGACTCATCCCGATGGCGATGAACGTGCCGATCTCTTTCCGGCGTTCACGGACATTGGCAAACATATAGTTCGCGATACTGACGCCCCCCACCAGCAGGATGAAGACCAGGAAGATCGACGAAAATTGCGCCATCATATTATTTGTGCGCAATTGGGTGCTGGTGATTTGCGCCACGGTCACCACCCGCGCGTTGGGCAGCAAGGTATTGAGCTTGGAGACTAAGCCTTCAGAAATCGCTTTGCAGCAGCCCAATATTTCGATAGCGCTCACCACCTTGCCTTTGCCGAGCATCTGCTGGACGACATGGAGATGGGCGAAGATACGCGAGTCATCCACCGTGCCGGTCTGTGGGAGGATGCTCCGCACCGTGAATGTGCGTCCCAGCAGGCTGATCGTCTTCCCTTTCGTCAGCGCATAGCGGGCGGCAATATCCGCACCCACCAATACGTCACTTTGCGGCAGCGTCTCGATGACTTCCTTTCGCACCGCCGCACGATCCAAGCTGGCAGGGTCCTGTGCGCCGCCAGGTAGGTCGACGGCACCGCACCCCTGGGGGCGACTGAAGATGTCGCCGGTCATTTGCCAGGCTTGCTTATTCGCGAATTCATTTTTCGGGAGAATACCGGTGAGGATCACCCGCCGTCCCTGGTAGTCGATAGAGGTGCTCAACTTCGGCGAGAGATTATCTACGCCTTGCAGTGATGACGAGGTGATCGCCTGCAAATAGTCTTCCGGGAGTTCCGCCCCGGAGAAGTCCGCGCTGTAGTAATCGCTGACGGTCGCGTCTTTCGGGAGGATCAACACGTTGGCACCCAGATTATCCAGCTCTCGCGCGACCGCTTTCTCGAAGAAATGCGTAATCGTGCGAATGCCGACAATCACGGTGATGCCCAGGACGATGGCGATGAAGCTGGTGATTAACTGGCTTCGCCGCTCAAACAATTCTTTCAAGATAATCGAACTCAAGCGCATCGGAAACAGCACTCCTTTTCAAGGCGGTCCGGCAAGAGCTATTGCCCACAACCACTGGGGCCACAGCCACCACTCCCACAGGCTTGCGTCAGACGCGCCATGAGTTGGTCGGAGGTGATATCGCCATCAAAGACACCAAGGACACGTCCGGGAGGAGCGACGAGCATGATCTGCGCTTTCGGATTATCCGTCTTGACGCTGCACCGTTTATAGAACTCCACTTCCTTGGGATCTGCCGGGTCCATCACCAGTGTGTCCGTGATGCCGGCCAATTGTTTATCAGCGCACAGTGTTTTGATCGTGGCATCACTCTCGGCATTGCAGGTCGTTTTCGCATTCTTCAGGCAGACGACCGCCAACTTGCCCGCCTGCACGACTTTCAGAATGTCCGCCATGCCCGCCGAGACAAACGCCGTCTTCAGATCAACCGTGTCTTTCATGGTGCGGGGGAAGGCAGCCGTCACCGCCCCATTGGGCGCGATCACCAGGGTCATCGGTATCGGGGCATCTTCCAGACCGTAGCGTGCAATGATCGGTTTATGCGCGGCATTGGCCACATCGATGCGCACAAAATCCGCGCGGTCCTTTTCCCGCTGTGCCGCAGCAGATGCCGTCTTGAGCATTTTGCTGCTTGCGTCATCTTTCGACTTATAAAAGGTGGCAATCACATACCGTTTTTGCGTGGCCGCTTTCTCTATCGCCAATTCTGCAGCCGATTTCTTTGGCGGTGGCGCCGCTTGCGCCACCGACATGCCGGCCTGGAAGCCTATTCCCACAACGCCGAGTAGGATGGCGAAGAGCAGCGGCAAGAGATACCCACGCGTTTTCTGACGCTCAGTCATTTATTTCCCCTTTCTCACATGGTGTTCCAATAGCTCACGGATCGATGATCACAGCACCTGCTGGTGTCCAACAGACATACGGCGCAGGCTACGGACCACAACCACTGGGGCCACAGCTCCCGCCACTGCAGGCGCTTTGGATTTTAGCCATCACGGCATCCTTCGAGGTGTCGGCATCAAACACGCCAACCACCTTCCCAGGGGGAACCAGCAAGAGGACTTGCGCGTTCTTGGTGCCTGTCGTGACCTTGCATTGTTTGTAGAAGTCCGCTTCCATCCGGTCGGCGGGGTCCATCGTCAGGACTTCCGAGACGCTGGCAAGTTGGGGGTCTGCGGCAATGGCCTTCGCGAGTGCTTGGTTTTTGGTGTTGAGTGCCGTCCGGCTATTCTGCAAGCACACCACGGCCAACTTGCCACCCTGCAGGACTTTTAAGACGTTCGACATGCCGGTAGACACGAACGACTTCGCCAGATTCACATCCGACTTCATTTCATTGGGAAATCCGGCCGTCACCGCGCCATTCGGCGCCACCACCAGGGCGATAGGGATCGGAGCTTTTTCCAACCCCAATCGGGTGATCAATGCCTGGTTGGCCGCATTGTCTCTGTCGACCTCTACCAGATCGGCGCGCGATACGACACGCGCCTGCTTGGCCTTTACGACCGCACGCATAGTGTCACTCGCGGGGTCTTGCTGACGGTAGACGGTGATAATGGCATATCGATGTTTTGCGGCTGCCTTGTCAACCGCACGTTCCGCGGGAGATTCCGCCGGCTTCGTTGACACGGTCGCCCGCGTGGGCGCAGTCGCCTCCGGTCGCGCGGGGACGGCAGGAGCAGGTGGCGCGACCGCCGGCGGAGCAGTCGGTGCTCCCCGTGATTGCCGAAGCGCCCAGACGGCGCCTCCACAGAGCACGGCTACCACGACGATGACACCGGTCCAGGTGATCGATTTTGACATAGGTCATCTCCTCTCATCCGTCTCATTGCTTTGGTGTTTCCACCCTTACCTGCCGGCGGCATGTAGTAACTGCCGTAACGGTTCGCGACCGACGGGCGGGTCGGGAACCCAGGAAATTCCATACGTGCGTGCCGGCATCCCGGTCACGACTTCCGTGATATACGCCCATTCATTGACGCCGCGCGCACACAGCAATGGATCAGTGGAGTCCGTCAGCGCAAAGCATTGGTTCACCACCCAGGCGAATGGGGTGATCCCCGCGCGCTGCAGATCCGCCTGTAACCGTTGTGCTTCTTGCACCGGCGTTAATTCGGGTAATGTGACGAGCACCATCCGCGTGAATGCGGGATCGCGCAAGCGTGGCAAGAGCGCCACGATTTCCGGCGCCACCTGCTGTGCGTTGCGCGCCACTTCGCGATGGTAGGTTTCCGTCGTGTCGAGGAGCAGCAACGTATGGCCGGTCGGCGCAGTATCCATGATGACGAACCCCTCGGTGCCTTGAGCCACGACACGCGCGAAGGCGCGGAAGACGGCAATCTCTTCCGTGCAGGGTGAGCGCAGGTCTTCCACGAGTAAGGCGCGCCCCTCCGCATCCAGCTCCGCGCCGACCGCAGCCAAGACTTCCTCGCGATAGGCCTCCGTTTCCGCCGCCGGATCAATGCACGACACCGTGAGTCCGGGGACCGCATCACGCACGGCAGCCTGCACATGCGCCGCCGGATCGGTGGTCGTCAACTGCACGGGGAACCCTCGATGCGCCAACTCGACCGCCAAAGCGGCGGCCACCGTGGTCTTCCCCACGCCGCCTTTCCCCATCGTCATAATGACGCCGTGGCCGGCAAGGGCGATGTCGTCAACAAGGTCGGCCAAAGGCGGAAGTGCGATCTCTGCCACGTGCACCGGAGGGGAAGCGTCCGGGCGCATAGTAGACGCGGGCACCGCCGATACCAGCGTGCGCAGCGCGGAGATACCCACGATGTTCTGCGCCTGCAGCGGAATGCGTACCTGCATGAGCGCCTGTAGTCCTGACGGCAGTGCGTTCAAGGCATCCAGACCGCGTTGACGTAAGGCTTGGGCGACGGGATCGGTGGTCGGCACATCGGGGAAGACGCCATTGATCAGGAGACATTGCTGGACCATGCCCAAGGACGCGAGTTCTCTGCTGGTGCGGTCCGCCTCTGTGAGCGTCGAGGTTTCCGGGCGGGTCACCAAAACAATGGTGGTCGACCGGGTATCGGTCAACGCGGCCAGTGTCGCCGCGTAGAGCGCACGTTTTTGCTGCAGCCCGGCCAAAGGACCGACACAGGACATTTCTCCGGTGGTCGTGGTTAAGAAGCCGTCCCAGGCTTTCGGCAACTGGAGTAATCGCAAGGTGTGTCCGGTCGGCGCGGTATCAAAGATGACGTAATCATACGGCGCCGTCGCCTTCGCATCACCCAGCAGGCGCGCGAATTCCTCAAACGCAGCTATCTCCATCGTGCAGGCGCCGGAAAGTTGCTCTTCCATTTTGGCAATGGCCGCGGGAGGCAGCAGTCCGCGATACGGACCAACGAGACGTTCACGGAAGGCCTGTGCCGCCGCCTCGGGATCAATATTGAGCGCCTGCAAGCGCGGTACCGTCGAAACAGGCGTCGGCGACGATGTCAGCACCGTGTCGAGCACCGCGTCGAGATTGGAAGCCGGGTCCGTGCTGATCAGTAAGACGGCATGGCCACGATCCGCCAACGTCACGGCAGTGGCACATGCCAGCGACGTTTTGCCAACGCCGCCTTTGCCGGTGAAGAAGAGATGGCGTGTTGCCTGCTCAAGCAATAACTCATACGGGGAGACAGTCACGATGGGTCCTTTTCCGTCACATTCGTTAGCCACAGCAGGATTTGGTTTTCGTCGCTGCCGCACAGCACTGCTCGATGCTCTCGGTTCCTTCGGTCGGCTCGGGGTGGTGGCCCACCAGGCGTTCTCCCAACGCGAGCACATGGCGTGCCGGCGTCTCCTTCACAGCCTGGGCTGTCGCGATGGCCTGAGCAATATCCGCATCGGTGATGCCAAGCTCTTTCGCGCGTTTATAATGGAAGCGCAGGCACGGTTCGCAATTCGAGGCAATGGCGGCGCCGATCGCCACGAGCTCTGCTACCTTATCCGTGTAGAGGCTCTCCGTGGCGTCCACCGATGCTCCCAATGCCGCAACCATCTCTTCGCGTGAGGGATAGCGTCCCTGGCTGAGGATCACGCCATTCACCAGGACCATCGGCAACGTCTCATCCCCGCCATCACCGAGCGCCTCTTTGACAATCGGATGCTCAACGAACGCCTGCGGGTGTTGTGCCAGATTATAGCGTTCGACTTGAACACCTTGCGCTTTAAGCCAGTCCAAATCCGCCGCAAACCGCGGCAGCACGGGATCGACGCGTGGCTCACAGACACCGCTCGCGCAACACATCGGGGGATCGAACACTTGAATTTTCTGCATGGCAGCCTACTCCTCACGTAATTCGTCGATATACGATAATACTCACAAATGCAAAGCCTTTACAGCGCGGTGACCAGCGCTTTCAATCGTTCCAGGCGTGCCGTATTGATACAGTAGCACACGCGCGGTCCATCCACTTCGCCCACGATGAGTCCCGCGTTTTTTAGAAGCTTTAAATGCTGAGAGATCGTGGATTGGGCAAGGGGGATTTCCTCGCAGATCTCGCCGCAGATGCATTCCGTGCGTGCGATGAGCAAACGCACGATTTGCACCCGCGCAGGATGTCCCAGCGCTTTCGCCAGAACCGCCAACTCTTCATCAGCCGTCCCGTGCGACATATCGACGGACGCCTGCTGGCACCATTCTTCGTTGCAGTGATGGGTGGATCGTGTGTTCATCGTCGATATACGATATACCGAATAGAATGGCCTGTCAATGGGCATCGCTGGCCAATTCGGGGGTCGCAGGGGATTGACAGCACTTAATCATATTGATAGCATAATAGTTGCTAGCGTCAACCATTATGCGGTAGCACGTGAGGAGAACGATATGGAAGAACAGCAATCACGGGATTTCGTCGAGTTATTGGACGAAATTATTTGGCGTTTTGGCAGCCAGGGTCCCGAAGGGTATTGTTGCGGCGACATATCCTATATTGAATACCGTGCGTTACGCGTGTTGGCAAAGGGTGAAGTACCAACCGTGCAACAACTCGGGCAATTACTCGGATTGACGAAGAGCGGTGCCACACGTGTTGTCGACCGTATTGAACTCAAGAGATATGCCCGTCGTGAGCGCGACGAAGGCGATCACCGCGTGTGCTGCGTGACTCTGACCGATGCGGGTCGCGAGTTGGTGGATCGTAGCGTCGAAGAGTTTGCCAGCAAGGCCCAGAATTCGCTGGCACTGATGGACGCGGAGATGCGCAACATCCTTGTGGCAGCGCTGCGCAGCTTTGTGCGGACCTTTGAGAACTAATCACATCTACGAGTAGTTGCGAGTAGCAACAACCAGTGACGCTTCAGGGAGGCCAAATATGGAAGAGGATATTCAAGAACAGCGTGACAGCGCGATAGATGCGCCAGCACAGCCTGCACGGCAGACACGCTTCCGGATCTTTCTGCAGATTCTCATAGGGGTAGCAGGATGGTTCCTGCTGTATCTGCAACTCGACCGCTTCGCACGATGGGCCACGTATAGCCTGATGGGCTTCAAAGAGAAAAGCCATCTCGGTGGCGCGATTGAGTTTTTTATCGCCGATGCGCCGAAGGTGCTGATGCTCCTAGTCCTGATCACGTTTGTCGTCGGCATCACCCGTACCTTCCTCACCCCGGAGCGTATCCGTGGGATGCTGGTCGGACGGAACGAATTCGTCGGCAATGTGCTGGCGGCCATCCTCGGTGTGCCGACGCCTTTCTGTTCGTGCTCGGCGATTCCGCTCTTCCTGGGGTTCCTCCAATCGGGCATTCCGTTGGGCGTGACGATGTCCTTCCTGATTTCCTGCCCGGTGGTGAATGAAGTCGCGCTGGCGATGTTGTTCGGCATGTATGGCTGGAAGATCGCGACACTCTATGCCGCCTTTGGCGTCACCAAGGCCGTGATCTCCGGCATGCTGATCGCGCGCATGCGTCCCGAGCGGTTCCTTGAACCCTGGGTGGCCGAAATCGCACGAACGCCATCACCGCAGGCAACCGCAGAAGGCGCGGATGACACCATGCCTGCTTTGACTTGGAACGACCGGATGGATTCCGGGATCATCGCGGTTAAAGAGATTCTCGCCGGCACGTGGCATTACCTCGTCGGCGGTATTGCGCTCGGTGCCGCGATTTACGGCTATATCCCCGTGGATTTCGTCAGTCAATATATGGGCAAAGAGGCCTGGTGGAACGTCCCCGTGGCCGTCGTCCTCGGGTTACCACTCTACGCCAGTGCGGCGGGCGTGATGCCGATTGTCCAGGCGGTGCTCACGAAAGGCGCCGCGCTAGGCACCACGTTGGCCTTTATGATGTCGGTGATCGGGATTTCGATCCCTGAACTGGTGATGTTGCGCAAGGTCATCAAAATGCAGCTCATCTGGATCTTCGTGGGCTTTGTGACGCTGGGCATCATCATCGTCGGCTATCTCTTCAACCTGATCATTCCCTAGATGCCAATTTCGCGAAGGAGGACAACAACATGGAAATCAAGGTGTACGTGTCGTGCTGTGGCGGTGAGAAAGCCGTCGAGGCCGTCAACGAGGCGCTGAAGCAGGCCGGCGTGACCGCGCAGGTCAGCGTCATCAGTGACATGGCGAACATCGTCAAAGCCGGCATCATGTCGACACCGACGATTGTGATTGCTGGCCGCACGGTGGCCAGCGGGCGGGTGCCGAAAGTACCGGATCTGGTCAAATGGTTGGGGGAAGCCAGCGTCACAACGGCCTGAGGACACGGTCGGTGCCGGCCACCCGAGCCAGACAGCGCCTGTCCGGGTGGCCGGCCTACCAGCCCATGCGTCCTTTTCCATCACAGGGATGCGCAATTTCGGCAATGGCACCGTGTTGGCACCAGCCTTTGCACTGCATACAGCCAGCACACTGATAGAAATCTACCCACGGTTGATCGGTCGGCTGTTCGCGAAATGCCGCGTGTTTCGGACATTGCGCTTCCACCTGGCAGGGAGAGCACCGCTGGCATTTATCTGGTTGAATTAAGGCTCGTTTCATCTATACCCTTATTCGCAGGGTACCAGCTAATTCCCTTTTCCCAAAGTAGTCATCCATACGGCAGTCTCTCTGGTCAAGTACTAGCGAGTACTGTGCCAGGCGAGACGAGGAATAAGTTCGTGGTAGTGCCCTGCACTAGCCCAAATAGGTGAATCGCGATACCATAAATAAGCATTCCGGTCGTGAGCAGTCGTTTCTCTCGGTGTCATCATCATGGACTCAACGATTCAGCAAGGCTATCATACCGCCTACACCTTGGCCGCGCAGGCATTTGCCCTCGCCGATCCGGCGGTCTGCGCGCGCTTGTGCGTGGCCGAGTATCTCGTTGAGCAGGCCTGCCTGCGCCTGCCATATCTCCATCAACCCTATCTGATCCACTGGCCGAGTGCTGCGGTGCGGCACGCCGATACGGGCGAGGAGGCGCCGCTGGCGGTGCAGGTGCTGCTCCTCAATTACGTGCTCCACGCGAACGGGCAACACCCATCCGGTGCGTTGATCGCGTTTCGAGAGATTCCTGGTGCGGCCACGTATGACGGGCCATTCACCAAACGCGCCCTGTCTCCCCTGGTGAAAACCTTTGATGGTCAAGGGCCATTGTTGCTGGCTGTCGCCGCGATGCTGGGGGGATCACCGGCATCGGTCGCTGATGTCAGCGTCACGCTACCCGTATTGCCGTTGCTGCCGGTTACTTATGGCCTTTGGCACGGCGACGATGAATTCCCGGCATCCGGCGTTATCCTCTTCGACGCGTCCGCCCGGAAGTTACTCACCATCGAGTGTTTGGTGGTCGCGGCCAGTAATGGGGTATACGCCATGATGAAGGCTACGCGCCTTGCCTCTCGTTGAGGAGATCATCTACTGATCCGGAGCGCGGGGAAGGCAGGAGTTCACAGGCTTGCTGCCGTACTATTGTAGAGTCAATACCGGGCGCCAGCCCCGCATACCGCGTATTCAGGCTTGGCGCTCATGGATGGATGGCCCATGCCCGATTCGCAACTATCGCTGCACTTACCGGCGCATCAGAACCGCCAACTGTTTTCGGATCACTATCTGAACGAAATCCTGCCGACCCAGGCGGGGTGGCGGACGTTGTCGTCGCCGGCAGACACGGCGCTGGCGGACATTACGGGCATCTTCGACCGCTTTGTCCCCAGCGAGAATGAGGCGCAGCTCGAAGACACGTTGGTGCGGCCTGTGCTGCGAGCCCTCGGTCACACTTTCGAGGTGCAAGCCCCGCTGAAAACCTCCGACGGCACCAAGGTGCCGGATTACGTCTTCTATCGCGATGACGCGGCGCTGGCGGCGCAGAAGAACCAGGTGCTCACCGAGGCGGTGGCCGGAGAAGGCGCGTTTGCCGTCGGCGATGCGAAGTACTGGAACCGCCCGCTGGATATCGCCGTGCGTACCAAGGGCGCGGATGCGTTGTCCAATAAAAACCCGTCCTACCAGATTTACTTCTACATGCTGCACAGCGGCGTCGAGTGGGGCATCCTTACTAATGGCAAGCTGTGGCGGCTCTATCATCGCGACTCGGCGCATAAGAGCCTATCCGAAAAATGCAAACATGTGTTATAATAATCACCTCGTTTGAGCATCTTTCTCTATGAGGTGAATGCTATGTCAAGGATGACGCCGTGCCACTGCGCGCATCAACACGCGCCCGTGGCCGACCAATATACGCTCCCGGATGCGTTCTGGGCATTAATCCAGCCGGTGTTACCGGCGCCCACACCGAAGAAGAAATCTGGACGCCCGCGCATGGATGATCGGCAAGCCATGACGGCCATTTTCTATGTCCTGCGGACGGGGTGCCAGTGGAAAGCCCTCCCGCGCTGCCTGGGGGCGGCCAGCACCGTGCATGACCGGTTTCTCGCCTGGCGCCAAGCGGGCGTGTTTGCGAACATCTGGCAAGCCGCCTTGCGCTATTATGATGACCTGGACGGCATTGACTGGGAATGGCAGAGCATGGACGGCGCAATGACCAAAGCGCCGTTGGGGGGGAAAAGGTACGGGACCGAATCCCACCGATCGCGCCAAATTGGGCACGAAACGCAGTCTGCTGACCGATGGAGCGGGCGTACCGTTGGCCGTCACCGTCGCGGGGGCCAACGTGAACGACTTCAAACTGGCTGCCGCGACATTGGAGGCGTTTGCCGTCGAGCGGCCCGAGCCCACGGAGGATGCGCCCCAGCATTTGTGCCTGGATAAAGGGTATGATTACGACGAGATCCGGGACTTGATCGCCATTTGGGGCTATACGGCCCATATCCGGATCAAGGGCGAGGAGGCGACCCCGATGCCACGGATTCCCGGGTATCGTGCCCGGCGTTGGGTGGTCGAGCGGACGCACTCCTGGATGAATCGCTTCCGGCGGCTGTTGATCCGCTGGGAGAAGCAGGTGGAGAATTATCTGGCGTTGATTCATCTGGCCTGTGCGTGGATCACCTGCCAAGTCGCGATGATGTTCGAATAAAAAGTATTTGAGAATCATGTCAGGTTATCATTTTTCGGATAGGCTCTAAGCTGGATGTCTATTACGAGGTGGACTTGGAAGAACTGGTCCGCTCCGGCGATATTGAGCGTTTCCTGTACTTCTACGCCTTCTTTCGGCGCGAAGCTTTTGAGTCTGGTACACTGTGCCTCACCGAATTGCTGCGCGCCAGCGTCGAGTATGCCCATGGCGTCGGAAACACGCTGAAAAGCCAGGTGTATGACGCCTTGCGTCATCTCGCGCAGGGGTTCCTCGATTACCCAGGCAACGGGCTCACAACGACACCGGAAACGCTCAAAGACGCCTACGACAACGCGCTCATCCTGCTCTACCGGCTCATCTTCATCCTCTATGCGGAAGCTCGCGAATTGCTGCCGGTGCGCGAGAGCGAGCTCTACCGCGATACCTACAGCCTGCTCGCCATCAAGCGCGCCGTCGCCCGCGACCTGGGGATGGGAAAACGCCTGCTCCCCACCAGCGCCCGCCTCTGGCCACAATTGCGCGACCTCTTTGACGCCATTAACCTGGGCAGCCCACCGCTGAAAGTAGCGACATTCAATGGCGGGCTGTTCGATCCGGTGAAGCATCCTTTCCTGGAGCGCTATACCGTCGGCGATGCCCACCTACAACAGGCCATCGACATGCTGGCGCGGGTGAACGGGCAATTCATCGATTACCGCGATCTTACCGTGCGCCACATGGGCACCATCTACGAGGGGCTGCTGGAGTTCAAGCTGGTGCCGTGCGACCCGGCGGATGGATGGTCTGTCGATCTGGTCAACGACAAGGGCGAGCGCAAGGCGACCGGCTCCTACTACACGCCAGATTACATCGTCAAATTCATCGTCGAGCATACCGTCGGCCCGGCGCTATGCGAGGCGGTGGCGGATAAAACCACCGATGCCGACCTGCTGCACGCGGTGCTCACCGTCAACGTGCTCGACCCGGCAATGGGCAGCGGGCACTTCCTGGTGGAAGCCACCGAGTATATCGCGCGCTACCTCGTCGATCTCGGCATCGTGCCGGAGGGCAAAACCGCCGAGGAAGCCGATCTCGCCTTCTGGAAGCGCCGCGTGGCGCAGTCGTGCGTCTACGGCGTCGATCTCAACCCGCTGGCGGTGGAACTAGCTAAGCTCTCCCTTTGGCTTATCACCGTGGCGAAGGATCGCCCACTCTCCTTCCTCGACCATCACTTGCGCCCCGGCAATTCACTGGTGGGCGCGAGCCTTTCTGTCTTACAACAACACAGCGCCGCCACCGCGAAGGCGGCGCGCAAGAAGGCCGAACCGGTGGATACAGCGCAGGGGTCGCTCTTCAACGACGCGGAGTTTGCCGCCCGTATGTCGGTCGCGGTCAACCATATGTGGCGCATCGAGGAGAGCGAGGCCGTCAGCGTGGCGCAGGTGAAGGAACAGGAATCCCTCTACGCCGACCTGCGCTGGCAACTGGTGGAGAAATACGGCAAACTCGCCAACCTTCTCACCGCGCAGCACTTCGGCGTCACCGTGCCGTCCGACCTGTGGAACGCGTTGGTCGATGTGGTAATGGGCCGTGCGCTCATGCCGCTACCCGTCCTGCAAACCATCCTGACACAGGTAGAGGAGATCGCCGCCCGCGAACGTTTCTTCCACTGGGAACTGGAATTCCCCGAACTCTACTTCGACCGTTATGGCCGCCCACTGGGTGAGGAGAGTGGCTTCGAAGCAGTTATCGGCAACCCGCCGTATGTGCGGCAGGAGCAGTTGGCGCCGTATAAGCCGTATTTCCAGGAGCACTTCAAATCCTTCCATGGCGTGGCTGACCTCTATCTGTATTTCTATGAGCGCGGCCTGGAGGTGTCCCGGAAGCAGGGGCACATGGCCTACATCTCCTCCGGCACCTTCGCCCGCGCCAATTTCGCCGGCCCCCTACGCCAATGGCTGCCCACCGTCGCGCAGATGGAAACGATCATCGACTTCGGCGAAAACCAGCCGTTCCCCGGCGCTGAAATGGTGCGCCCCTCTATCGTCGTTATGCAGAAACGGGCGATGACGGACGGCTTCCGCAGCCTGTTCATCGCCGAAAAGATCCCGGCATCGCTGGAAATGGCATTGGTTGAGCAGGGAGTGGATTGCGACTCATCCGCGCTGGCGCAATCGGAGTGGACGTTCCAGGCGTCGGCATCGACGCGCTTGTTCCAGAAGATAATGAGCGCAGGCCGGCCTCTGAATGATATCGTGGCTGGCCGCATGTTCTTTGGAGTGAAGACAGGCCTGAACGAGGCGTTTATTACCGACCAACTGACACACGACCAATTGGTGCAGGACGATCCCAGTTGTGAAGAAATCCTCAGGCCTTTACTACGTGGTGAGGATTTACGCCCATGGTATCAGGAAGATGGCGGGGATTGGTTGATTACAATACCTTGTGGATGGACACGGAAGACCTTCGGCAAAGATATAGCAGAAGCGGATGTCTGGCAATTATTCGCCCATCGTTATCCCAGCATAGCAGCTTTTTTACTGCCTTTCGCTGATGGTGGACGAAATCGGTGTGATAAAGGTGAGTATTGGTGGGAATTGCGTCCATGCGACTATTACACAGTATTTGAGCAAGACAAGATCGTATGGCCAGATATTTCGAAGCTTCCGCGATATTCCTTATCAAGCAAAGGTTACTATGTTGAAGCCACAGGATTTGCCTTGGATAATAGTGATCCGGCGTTGCTGGGCGTGCTTCAGTCCCGTGTTCTCTGGTTTACTGTGTCGCAAATCTGTACACCTCTTCGGCTTCGAGCGGGACTCTGGCAGTATCGGATGAAAACGCAATTTATCCGTCGCCTGCCCATCCCCCACATGCCCGACGCCGCCCTCGGCGCCTTCGCCATGCAAATCACCGATCTCGCCCGCACCCGCTACGCGCTGCACCAGCGGGTGCGCCACCGCCTGCTCACCGACTTCGGCACACCGGAGAAGAAGCTGAACCAGAAGCTGACCGCGTGGTGGGAGTTGGACTTCCCCGCCCTACGCGCGGAACTGCACAAGGTCTTCAAGCGCGACATCGCCGTGAAGGAGCGCGACGAGTGGGAAGCGTGGCACGCCGCCCAGCGCGCCGAGCACGCCCACCTTACCGCCGAGATCATCAGCCGGGAAACCGACCTAAACGCACGCGTTTACGCCCTATTCAATCTGACCCCGGATGAAATCGCGCTGATCGAGGAGAGCACGAAGTACCGGTATGGGGAGGTGTGAGCATGGATTCAACACAACAACACGGGTATCGCACTGCCTGTCGGCACGCGGCGCAGGCATTTGCCCTCGCCGATCCGGCTGTCTGCGCACGTGTATGCGAAGCAGATTACTTGGTTGAGCATGCCAGCCTGCGCTTGTCGTATCTCCAGCAGCCCTATCTGATACACTGGCCAAACGCCGAGGTGCAGCATGCCGGTACGGGGGAGGAGGCGTCGCTGGCTGTGCCGGTGTTGCTCCTCAATTACGTGCTCCACGCCAACGGGCAACACCCGTCTGGTGCGTGGATCGCTTTCCGTGAGATTCCTGGCGCGGCCACCTATGATGGGCCATTCAGCAAACGCGCCCTCCTCCCTCTGGTAAAGACCTTTGATGGCCAGGAACGCCTGTTGCTGGCTGCCGCTGTGACTCTGGGCGGCACATCAGCCACGGTCGCCGATGTCAGCGTGACGCTGCCCATATTACCGTTGCTGCCGGTGACCTATGGCCTCTGGCATGGCGATGACGAGTTCACTGCGTCCGGCGTTATCCTCTTCGACGCGTCAGCCCGGAAGCTGCTCACCATCGAATGCCTGGTGGTCGCGGCCAGTAACGGTGTCTACGCCATGATGAAGGCGGCGCGTATGCTCGGATCAACCGGAGAGCGCGCGGAATAGTTGGCCATTTGTGGGTCAACTTCTGCGCCCTCATCGAGGAGAGCGCGAAATATCGGTGTGGAAAAGTACGAGAAAGAACCGATAGGAGCGCCTGCGAGCGATGCCGTTCGTGACGAGTATCGGCATGGTTACTGCCGCCGAGAATCGTTGTGCCGATCAACAGGAGCCCTATCCATCAGTGTACTCACCGTAGCGAGAAACGTCTCAATAGATTCACCTTTACGGAACCAATATTGCGCGTGACACGATCTGGCGAGTGCTTCCACTTCGTGATGTCCGCTGATGAGCATCACGCGTATGTCCGGGTGATGCTCGCGCACCGTCCGGATCAATTGGGCGCCGGTCATCTCCGGCAGGTTGAAATCGGTGATGAGGGCATCGACGGGGCGTGTCGCCAGTATGTCCAGCGCACGACGGGGATGCTCGACGGCAGTCACGGTGTACCCCGCCGATTGCAGCACCACCGTCAACAACGCACGGATATCTTCGTCATCTTCCACCAATAATATCATGGTCACCTCAGCCATTATCAGTCCTTTCCGTGAAACGGGGGGCTCAAACCCTAACGTCCACGATCTGCACGTTCGTGGAAGCTAGCACGGGGAATGAGGGCTGCATTGGGCATCTCCAAGGGCGTAAACTCCGTGAATACGGGCCATTTAGCATACCGGAGCGGCACGTTGCTGCCTATGTGCTCGCTGTGCGAACGAGCGACTTGACTCCTGGCATGGAAAGGCTTATCCTGACCCCCGGAAACGTGCAGTTGGCGGATGTTAGCAATTTACGAGTTCCAGATGCGCCCAACCTGATGGCGCCCGTCGCCATCGCTACCCCCGCTCTCTCCCTGCAGCCGATCATCGAGCAGGCCCGACATTTCTTCCAGCAGACCACCGCCGCCAATACCCGGCATGCCTACCAGAGCGACTGGCGCCTCTTTGAAACCTGGTGTCTGGAGCACGGTATCGCTGCCTTACCCGCGCTGTCGGAAGTGGTCGCCTGTTACCTCACCGCCTGCGCTATGCGTGGCCTGAAAGTGACCACCATCCGTCGGCACCTGGCCGCGATCACGGCGATGCACAAAGAACACGGTCTGGAATCGCCCACGCGGAGCACCGCCGTGACCGGCGTGATGGGTGGTATTCAACGCACGCTCGGCACGCCGCCACAGCCGGTCGATGCCTTATTAACCGAAGATATTTGCCGGATGGTCGCCGCCTTACCGGATTCATTGCAAGGCTTGCGTGACGCTGCTCTCCTACTGGTGGGATTCGCTGGGGCGTTTCGCCGATCCGAATTAGTCGCGCTGGAGGTGGCCGATCTGCATCAGCGGGAGGATGGGTACCTGATACTGATCCGGCGCAGCAAAACGGATCAAACGGGCCAGGGACGCTGGATCGGCATCCCGTATGGTAGTCATCCGCAGACATGCCCGGTGCTGGCACTGCAGCGTTGGCTGACCGCTTCCGACATCACCGAGGGAGCGATCTTTCGTGGATTGAACCGGCATGGCAAGCTCGCATCCGCTCGCCTCTCTACCCGTTCCGTCGCCGAGATCGTCAAACGCACAGCCGAGGTTGCCGGACTCGACCCTACGCGCTATTCCGGCCATAGTCTCCGCAGCGGGCACTGTACCAGCGCCGCGCGTGCCGGCGTTTCCGAGCGTATTATTATGTTACAGACCGGCCACAAATCGGAGAGAATGCTGCGCCGGTACATTCATCAAGCCGACATCTTCACCGAGAACTCCGCGAAGTCATTGGGCTTGTAGCCGCAGGCCAACGTCGTCATATCACTGACTGATTTCAGGATTGCCACGAGAACATGGACGGGGATCAGCCGTCCATGTTCCGCCATGATGATGTATTCCGCTACTCGCCAGTAAAGCGACACCACTCTGACGGTCGTGCCATCCCCCTGAAGCTAAATCGCCACCGGCGTGGTGCGTGAATCGCAGCGGTATTGATTACCAGCGCCTCGCCCGGCGCCACCGGCATCTCCTCCCACCCCGCGTCGTCGCCGAGTGCGGCATCAAGGATGCGGGATTCGGACGCATACAGCAGGAGGCGTCTTCGCCGATGGAGGCGGACTTCGAGCGGCATGTTCCCTTTGAGCAGGAGTATCTCGTCCGGGCGGTTAGTGGCGACCAGCGCCAAACTCATGCTCCCCTCCAGCGGGGTGAGCGTGTCGAGGAACCCCTCCACGTCGATGCCGTGCTCGTCGGCATGCCGTTGGGCGATGCGTGCGAGCAGTTCGCTATCCACCTGAGCCGTCCGGGGTAGGCACATTTGCGCGAAATGATGATCAGGCTGGGCGACAGTACCGTTGTGGGTTAGCGCCAGAGAAGCGATCTGTTTGCCAGTCTGACTGGATGCCAGGCAGTCTTTCATCATGGGGACACTTGCCCTAAGCGAGACGACCAGAGGATGGTTATTGTCCGGGTTACGCACGCTCCCTCGCGACGGCCAGCGCGTGTGGCCCATGAGGTAGGTCACCTGACGATCCACACCGAGCAGCCAGTCCATGAATACACCCGTCTGCACAAAGGTGCGCGCCGGGAGTGGCTCTTTCGTGACCTGCATAGCTCCATCCCGTTTCACCCACGCCACGCCGGTCGCATGCGGACCCCGATGTTCTGAGGCCAGCAGGAGCCGAACAAAGGTATCGGCCAGCGCATCAATATCTTGTACACGGCGTGTTGGAAGCTGGCCTACCAAGGCCCCGCAGAGTCCACACATCTCAACGGCCCTCCTCTTCGATATCGACCCCGTTGAAGATCAGACGGGCATACGCCTCTCGGTTCTCTCGCAACCAGTCAGCCGTCTCGCCATAGCCCATCATCTCAGCCAACTCGACCACCCGAGGCCTATCGAGCATGTTCGTGTATCCACTCTGGCGGACGGCTTCCAACCCTTCCCATACGGCAGCGGGAATGCGTACTTTGTTACTCATGGGCAATCTCCCCTTCCGGGGTGTTGTCTCGCCATCTCGTCACGACCCCGAGTGTGATGAGGGCATCGAAAAAACTGGGCGCCAGCGCCTCCGGCGTGTCGCCAATCACCGTAATCTTCACGCCACGCAGGCGCAGGAGGCGGTCGCAGTGAAAGGCGACGTATTGATCGAGGGGCGCGCGTTCACCGAAGACCGTCGTGCGTTTCATCGCCAGCACGATCTCCAGCGGGCTGCCGTCGTAGAAACCGTCACCGGCCAGATACAGACCGTCGTACATCGTGCGGGTGGTGTAGAGGATACGCATCATCTTCGCCTCCCGCCCTACTCAGCACGAGGGCCGGAGCATGTCGGCTCCGGCCCCGTGGTCTCTTCAGATTTCTGCTCGGTGCGTTTCTTTGGCCGCTGGCTCGCGTATTTGAATGCCGCGTCACCGGGCATACGGGCCAACAGGTGACGGCGTGTGTGCTTATGCTCCGGCCCCGATAATTTCAGCGCCAGGATCAGCGCGACACGGAAATCATACTTGGCACTGGCTGGATCGTAGGCTTTCTTCTTCGCCGAGGCGGCACGACTGTTGAGGGCATGGGCGCACAGCGCCAGGCTAAACACGATGGCGGCTTTAATTTTCCCGGCATGCAGGCCTTCCGGGGTATAGGCACGAAACTCAATGGTATTCCTCGGCATGGCCGCCGAGTTGAAGTTCAGCAGGTGGTAGCGCGTGGCATGATACCGGCTGGGCACGAACTGCCGCGTGTTGTACCAGCACTGAAAGAAGGCGTCCCGTGTGGTCGGCTTCCGGCGTTCCAGCCGGGCGATAAAGGCGGGATCGAGCGGTTTGGTATAGCGGGCTTTACGCTCCTCACTCACCGCGAAGGCGTGAAAAATCAACTCCTCGTTGGCGTAGACTTGCTTGGCCAGGATCGCCAGCGTTTTGCCGGTGAAGAGGGCGCCATCAACATGGACGTGGAGACCGGCTTGTCCATTCACGATGCAGTGCGCGCGGCGCAACGCGCGAACAATTTCTTGGACGATTGGTAAATCATCCCATAACAGGATCGGGGTCACGACCTCGGCGCGCTGCTCCTGCGGGTAGGCTGACAGCGAACTGTCCGCCACCACGCGCCATTCCCGTCCATCCGGGGCGGTCACGCACCAGGCGTCATACGGCGTGCCGCCGATATGCCTGACCGTGCCACCGACGACCGATTGTACTGCGTGGGCGACGGTTTCGCGGGTTTGCGAACACACCTCAATTTCCACCCCATACCGGAGCGATTGGATCGAATACATTGGGGTCTCCTTGATCGTTTGCACACACGTGTGTGCTACCCAATGAACGCTCTGACTGGCCGAGGGTGTCAAGGCTCATTCGGCGAAATTCCGAAGAAAGATGAGGCAAGCCCCCGCACGACGGCGGGGGCCACACTGACCATGATGTCTGCGCCTGATGACCCCAGGCTCGTTGGCTGGCGGTTGGCGCCATCAACGCTCCGGGGCCTGTGCGAAACTCGGCAGGACATCGACACGGCGATCACGAATTGAGGAGACAGACGCCGGCGATGTGTCGGGCGCTCGTGCATACGATCAGGCCGGCGCGGTTCCCTGGCCCCGCCTGCCGAACGGAGGACTGATGCCACGCCGGACTCCGCGCTCAACTGCGCATCCCACATCCGCGTCGGCGGCTCCCCGCCCACGCCGCACGACGCCGTCACCGGCACCCGGCCAGGACGCCTCATGCGCGGCCACGGTGCTCGCCCGCCTGGACGAGGCGATGCACAGCCGCTCCCGCGCGCGTGCGTCCAGCGCGCTCCTGGACGCCGAGTTGTTTGCCCTGTTCGTCCCACACATCACTGAGACGCTGGAAGCCATGAGTACGGCGCACCCGCATTCCCCCTATCCGCGCGCGCTGCTGGGCGCCATCCTGGCGAACCAGGGGGATCATGCCGCCGCCATTGCCGCCATGGAAGCCGCCGACGTGCCGGGACATGCTGTCTTGCGCCAGGCTTTTGGTGAACGTCTGGCGGCATGCTACGAACACCAGGAAGCCTGGACCAAGGCGCTCCCTCTGCGTGCCGCGCTGGCCGACCGTTCCCGTGTGTCCGAAGCCTGGCTGGCGTATGGCGACTGTTGCCTCCACACCGGTGATCTGGCGATGGCCGCTCAGCAGGCCGTGCGGGCTATTGAGGATAGCCCCGACTACGCGCACGCGTATCGCCTGCTGGCCGAGGTACGGCTTCAGACCGGAGAACTGGCGCCGGCGTTATTGGCGGCACGGATGGCGCATACGTTGTTGCCCACCGCGCCGGCCATCGGGCGGGTGTTGATCACCGCCCTGTTGCAGAGTGGACACTATGCGGAGGCATTGGCCGAGATTGACCGTTGGCGGGTCGTGGCCGCCGACCACCCGAATCTGGCGGTGTTCACCGGTTGGGCGTATATTGGGGTGGCGCGTCATGCCGACGCGTTGCCCTGGCTCCGCACCGCCGTGCAGGATCGCCCCGAGCACCTATGGGCTTGGTACCTGCTCGGTACCGCCGCCCTGCAGACGCAGGACTGGGAGGAAGCAGAGCGGGCCATCACCCGGTTGCTCTCCGAGAAAACCGGTCAGGCGTATGGGTACGAATTGCAGGCCGAGCGGGCCTACCTGCGGCAGGACGCGCCGGGATGTCTGGCGGCGTGCCAGCAGGCGCTGGCGCAGGAGCCGGACAATACCCTGGCCTTATGCCTGCTGGCCACGATCAGTTTTGCGCTGCAGGATCACGATACCGGGCATCAGACGCTGGCCCACCTCCAGCGTCTGGATGCTGACCTCGCGGCTGCGGTTGCCACGACCGGTGTATGCCCCACATCGCATCTCCAACTGTGGTGGGGGCGACACACGCCGACGGTCGATTGACACGCGATCCGAGTGAACGACGATGCACACGTCGGGAATCAATGGCATCCATCCTCCCGCCCGGCCTGCCAGATGCTCATCGCGTATTGCAGATGGTCAAGGGTGATCTCCATCTGATCGGATGAGATATCAGCGAGTACGGCTTCCTGCACGCATCGGCGGGCTGCCGACTGGCATAGGTACGCAAGGTCGGCCCCGGAGGCACCTTCCATCTGTGTCGCCAGGTCGAGGATCAGCGCGTCACGATCCAGCGCCTCCCTCAGCCGAAGCGGCGCAAGATGATGGCGCAGGATGGCGGCGCGCCCCGCCACATCGGGCGGGCGCATCCACACAATACGATCAAAGCGACCGGGACGGCGAAGGGCGGGATCGACGGCGCGAGGACGGTTGGTGGTCGCCAGCAGCGAGATCCCCGTCCGGCTGTCCAGACCATCGAGCAAGACCAATAACTGGGCCACGAGGCTCTGCTGATGCTGGGCGTCGGCGCGACTGCGGGAGGGGGCGATGCTATCCAGCTCATCGATGAGGATCAAGCTGGGTGTAGCCTGCTGCGCTCGGGTAAAAATGTCGCGCAACGCCTGCTCGCTGCCACCGACCCATTGCGAGAGGATTTCCGGGCCGGCGATGATTTCCAAGTGCGCACCACATTCCGCCGCCACGGCGCGTGCGAGCAGCGTTTTGCCGGTGCCCGGTGGGCCGGCAAGAATGACGCCTCCCGGGCGCGGGGTGGCGCCCAGCGCGGCGAAATACGCGGCGTGCTGCATGGGGAGCTCGATCAGTTCGCGCACGGCGGCGACCGCCTCATCCTGTCCGCAGACGTCCGCATAGCGCGCCGTGGGAATCTGCCGGGCTGGTGCCGTCAGTTGGCCTGAACTAGGATGACTCCCGGTTCCGTGCTCCAGCGTGATCCCGACATCGCGCCCGTCAGGCGGTAGGGCGTTGGCCATACCCCGGACGGACAGGCGTGGCGGCAAAGGCGCCTGCACCGGCCAGACCCAGGCCGGGCGACCATCCTCGCGATGATACGCCAGTTGCCACTGCGTCTCATCAGGCGTAAGCGTATCCGGCAACGCGGCGATGGCCGTCTCCACCGCCCGACGGTCAAAGTGCGGACAGCAGGCCACCAGCCGGTTCCGTCGACGATCCACCTGGGTCTGTAGTTGGACTTTATCCACGATGACCTGTCGGCCATCGAAGCGTCCCACCGTATACCACTCCGGTTCGCGGGTTGCCGCTGCCTGCAGGTAGCGTTGGGACGGCACCAGCGCCAACTGGTCACAGCCAAGCGCACAGGATTGGCGGCACCCCGCCGTGCCCCGTCCCTGTCGTCGTTGCCAGCAGCGGCGGATCTCTTCCAGTCGATTGAGCGCATCATCCACGGCATATTTATCTAGCGTCTCCCCATCGAGACTGATCTCGCAGGTTTTCCAGCGGCGCACCAGCGCGAGCAGATTGGCGATGCGCCGGTAGGACGGGATCAAATCCCCCACGGTCAACTCGAACCAGACTTCTTTCCCCTGGTCATCCGTCGTCACGGTCAGCGCGCCGAGTTCCGCCAGTGCCGTCAGGCGCTTGCGCACAATGGGAAAGGTTGGCGAGGTGCTGCGAGCACAGGCAATCGTCAGCGTATGGGTATCCATGCGCGGTGAGGCGAGGCTAGCCGCCACCTCCGCCTCAACGGGCTTCCCCACCTCCGACACGCATTGCCAGCCCCGCCCGGTGTGCTCAGTCAGCCAGCTATTCGCCATGGTCTGCGCCTGTTCCACGGTGGCGGCCACCATGAGCGCCGTCCGCAACGGCTCCTGTCGTTCCGGGCTGTAGTCCGTCAGATAGAGGCTGTACGGTGGATACCCCACTTCCGAGGAAGCCTGATGCGCCAATACCACGGCTTTCCGCACCGCCATCCCCCCGCCACGGAGCGACTTCGTGTAGACGGCACGTCGGATCACGTCCGCCGGGGGCAGAGCCGCCGGATTGGGAGGCAACGCCGGCACGGGCACGAGATCGGTCACCTGGCTCCAGCGCACTGTCTGCGGTGTGACAACTTTGTCGTCGCGCACGCGCTCGAACACCGCATCACGCAGGCTCACGCTTGGGAGTTTGCCGGTCGGCATCCACCCCGCGGTCTCCGCATACGTCATTCGCCAACGGCGAATCGGCAGCCCCTCCTGATCATCGGCAAGAAGTTCATGGCAACGGACTTCCACCACGAGCTGTGGCGTCACCCATTGATAGGGACGCCCCGCGCGACTGGTCAGCACCAGGGTGGCTGGTCGCTGCAGCGTCGCTAAGCGTGCCGCCAGCATCTGCCGTTCCTCGGCGGTGAAACCGACATCCACGCGGCCAATGAGTTGCACTGTCATCGTACCGTCAGGTTGTTCAGACGGCAGCAGACCGAGTAGCAAGTCGGTGATCCCGGCGTCAGTGGCGGTGTAGCCCACCACCACCGCATCCAACGTGATGACCGGCTTGACCTTGTAGATGCGCCCATCACCGGCATGGATCACCAGACCTTCTCCACCCAGTTCTATCACCTCGCGCTGGTAGCACGCCAGTACGTCCTCCAGCGTCTGCGCGGTTGTGACCGGCACGGCATGCGCCAGCGTTCCGGTCGCCAGCAGGGAGTGGATGCAGTGCGCGCGCTGGGCATAGGGGAGCGCCTGCGCATCCACGTCCCCATCCTGCAGTACATCGAACGCGGCAAAGCGGAGTCGATTGACCGGCGCCGCCGCGCCGCCGCCCAAGGCGGAGAGCAGGCCATAGATCGTCGGACGCCCTTGCTCGGCGACGGCATACAGTTCACCCGCGAGGAGTCCTGCCCACTCTCCCAACACCTGATCGGCGTCGACGGTCAGTGGCAGGTCGGCCAACACCTGGCCGGTCGGGGTGAGCACGACCGTCACGCCATCCCGTCGATACAGATAAGCGGTCATGCCATCGACTTTCGGACTGATCCAGCAGGGACCGGACAGGAGCACAGTTCCAAGGTCGTCCCGATACTGGCTCCTGCCATATCGGGATGACCCCGATCCATCGGGGCCGTCTGGCGGCAGATTGCGATAGGCGCCTGCAACATCTCGTTTATAGGCGGCGATGCGCTCGGACAATCGCGCATCACGCAACGCCCCGACCGGGGTCTGGCGTCCGCTGCCCAACGGCTGCCAACGGGTAGCAAGGGCGGTGGTCATGAGCGTGCCTCCGGTAGGGTCAATTCACCGGCGGCGAGATACAACACGACACGCATCGCCTCGCCATTAATCCGCCCATCGAGAAAGCCCCGATACGCTGGGCCATTACGTTCACAGTACAACGGCCCGCGCCCCTGCCGCCCCGCACCGACCTGCACCATGGCCTCTCGTGCGTGAAGATACTGGGCAAGCTCGTACAGGAAATCGAACTGGAGCGTGTCCTGATGGACGACTTGATAGACGCGGGAAAATGCCAGACGCCGGACGATTTCTCGCCGGGGAATGAGCACGCCGGACCAGACCGGCGGCAGGGCGGGCACCAGATTTGCCGCACGTCGCCCCACCGGGCGGCGGTCGCGCTCCGTGCCGTCGGTATGATAGCGGATTTCCGTCAGCACCGGCGCATAGCACACCTGTCCGTCCCCATCCAGCCACACGCGGTCGCACGGGCCGGTGGCGCGTCCCACCGTCTGCCGGTCGATTTCCGGGTCGCCGTCGATCAACGCGCGTGCCAGGTCATCGGGATCAGGATAGCGGGCATACAGGGTGTCCGGGTGCGTGTCAGCGGTGGCTTTGATACGACGGAGATGCCGCACCGGATGTCCGTCCAGTGTCTGACTCTGCCGCCGTTCCGTGACGCGCACCGGGAGCAGCAGAAGGGTGGCGTCACGCCCGCGATGATCTACTAATCGCATCTGTCGTATCATACCTCCACCTCCGTACCCATCTCCGCATAATCTGTCAGCCAGTCGCCCCAGACCGGCGCATCGTCTTCTTCATCCGCTATCGACTCCATCGGCACCATCTGCTCGCGCGTCAGCCAGTCCAGACAGCAAAGGGCTGCCTGCAGCAGGAAGATGCCGTGGGCATTGGCCAGCAAGAACGCCGGGGGATCGCTGGTGGAGGGACGAGGACGGAAGGCGACACGGTAGATGTCCCCCTGTGCCAGGGAGTGACGCAACGCCGGATCGAGATGATGCGGGGTGACGGCATACACCTTGGTGACGGCATGCGCCAGCACGTCATCGACCGGCACTGGCCCCTCCAGCCGTTGGACTCGGCCTGCCGTCGCCGGCATCTGGCGGAGCAGCCGTCCCTGCGCATCGGTGGCCACCACCTCCCCGCGAGGCACGGTGGCGCCGTCGGGATCTTCATAGCCATCCGCCAGCGCGCCGGGCAGAAGCGAGACGCCATCCCAGGTTTGCCAGGCGATCCGGCACGGTTGCCCCTGCGCATCCAACGCCACCCGGCGATGGCGACGCAAGGTCGTCTGCTCCACGAGCGTGAGCACGAATGCCGAACGTCCGGTGGAGGTCTCCACCTCCAATATCTGCGTCATCAGGCACACCTCCCTGACCACGCCATGCCAGCGGAAACACGCGGGGGCGTCATGGCCTGTCACCCAATAGGTGCCGGATCAGGGACAGTAGCGTCGTGAGCGGATCGCCTTTCTGAAACCAGGCATCCGCCCCGACGGTCCGCGCATACCGTGCAATCTCCGGGCTGCCACTCATCAACAGCACCATCGGGGGCGGCACGCACTGGTGGGCGGCTTGCGCCACCGCCTTTCCGGTCATATCCGGCAAGTGATAGTCGGTGAGCACGAGCGCATACGGGGTGGTCGCCAGGATAGTCAGCGCCGCCGCGCCTGTTGCCGCCGTCGTCACCACATACCCGGCATCAGCCAAGACCAGGGCCAGCAGGTTGCGGAGATCCGGCTCATCCTCTACCAATAACACGGTCCGCGTGTCGGATGGCATCATCGGGGGGTGGCTGTCGTAGGGGTTGGTCATCGGCGGTCTACTCCTTTCGCGCGCCACGGCACGGGGCGCGCCGTCACATTCATTCGCTCGAACCGCGCCTGGGTGTCAAGCGATAGGGGCGCATTCGGCGAAGAATCTGTCAATAATGTTCTCCCACCCACGCGCTCCCCAGGACTTGACTTCCTCGGCCTGCCGAGCAATGAATGACAGACGAACCTGCGCCGTGTGAGTCAACGGGCGCGGAGAGAGAAAGGAGAGGCGCATGAGCACAACACCCATGAGTCTGGCCAGTCGCATTGCCGCCTTGCCGACGATGACATTGGCGCAACTGCAGCGGGAGCATCGCACGGTCTTCGGGGAAGATGCCACCTCGAAGCACAAGGCATTCCTCTGGCGGAAAATTGCCTGGGGACTCCAGGCGAACGCGGAAGGCGGCTTGTCCGAGCACATACAACAACGGGCAGCGGCCTTGGCGAATCCTCTGCATCTGCGCGTGCGCCCACCACGAGACACTACGCCGACCCGCACGCCATCGGCTGATCCGGTGAATACGGCATCCGGCACGCCAACGCCCGGCACGATATTAACGCGCAGGCATCGCGGCACTGACCATGTCGTGCGCGTGCTGGCGGACGGATTCGAATACCAGGGCACGCTCTACCGCTCGTTGACCGCCGTGGCAGCCGTCATCACCGGCGGCCACTGCAGTGGGCGGGCGTTCTTCGGTCTGACCGGCAAGGGGCGTGCCCGATGAGCCGACGCACCACCAGACCACCCGCAGAGACCGCGCTGGCGACCCGTCGTGTGCTGCGTGCGGCCACGTATACGCGAAAATCGACCGAGGAAGGATTGAACCGCGACTTCACGACCCTGGACGCCCAGCGCGAGGCGTGTGAAGCCTATATCGCCAGCCAGCAGCATGAAGGCTGGATCGCCTTGCCCACCCGTTATGACGACGGCGGCTTCAGCGGCGCCACGCTGGATCGTCCGGCGATGCAACAACTGCTGACCGATATTGAAGCCGGGGAGATTGACGCCCTGGTGTGTTACAAAATTGATCGTGTCTCCCGCTCCTTGCTGGACTTCCTCAATTTGATGGAATTCCTGGAACAGCACGGCGTCGCGCTGATCAGCGTGACGCAAGCCATACGCACAGACACCAGCATGGGGCGTCTCATGATCAGCATTCTCGCGGCCTTCGGCGCGTATGAGCGCGAACTGATTGCCGAACGCACGCGCGATAAGATGTCGGCGGCGCGGCGGAAGGGAAAATGGACCGGCGGCATGCCGGTGTTGGGGTATGATGTCCATCCCGATGGGGGTAAGCTGCTGGTGAATGAGAACGAGGCGGAACAGGTCCGTGCCCTCTTCCGGCTCTACCTCACCCATTTGTCCTTACGGCAGGTGGTCGAGGAAGCCCAGGCACGGGGATGGACGACGAAATCCTGGCGCACACGCGACGGGCGCTGGCATGCCGGTGCGCCACTCAATAAGTCACACCTGCATCATCTCCTCACCAACGTCCTCTATATCGGCCAGGTCAATCACCACGGCACCGTCTATCCCGGCGAGCAGCCGGCCATCATCGACGCGGAGACCTTCACGGAGGTGCAACGCCTGTTGACCAGTCGCGGGCACGCCTATACGCACTCGCTCCCGGAAGGATTGCTGAAGGGCTTACTCACCTGCGCCGCCTGCGACACGGCGATGATTCAGACGCATGCCAAGAAAGGAGAGACGCGCTACCGCTATTATACCTGCACCAATGCCCAGCGACGCGGCGTCGCCCACTGCGCCACGCGCTCCGTGCCGGCTGAAGCACTGGAAGGCGCGGTGCTGACACACTTGCGGCAAGTCGCGGAGGAATCCGGCGTGCTGCAGGAGACGATGGGGCTTGCCGGGGAGTCGCCGGTCATCACTCCCCAGGAGATCGGCACGGTGCTGACCGGCATCCTCCCCATCTGGGACACCCTCTTTCCCGCGGAACGCCGCCGGGTGCTCCAGCAGATGCTGGAATCCATTGATTATCACGGCGGCACCGGCACGCTCGGACTGACCCTCTCCCCGCAAGGTCTGCGCCGTCTGCATGACGAAATGACCGCGTCTCAGGAGGCCACGCACCCATGACATCCACACCCACCCGCCTGCAATTCGCTGTTCATATTGAACGCACCCGTGCCGGAAAACAGCACCTGCGCCCCGGCGCTGCGCCGAAAACACCACCACTCGGCCGCATCCCGCGCGCCGCGCGCTTACTCGCGCTGGCGCATTACTATACCGCGCTCATCGCGCAGGGCAAGGCCACCGACTACGCCGACCTTGCGCGCCAACTCGGCCTCACGCGGGCACGCATTACCCAAATGATGCACCTCCTCCACCTGGCGCCCGACCTTCAGGAGGCCGTGCTCACCCTGCCCCCGGTCTTCACCGGGCGCGACCCCATCCAGGAAAAAGCCGTGCGGCGTATTGCGCGCGAACCGCTCTGGGCACGACAACGAGAGCTGTGGCAACAGGTGGAGCGCCAACACGCCAATCACCGCACATAAAAAGGGACTGCCCATGTGTGACGCGCCGGTACGAGAGGGATCGTCATACCGGCCTCACGTGTCCGCCTTCCGCTGGCGCATGGCCTGGAATTCCCCCAACCAATCGAGCGGGGATTCCGTGGCATCGGCCTGCTGTCGACGACGGCGTGGCGTAAACAGTTCCGGGCGTAGCAGACGACGTAAGCGACGCCCCAGCCGCTCCACGGCGTCAATATGTTCTATCAGCATCGCGCGTTGCCACTGGATCAGCGTGCGCAGCAGCGTCTCCGCCTCGTCAGCCGGATACGTGTCCGCGAGATGGGGGCGCAATTCCGCCATCAAGGCCTGTTCCTCCGTGGTGAACCGCTGGCTGTAGACCCCATGCCGTGTGGCATGTTGATTCCCCTGCATCGCCTCCGCCCGTCCCTCGCCGCGTAACGCACGCGCATGACGTTTCAACTGTTGGATACGTCGAGTACGCTTCTGCTCTGCCTGTTCCTGTTCACGTACCACGTGCTTATCATCGCTGGATGCTTCAACAGTGCTCTCCACGGGCACGTCCTGGTGCGCCGCCAGCACGCGATAAACATAACTCACCGAGCACCGTTCCATGTCCGCAATGCGTTTCGGCGCATAATCACGTGCCGCCCAGCGGAGAATGCGGTCCACCAATGTGATGGCGTGCTGGCGCGGGATATATAGGTATCCGCCCTGGCAATGCTGCTGCACCTCGCGTAGCAACGCCGGGGGGATCGTCTTCGCGGGAAAATACCGTGGTTTTTCGGGGGCCGTCATGTTGATAGCACTCCTTCACTCAGCGCGTGGTCGCCAGCACGTTGAATCGTTATGCGCACGTCTCAGCCGAATGGCACGGGATGCACGGAGACCTGTTCAATCCCGTCGTCGCCGAAGATCGTGCGTTGTCGCGCCAACTCGGCCTGGCGTGCCTTCTCAGCGCTTCGTTGGCGTTGTCGCCGCTCGCGCTCTACCGCGTCACGCCGTCGATCCTCCGCGCTGTGTAACGGCTGTCCCGGCACAACGGTCATGCCTTCGCTCTCCTTCAGCGTTTGCCAGGCCTGATGCAATCGATCAACATACCGGGCATTCATCTTCAGGTGGGTGGCCACGCGCGCCGGAGTCCATCCCAAGGTAAATAAGCGATGGATGCGTCGCCGTCGCAGTTCCACCTTCGAGACAGCCGCCGGCACATACAACACACAGGCCTCCACATGCTGCTGGATGCGGCGCAGGAGCGCTCGCGCCTTCGGGGTGTCGAAATGTGCCGCGACGGCACGTGAGTATGGCGGAGACGGCGCTGCCAGCAAACGTGTCACGGCCCGTGGCTCAATCTCCAGTTGCTGCGCGATGTCCGTGATCGAGTAGCCCAACCGACGATACTGTCGTGCTTCCCGCCACCGGCGTGCCGCCGGGGATTCGCGCGCTGGAATATACACCTGCCGCCCCGCCGCCACCGGCTGCAACGCCCTGACAAGGGCGGGCGGCAACACCTTGCTCGCATTCACCGGTCCGTGTTTCGTGCGTTTCACCATTGGACTCACCTCATCTATGCCACGGGGCCCTGATCGCCTGCCATCGTGATCAGGGTCTTCCCCGTGCGGGAGCCGCATGCCCTATGGGGACATGACTGGAGAAAAGATGTCCGCCTCGCATCAGGTGCTGACGGTCGGCTGCCCGCCCATCAGACACCTCGCTCCCTCTCACCAACGGAAGCCTGCGCGTCGCGCCACCGCGCGCGCTCCCGCCGCACCTGCCGTGCGCTGCACCGCAATCGGCGGGCAATCTCCCCGGTCGACTCGCCTGCCGCGAACGCTTGGTGGAGCCGTGACCGCCGACGCGTCGCCGCCGTCTCCGCAGGCACATACAGGCGTCCTGTTACATAGCGTTGCACCTGCGCCAGCAATGGCGCTGGTAGCGGGTGGTCGCCCGGTGATGGGATGTCGCCAACAGACAGCGCCCGCAGCCACCGGCTGACCTGTCGACGACTCACCTGCAGCGCCTTCGCGATGTCGCACGGTGTCGCCCCCTGGCGCTGGAGCGCCACCAGTTGCTGCCGCCGGGCGTCTGCCGTGGTGACGGGCGGGGGAATCGTCACGTATCCCGTCACCACGCATTGCACCCTGGCCAGCAGGCGCGGGGGCAACACCTCCGCTGCGTTGCGATGGCCGGAGCGGGACGGCGGTGCGGGCGGCAGAGCAGGTGGCGTTGCGGGCGGCAACGGCGCAGGGGCCACCGCGAGCGGCACGGGGGCGAGCGCCGTCGAGGTGATCGCCACAATTCCGAGAGCCGACATCTGGGCCAACTGCGGCGAGAGCGCCGTCACCGTCACCGTCTCCCCGGGCTCCAGCCGCAGGCCGGCATCCGGGATATGCAACGGGGACGGGCGTTGATTCCGCACGATGTAGGGCATGTCTCTCTCCTCTCGCCAAACGTCATCCGGCGCTCAGGCCTCCTGGGAGGAGCGTCATGTCGCCCCACACCGACGCCAGGTGTGTCTGCCGGTGTAGAGCCTGGGCGCTTCGCGCAAAGGCACAGATCACCCCGTTCACCGTCGATGCGCACCCAAAAAGGCGGTCATCTTTTCTCAGATGATGTCCACGTCTAGCAAGCTGAAGCGGCGGGTCATTGGTACATTTCGCTGTACCCAAATCGCAGGCCAAAATCGTCGTTTTTCACAAAATACGTCGATTGCTTACAGTATCAGGTAGACAGTGATCGTGTCAATGAGTGACCAATCGACGTTCAAATGACGGGAATTCGCTGGCTACAAAACAGTGGTGTTTTGCTAAGTCGAGATGCGGCGGGAGGGGGGCAATTTCATGCACAGAAACCTGCTCAATTCCCTCGTCACCGAAGATCGCGCGTTGTCGCGCCAGCTCAGCCTGGCGCGCCTTCTCAGCGCGTCGTTGGCGCTGTCGCCGCTCACGCTCTACCGCGTCACGTCGCCGATCCTCCGCGCTGTGTAACGGCTGTCCCGGCACAACGGTAATGCCTTCGCTTTCCTTCAACATTTGCCAGGCCTGAAACAATCGATCAACATACCGGGCATTCATCCGCAGGTGGGTGGCCACGCGCGCCGGAGTCCATCCCAGGGTAAACAAGCGATGGATGCGGCGGCGCCGGATTTCCACCTTGGAGACGGCCGCCGGCACATACAACACGCAGGCCTCCACATGCTGCTGGATACGCCGCAAGAGCGCTCGCGCCTTCTGGGTGTCGAAATGCGCCGCGATGGCACGCGAGTACGGCGGAGACGGCGCTGCCAGCAAACGTGTCACGGCCCGTGGCTCAATCTCCAGTTGCTGCGCGATATCGGTGACCGAGTAGCCCAACTGGCGATACTGCCGTGCTTCCCGCCACCGACGTGCCACCGGAGACTCCACTGCCGGTATGTAGACGTGCCGCCCCGACGCCACCTGCTGCAACGCTTTCACGAGCGGTGCAGGCAAGACGGCAGCGGCATTCACCGGCCCCTGTTTTGTGCGCTTGACCATCGCCAACCCTGTACATTTCGCTGTACCCATTTAGAGGGTCAAAAAGCCCGATTTCCAATCGGTCTTTCTATTGGTAACAGTAACGGGTAGACAGAGTATTTGTCAATGGCTATCACATCTACGCACGAACACGGGGAATCAAAGGTGTGCAAAACAGTGGTGTATTGCTAAGTCGAGAGGTGGCGAGAGGGGGGCTATTCCAGCAATGGCGCTGGTAGCGGGTGGTCGCCCGGTGATGGGATGTCGCCAACAGACAGCGCCCGCAGCCACCGGCTGACCTGTCGACGACTCACCTGCAGCGCCTTCGCGATGTCGCACGGTGTCGC
>Ga0272448_1000154_pt1 | contig 101504 bp, 56 predicted proteins | sample YNPCB0191_FD_202220 | JGI IMG/M metagenome (GOLD analysis project Ga0272448, IMG submission 202220) | Hot spring sediment microbial communities from Yellowstone National Park, WY, United States - YNP-CB-019-1 | ecosystem: Environmental > Aquatic > Thermal springs > Hot (42-90C) > Sediment... | reverse complement strand
CTTGCGAAAAATGCCGAGGACGTCGACTTGCTGATCGACCAGGTGTCCCGGGTTGCGTGAACGCGGGAGGGCCGATGAACCCCTTTCTCAGCAGGAAACGAGATGGCAAAGAGCGAAAGTCCACAAGGCAGAATCTATTGATAACAAGAAAGATGTCACTTGGTGTAATATGTTTGGCGACTATCACCCCCTCGTATAAGTTGGGATGCATCGTTCGCCAAATTAACAGGGATACTAAGTAGATCAGAGATACTGCGACTGAATAGATAAGCGGGAGAAGACAGATTGTACGCGGGCGGTCCTTTGGTCTATTGACAACGGCCAGTAGCGCAAATAGCGAGAAGAATATTACAAACAGACTCTCATACGTCAATAATGCAATGGGCAGCAAGAGAAAGCAAAGGATGAGAGCAGACTTCTTCTCCGTTGCTTGATACCGGTGCAAGCAGAGAAGCGAGAGAAGGAAGATGGCAATCGGCAAGGTAAAAACCACGGGATACGCGGCGGGCGTGGTATGCTGGTAGATTAATGGGAAACAGCACAGGTAACATGTGAGTCCCAGCACAGCAAAGGTCCGGTTAATATATAGATATAATACGCGATAGAACAGTAGCAGCACTGAACCGAGTATTCCGATATTCATGATGTCATAGAGGATGACATGCGGATTTGAAACCGTGAGTTGATAGGCATACTCCATGAGCAGATTAAAGCTAAAGATTCTCCCCTGTGCTTGGGCAAATGTGATGGCATTCGGAATGACGGCCTTGAATGGAAGAAGACTATTCGTGATATCGTCGGCCGTTACCAGACGGATGCCAAAATAATAGTGCAGGAATATGACGAACAGCAGACCGGACAGTATCGTGATCGCCAACCGATCCGAGACCAGGAAAAACCAGGGGCGTGTGGGCGTCGCGGCAGGTTCGGAAAAGCGTTGATCGAGCGCGATATGCGAACAATAGACGGCTTTCATCCGCTGTATATCCCCGACGAACAGGAGGAGGGTTATCTGCATGAAGGCCACACTGAGAAATGTCACGACGAATTGAAACGGTTCCAGCATCGGTATATGGGTTGACAGCACGTTATCTAACAGGGCAATCGGCACGAAGATGACCGAATCCCCGGTTAGAAATCGATCCAGACGGCTCCCCAGCGGCAAAATCAGACAGCACAACGCGAGCCCCCAGAGGAGCACCGTTGAAATAGCCAGCAGAGAGACGGTTTTTTTCTCCAGATCCGTCGGCTGTATCATCCGATAGTAAGAGAGGAGGCAGAGGAGGAAACCAAAGACGAGCCAGGGACAAAGATAGGAATGTCTCGCTACCATCGGGTAGAGCAAATAGATGGCGAAGATAGCGGGCACAGCAATGGGATACGCCCATTTGATCAGCACCAATGAGCGGTAGAGGGAAAGGCAGGAGTCTTTCCATGTCTGTCCCATCGCTCGCAACGTGGCTATGCCCAGAACCGGTAGATAGCAGAGCACTAACGCAAGCGGAGAGAGAGCGTCCAGTACGAGTGTTATCGTCGAAACGATAAGCACGCTGAGCAAGACCGGGGGGGTGAGACGAGAACGGAGCAGTTGCACCGTTGGATCAGGCCAAATACGTGCCGGTTGCCGTTTGCTGGTCGGGGGAACCATCGCAAACCTACCCTTCCGGAAACCATTCCAAGTTTCCCATTCCAGGATCAAGGCGTTGAATATGGCAGCGAGTTACTCTGTGAATTTCAGCGTTGCGTAATTGATGTGTGCCGGTTCCGTATACCGGATGAAATAGTACGGCGATGCCGGCGACGCGCTGTTGGCAGCGTCATCCAGCCGTATGGCGTGGCGTGCGCCATCCTGGCTGGTGTAGGTCATGGTCAGCGCGCGTTTCGGCACGATGCCGATGGCCAGCGAGCACGGCAATGCGTTGAGCTCCAGCGGCTCCGTCACGTAATACACATACCCATGCGCGAGCGGCTGATAATTAAACAGCCGGGCGCCGCGGGCTGGTTGCTCCGCGGTGGTCATCTCCACTCGGTAATGCTCACGCGCGAACACCCCCAATAATTGGCCTCGCGGAAAAACGCATACCAATTATACATATAAAGTGGTGGCGTCCACAAGGGCTGCCTCTGTAGGAGCGGCGCAAACTCTGTAATATGCATGAAGCGATCGAACGCCGGCCACTTGTCGCTGTGCTCGCGCATGGTGGCATACACCTGGCTGTTGAAAGACCCGCTGGCCAGCGCGACGACCAGCGTGAGCGACAGCAGCAGGCCGCAGCAGAGCTGGTAGCCGTATCGGTACTGCGTGCATGCCGTTGCGAACCAGCACAGCAGCGTAGCCAGTATGAGGACAATGCCGAAGTAGGCGAAGGAGCTGCAGAGATAGGCGGGGTTCCCCTGCCGCACCCAGGCGATGTACTTGGGCGTCACCGCCACCGGCCCGCAGGCGCCAAGGATGATGACCATAGCCATGAGCAGCAGGGACACCCCTTGCTGCTTCGACAGCGCCACGCGCGACGGCCGCCGCAGCAGCAACCCGACGAAGAGCGTGAGTCCGGCGGCAAAGCACACCTGCCACAGGGTGAGATGAGCGAGGATATGCGCGAAGGAAATGGTGACTTGCCGGTAGACCGGTTCAGTGAAGGGGTGGTGAATAGCGATGCTGTAGCCGTTTACCCAGTAATGGAAGATGGTCGAGGCATAGCTGTATTGCACAATGACATCGAGGGTGTCGGAGGGGGTGAAGTGCCGGGCAATCACCACGCCATCGTAGATCGGCGGGTGCACCTTCCGCCAGGCGAGGAAGCCGGCCACATAGATAAGCGCCAGCACGACGGCAATGATGACCGGCCACAGCCGGGGTGACCGCTTCACCGGGCGCGGGAGATGGGCGATGGCGATGGCCAGGTAGCTGATAAAGAAGATCAGGAAAAGGCTCTCATAGGTGAAGAGGACAATGGACAGCAGCGCGAGGCTAAGCCACAAGAAAGGGGAGCGCCCCGTGGCATAATACTGGTGCAGCGCGAGCAGGGACAGGAGGAAGACGCTGATGAGCAGGAAGAAGAACACCGGGTAGGCCGCCGGCGACGTGTAATCCCAGAGGAGGGGATAGCAGCAGAGGTAGCAGGCCAGGGCCAACAGGGCGAACGTGCGGTGGACATAGCAGGCCAGCACCGCGCCGAAGAGGAGTAGCGCCAGCGCGTAGGTGCCGAGATTCAGCACATCATACCAGACGGTATGGGCGAGCGAGATGGTGAAGAAGTACGGGTATTGGAAGAGGAGGTTGAGCGGGAAGATGCGCCCCTGGGAGCACGCTAGGCTGATGCAGCGGGCCGCCACCGCGCTCATGGGGCGGAGGCTGTCGGCGATGTCGTCAGCATTGGGCAGCCGCACACCATAGAAGTTGTGGAGAAAGAGACACAGCAGCAGCACAGCCAGCAGGCCGAGGAGCACACGCTCCCATGTACAGCCAGCGAGCCAGGCGCGGTGTGGCGCAACGCTGGCTGGGGGCGCAGGGCACGATGGCGTCTCAACCATGCTCGCTCCCCACTGGCTGTGGCGTCTCGCCGGCCACCTCGGGCCGTTGCGCCTGTCGTTTCCAGGCCGCCCATAGCCCCAGGCCGATGCCACCCCAGACGGTGACCACCAGGTAGGTGCAGGCTTGCACCACCAGGATGTATGCCATGGCGGCAGAGTGGGTGAAACCGAGCGGCACCAGGATGGTCACCGCGACGAACTGGAAGATGCCCACGGCACCTGGCGCAGACGGCACGGTGCTGGAGATGCCCAACCCCGCGAGGAGCAGCAGCGCCTGCGGCAGGGTCAACGCCAGCCCCAGCGCGTGGGCCCAGATCACGCTGCTCACCGCGTCCAGCAGCCAGATCACCGCGGTCAGGCCGGTGAATTGCAGCGCACGGGCGCCATGCTTGATGGCCTGTGCTCCGCAGGCGAACTGTTCCACCACCGTGATGATGCGGGCTTGCAACGCCTCCGCGAGCCGCAAGCGCCGCAGCAGCCCGGCCAGCACCCTGCGGCAGTGCAACGCGAGCCAGAGTATGCCGACCGCCGTCAGCGCAATGACGCCCAGGGTGTGTGCCGCGACGACGAACCGCGACGGCAGCCCGTGCATGGTGCTCACCGCCACCAGCGCGATGCCCACCAGCGCGATAGCGTCCAGAATACGCTCGGTGAGCGCGGTGGCCAGCACGTAGCCGGTGCTGATGCCGGAGCGCTGCCCCAGCATCGCGGAGCGCATCAGCTCGCCCGCTCGCGCCGGCAGGTAGCAGTTGCCCAGATAGCCGACCATCGATGACCAGAAGACCGTGTGCAATGCCACCGGGCGCTCCGCGCAGAGCAGCCCGCGCCAGCGCACGCCGCGGATGAGATAGGAGACGGAGATGGTGCCGCAGCCGGCCAGCAGCCACCCGGCGTGGGCCTGCTTCAAGATGGATAGCAGCTCCTGCCAGTCCACCTTTCGGCAGGCAAGGTAGAGCGCGCCCGCCGCCAGCAGGAGAATCCCCGTCCACAGCAGCACGGTGCGCGCGATGTTCTTCATCGGCGCCCGCCCGACGCGACCGGCACATCCTCCGCATCAAAATTGATGCGTTCCTTCTCCACCACCAGCGGGCGCTTCATCACCTGCGTGTAGATCGCCCCGATATACTCGCCGACAATGCCGAGGAAGAGCAACTGCACGGAGCCGATGAAGAACATCCCGATGACCAGCGGCGCCATCCCCACCTCGAAGCGGCTCCAGAAGATGAGCTTGTACACCAGGTAGATGAGCCCGGCCAGCAGGCTCAGGAAGGCGCAGATGAATCCGCTGATCGTCGCCAGGCGCAGCGGCACTTTGGTATAGCTGGTCATGCCCAGCATGGCCATGTCGAAGAGGGTGTAGAAGTTGTTCTTCGTCTTGCCGCGCTTGCGCACCGGCTGCGTGTAGGCGATCTTCACGTTCGGGAAGCCGATTTCGGCGATGAGGCCGCGGAAGTACGGGTAGGCATCGTCGATGTCGCGCAGGGTGGCGATGACCTGCTGGTCATACAGCCCGAAGCCGGTGAAGTGCTCGATGAGCTCTACGTCGGAGAGCTTGCGCAGCGTGCGGTAGTAGTACCCGCGCAGGCGGTAGATGACGCCGGATTCCTTGCTGGCGGTCTTCACCCCGATGACGATCTTGTAGCCCTCTTCCCACTGCTGCAGAAAGTCGCGCAGCAGTTCCGGCGGGTCCTGCAGGTCGGCGACGATGCTGATCACCGCGTCGCCATGTGCCTGTAAGAGCGCATAATACGGGGAGCGGATATGCCCGAAGTTCCGCGCATTGAGGATCACTTTCACCTGCCGGTCCTGCTGCGCCAGCCCGCGCAACACCGCCGGCGTGCGGTCGGTGGAGGCATTGTCGATGAAGATGTGCTCATAGCGATACTGCGGCAGCGCCGCGAAGACCGCCTTCACCTGCTGGTACACCTCGGTGACGTTGTCTTCTTCGTTATAACAGGGGGTGACGACGCTGATGCGCTTCATATGGCCTCCGCGGCAATCCGTCTCACATGGATCGTGCCGGTTACGCGTTCCGTGCTTGATTCCAGAGCAGGGTCCGTTGTATCGCGGTATCGATATCAACGGTTAAGTGGAGCCCGAGTGTCCGTGATGCCAGGCTGGTGTCCGGAACAAACCGGCTGCTCTGGCTTTCGCGCGCCTGGTTGAATAAGATCTCCGGGCGCTTCTGGGAATACAGCGCGATACGCTCGGCGACTTTGGCCAGCGAGATCCCATGTGGACTGCCGACGTTATAGCACGTGCCGATGGCGCCGTCTAGCAATATGCGAAGTAACCAATACGCCATATCACTGGGGTACATATAGCTGCGCACGGTGCTGCCATCCCCCAGGATACGAATCGGCCCGCCCATCAAACAATCGCGGATAAAGTTGTTGATCGCCCACGGGCGGTCTAATAATTGATACGGGCCAATAAAGGCAAACGGCCGGGCAATCACGATCGGTAAGCGAGACTGCCGGCGATAGGCATCGCAGAGCATCTCGGCAAAGCGTTTTGCTTCGGCGTAACACGCGCTGCTCGAGCTGTGGGCAATGGCGCCGGTGTAGCTCTCCGGAAGCTGCGCCAATTCCCAGGGCTGTTGCCCATAGACTAACCCGGAGCTGATATATAACAACCCGCGCAGATTCGGGAGCGTCAACGCCGCTTGCAAAACGGCCCCCGTACCTTGGGCGATCACATTCATGGTGGAAATTGGATCGGTGGCATGCATGCGGTGATCGGGATTGCCCGCGGCATGGATAATATACTCCACCTCCGGCGTGATCTCGAACAACCCGCGCACATCACGTTTGATCAGTTGGATATCCGTTCGCGCGGCCAGCTCCGGGGCCTTCGCGGCGAAATCATTCGCGTGACTCGACAGGAGCAGCAACCGGACCCCCAGGTTTTGCGTATCATTGAGGAAGGTGATGAGCTCGGCAATCCAGGTACCGACAAATCCCGTTCCCCCGGTGATCAGGAGGGTGCGGTGCCGCAAGGCCTCCAGGCTCCCCGGCTGCCCGGTGGTCACCAGGCGGCAATCCTCTTGAATCAATTCGCGACAGCGTGTCGTCATGCCGGATCCTTCCTCTGCTTTGCCAGCGTATCGGCAACTTCAATAATGATGTCTTCCTGGCCGGCAACCACCTTACGTCGGCCAAGCTCGAAGAAGACGTCGCGGGGATCAACCTGGTAGGTTTGCGCGATGCGGACGACGTGCTTGGTAAATCCGGAGAACACGCCGGCCAGTCCGCTGACGATACTCAACGAGCTGATGGTCGGGAGCGAGGGAATGAGTTCCCGCTCGGCAAGATCAGCCGCTTCCAGCAATTTATAATGATCGATCCCCGTGGCATAGCCCATGCGCATCAACACGGCGACCAGCACTTCCAGTTGGGCATTGCCGGCGCCGGCGCCAAACCCGCGGGCGCTGCCGTCAATGATTGTCGCACCGTGCTCAACCGCGGTGAGTGAATTGGCGATCGACATTCCGAGATTATTATGGGCATGGAATCCGATCGGGATCCGCAAGGCAGCGACCAGGGCGCTGATGCGTTCCGCGACGTCTACCGGAAGATAGGCCCCGGCGGAATCCATAATCACGACGCCTTCCGCGCCATACGATTCCATCTTTAAGGCCTGTTCGACCAGGATCTCCCGGGGCGCCATGTGGCTCATCATCAATACCCCGTACACTTCTTTCCCCTGTGACCGGGTGTAATCGATGTGGCGCTGGGTGATGTCGGCCTCGGTACAATGCGACGCCACGCGGACCACATCGACGCCCAGCGCCAACGCCGGGGCCAGGTCCTTATTTATGGTGGCGAAGCCCGGGATGATATGTACCCCGAGTTTGACATGCGACAACTGCTCGCGCGCGATGCGGAGTTGCTCATGATCCGTGAGAGCGCTTTCCCCCACCTGGAGCGAGGACGCGCCAAGGCCGTTGCCATGCCCGACTTCGACGATGGGCACGCGGGCGGCATCGGCGCAACGGGCATATTGCGCAATCTGTGGCGCCGTCAGTTGATGGGCGACCGCGTGATTGCCATCACGCAGCGTCGAATCGCTAATGAGGATTGGTGGCATGGACATCGCTCATTCTTTCTGCTGTCGTCAGATCAGCCATACTCTCGCGCGCGTACGCTTCGGCCATGGCGATGGCGGCGCAGTTAATAATATCCAGGTTGCCGGCATACGCGGGCAGGTAATCCCCCCGGCCGCGCACCCGCACCATCATCACGACACGCTGCATGTCGATCAGCGGTGGGACGATGAGCTCATAGCCCGGAACATACGACTGAATGGTATTGACCATGGCCTGCACCGCCGCAGTCAACTCTCCCAGCCGGGGAGAAGCGATCTTCGCTGAGATGGTCGTCTGCATATTGATGCAGGGTTCCGCGGGATTCAAATTCAGGATGGCTTTGACATGCCGGCACCCGGAAAAATGCCGCAAGCCATCTTCCGTAGTCTCGATATACTCGTCTAAATTGATACGGGTGGCCAGGCCGGCGCTTCGCGAAGCAATGCTGGAAACGACCTCAATATAGTCGATCACCGGATGTATTTGCCCAAGCACATACGCCAGCGGGATGGAGGTTTGTCCGCCGCAACTCACCATGTTCACATTGGCACAGGCCAGACACTCGCGCATATTAATGGCAGGGATGCACAGGGTGCCGACTTTCGCCGGGGTCAGATCAATGACCCGCTTGCCCAGCGGCTCCAGGAGTGACCAGTGGTAGCGATGGTCGCGGGCAGAGGTCGCGTCGAAAATGAGATCGCAGCAGTCGGGCTCCTGTAAAATCGCCTCCACGCTGCGATCGGAAACGCGGATCCCCATGCTGCTGGCGCGCATAATGCCCGGCGAAGCGAGGTTGCGCCCGATAAAATACGCGCAGGTCAACAGGGGAGAATGGAGCGTCTTGAAGAGCAAGTCCGTCCCAATATTCCCGCTGCCCAGGATGGCGACGTTCAGTTTCGACATCACTGCACTCCATCACAGACGGAGTCCGCCTCCGCTGCCTGTTGCCAGACGCATTGCGCCGCGTATTCGTCGCGCGGCAGGTAGGGGAACATATCGTCATACGGCATGGACACCATGCGGCCGTCGGGCTCCTGTTTGGAGGCGACGCGCGGAATCAGCAGTTGTTGGCGCGGCGTGAGGACTTCGCAAATCAGCGCGCCGGGGTAGGCCAGCAGCGCCTGCAGCCCGTCCTCGAGTTGGTCAAGTGAGGCGATACGGAGATAATGAATCCCATAGGCCGCGGCGATTTTCTCCAGGTCAGGAAATCCGACCCCGCTGTCCTCACTCTCCCCGATCAGGCGCCCCTGCTGAAAGTTTTGCTGCGTCAGCCGGATGAGCAAATAGCCGCGGTTGTTGAAGACAATCGTTTTAATCGGCATGTTGTTATACGCAATCGTCTGAAATTCCTGGAGGTTGAATTGCAACGACCCGTCGCCGGTGATGCAGAACACCGGCTTCCCCCGGGCCGCTGCCGCCATGCCCATCGCCGCCGGCGAGTATCCCATGGTGGAGAGGCCGCCCGTGATGATGTGCCGCTGCCCGTACTGCACCTTGAACGCCTGGGCGAAGACATGGAAGCACGAGCCGGTATCGCACAAAAAGAGGGCGTCGGCGGGGACGCGTTCCGACAGCAGGCGGGTGAAATGGTAGGAATTGATGCCATCCTGCTCGGCCAGATATTCCGGCAAGTCGACGGGATAGCGCGCCTTCCAGTCTTGCGTCCGGTCGACCCAATGCTGGTTGGGATGGCGAAAGCCATCCAATGCCTCGAGTAATTCCGCGAGAAACGCCCCGGCATCCATCTGGATGGCGCAGTCGGGAATGATGGACGGCTTGGTCAACTCGCGCTCGTCAATATCCACAACGATCTTCCGGGCGTGCTCGGCGAAATGATCGAAATCATATCCGACCAGCCCGATACCAAGACGGCACCCGATATTGAGCAGCAGATCGCAATTCTGCACGGCGAAGTTGGCCGGGCGGTCACCGTAGGTGCCGGGATGGCCGACGAAGAGGGGATGATCGAAGCCGATCAGATCGAGCCCCAGGCGTGAGGTGACAATGGGGATGTTGGTCTGCTCAACGAAGCGATGCAGCAGCGGGATGGCATTGGCACAGCGCACACCCGCTCCCGCCAGCACGCAGGGACGGCGGCTGCGGCGTAGGTCCGCGGCGACATCCTGCACCAGGGCGGTCAGCTCCGGCATCGCCGCCGGCGCCGGTGGCGTATACCCTTCGTAGGCCTCGGGGTCAAACAGCGCCGCTTGAATATCGATGGGGCACTCAATCCATACCGGTCCCACCCGATGCGCGGTCGCCAGGTAGATCGCTTTTTCCACTTCATACCGGACACGCCGAATGTCATCCAGCATGACGGCATACTTCGTCACTTGCGCAAAAATCGGCAGCGTGTTGAAGCCTTGCAGGGCGAATTGCCGTGGTCCGGTCACCGTGGCCTGCGAGACTTTCGATTGCCCGGAGACAACGATCAGCGGCGCCGTGTCAACTAGCGCGCCGACCACGCTGGTCAGCGTATTTAACGCCCCGGGCCCCGCCGTGACATAGGCGACCCCCAACTTGCCGGTAAAGCGCCCATAGGCCTCGGCGGCCATCACTGCCGCTTGCTCATGGTGGCAGCAGGTATAGGTTTGCTGCCCGTGCTGACGTAACGCATCCGTCAGGTGCATGATCATGCCGCCGGTGATCAAAAAGACATGCTCACCGCCGGCTTCGAACAGTTTGTTGGTCAGGTAATCAGCTACGCGCATCTGCACCGTGATACTCTCCCTTTGGGACACGTTGTCTTAATATTATAGCATCCATGCCTGCTTCGCAAATGAGGAGGTGCCTGCTGCCCAGGCCAACGTGCGCCGCAACGCCAGCGGCAACGGTACGGTGACCTGCAATCCCAATTCCTCCTGTGCGCGAGCGACACTCGGCACATAGCGTGCGGCAGGACCAGGCGCGGGGGAACGGGCGATTTCCACCGAACAGGGCGGATCCGTCAGACCGGCGATCAGGTGAGCGAGTTCACTGATGGTGACCGCATCATCCGAGCCCACGTTATACGCACGGCCGGGCGCACCGCGCAGCAGGATCGTCCACAGCCAGATGGCCAGATCGGCGGCGTATAAGTACGACCGATACGGCGTGCCGTCCCCACTCACGCGGATCGGCCCCCCGTGGAGCGCATCACGCAGGAAGTTGCCGGCCGCAAAGTGGGCATCCAGCGGCAAGTGCGGCCCGACAAAGGCGAAACAGCGTGCGATTTTGACCGGCAGCCCATGCGCCTGCGCTGTAGCGACACAAAGGTATTCGGCAGCCCGCTTCCCCTCCGCGTAGGCTGAAGCAGGGTTCAATGTGTCCGGCCCCCCGGCGTAGGTTTCCGGCAGCTGCAGCAGCTCCGGCGGCTGCGGGCCGTACACCGCGCCGGAACTTGTCAGCAGGAATCCGCGCACGCCGCGGGCGAGCGCCAGCTCGAGCACCCGGCGTGTGCCATCCACGATGGTCTCCCACATGGTCAGCGGTTCGTCAGCGTTGAGTTGCGCACTGGCCGGCGTAGCGGCATGAATGACATGCGTGAACTCGCCCGGTGGAAACGCGAAGTGGCGTATATCGCCGGGTACAAAGCAGAGCGCCGAATCTGCCGCCAACCCCGGGCACTGCCTGGCGAAGCCGGCAGGATCGCGCGTCAGCACCACCGCTTCGGCGCGAAGCTGATGCACCCGGTTGGCTTGACAGAAACTCTCCAGCAGCCAGCGCCCGAAAAAGCCCGTGCCGCCCGTGATAAACAACCGCGCCCCGCTCAGGTCTGGCCAGAGCGGCGCAGTCCGGGTGAGGATATGCTCGAGATCCTCCGCTAACGGATTCATGCTCATGCTCCTTCGAAAATACCCTCTTCGGCTTCTCGTCCGGGTGCATCGTTTGTTGCCATAGTGCTTCGTAGCCGCATCCCTTTATGGGTGCGCGATTTTAGTGCCCGTTCCCGATATGCTATTTCTCCGCACCTCACCGACATTTGGCGCATCCCTTACGGGTACGCGACTTTAGTGCCCGTTCTCAATGGGCTATTTCTCCGCACCTTCCCTAGATTCGCGCACCCGTAAAGGGATGCGGCTACGCGGGTGCCATACCGGCAGGTTCGGGGCTGGAGTGTGGCAAAATTTCCATCCAAGGTCGTGTGCTTCGGACCATGGGATGATTCTTACTCATGCTCAAAAGCAGGTGCCCAAATCCGACCATCTGACATTGCCAGCACCGGGAAGGTGTCCAGCACCGTATGGAAGCCGATGCCCATCGCGCTCCGGGTGTATTTATGCGCACGATATACGGATTTCCACCCGGTACAGCCTGAAAGGCGGTAATTCGATAGCCCTTCGGGCTTCACCGGGTGCGTATTGCTGATCCCTTTCCGGTTCCTTCCATCAGGAGGCAAGAAACAGGAAAGATCAATCCCTCAATCCTTAAATCAAGTGAATCAAGGTTCAGACAATGACCCGGCAACACGCATGCAAACTCTCAATCAGATAATCCAGCATCTCGCGCGTCAGCCCGGGATACACCCCCACCCAGAAGACCTGGTTCATCACGAAGTCCGAGTTGGCGAGGTCGCCGACCACGCGGTGGGGGACGTTGCGGAAGGCGGGCTGGCGCACCAGGTTGCCGCCGAAGAGCAGGCGGGTGGCGACGCGGCGGGCGTCCAGCGCGGTGATGACCTGGTGCCGGGTGACCGGGGCGTCAGCGCGCACGGCCAGCGGGAAGCCGAACCAGCTCGGGTCGCTGCCCGGGGTGGCTTCCGGCAGGAGGAAGACGTCCTGCAGGTCCTGCAGTCCGGCGTGCAGGTAGCGGAAGTTGGCGCGGCGCTGGGCGATGAACGCGGGCAGTTTCGCCAGTTGCGCCACCCCCACCGCGGCCTGCATATCGGTCAGCTTGAGGTTGTAGCCGAGGTGGGCGTAGGTGTACTTGTGATCGTAGCCGTGCGGCAGGTCGCCCAGCTTCCAGTCAAAACGCTTGCGGCAGGTGTTGTCGTGGCCGGGCGGGCACCAGCAATCCCGCCCCCAGTCGCGGAAGGATTCCACGAGCTTCTTCAGCAGGGCGTCATCGGTGGTCACGCACCCGCCCTCACCCATGGTGATATGGTGCGCGGGGTAGAAGCTGAACGCCGCCAGGTCGCCGAAGGTGCCCACCGGCTGCTCCGCGTAGGTAGAGCCCAGCGCGTCGCAGCAATCCTCAATGAGCCACAGTCCGTGCGCGCAGGTGAACGCCGTCACCGCGGCGAGGTCGAACGGGTTGCCCAGCGTGTGCGCCAGCATCACCGCACGGGTGCGGTCAGAGCACGCCTCCTCCAGCCGGCGGACATCGATGTTGTACGTCGGCAGTGTCACATCGACGAAGACGGGCACGAGCCCGTGCTGCACGATGGGGCTGACGGTGGTGGGGAAGCCCGCCGCCACGGTGATCACCTCATCGCCGGGGCGCAGTTGGCGCTCGCCGAGGGATGGGGAAGTGAGCGCCGCCAGCGCCAGCAGGTTGGCCGACGAGCCGGAGTTCACCAGCAGCGCGGCACGGCGCCGGCAGCAGGCCGCGAAGTCGCGCTCGAACTGTTCGGCGAATCGCCCGGTGGTGAGCCAGAAATCCAGCGAGGCGTCGACCAGCGACTGCACTTCCGCCGCGTCGAAGGTCCGCCCGGCCACCGGCACCGGCGTGGTGCCGGGGATGAAGTCGCGCGCGGGGAAGGCCGCGGCGGCATAGTCCGCGACCAGCGCAAGGATTTGCCGGCGCAGGTCGTCAGCGTGCATGGGCGAAGAACTCCCGATACCAGGCGATGGTGCGCGCCAGCCCGCTTTCCAGATCGAAGAGCGGCGACCAGCCCAGCAGGGTGCGCGCCTTGTCCGCGCTCAGATACTGGTGGCGAATCTCGTTGCATGCCTCGTTGCGCAGCTCCGGCTCCAGCGGCGAGTCCATCAGGCCGAGGATGCGCTGCATGAGCTCCAGCACGGTCACCTGTATTTCGTTGGAGAAGTTGAACGCCTCGCCGCCGAGTTCCGGGCGGGCGGCAAGCTGTTCCGCCAGCAGCATGTAGGCGGCGGCGCCGTCCTCCACGTAGAAATAATCGCGGATGAACTGGCCATCCGAGCGGATCACGGGCCGCTGCCCGCGCTGGATGGCGCGGATGGTGCCCGGCACAATGCGGTTCCAGTTCAGGTCGCCCCCGCCGTAGAAGTTGCCACAGCGGGTGACCACTACCGGCAGCCCGTACGATTTAGCGTACGTGCCGGCGATGAGATCGGCGCAGGACTTGCTCACATCATAGGGGTGGCAACCCTGCAGCGGGCACGCTTCGTCATACGGCAGGTTCGGCTGGTCGCCGTAGGCCTTGTCCGACGAGGCAACGATGACCTGCTTCACCAGCGGGCTGCGTCGGCAGGCTTCCAGCAGCGTCCAGGTGCCTTGAATGTTCGACTCGAAGGTGGAGATGGGGTTGCGGTTGGCGATGCCGACGATGGTCTGCGCGGCGAGGTGGACTACGGTGGCGATCTCATGCTCGCCCAGCACGCGCTCCAGCAGCGCCTGGTCGCGCACGTCGCCGCGCACCACCTTGGCCTGCGCGATGGCGCCGGACGCCACCAGCTCCGATTGCGGCACCCAGTCGCGCACCAGGCAGACGACATCCGCCCCCGCGGCCTGCAGGCGCTTCACCAGCCAGCTTCCCACCAGCCCGGTGGCGCCGGTGACCAGCACCGGGCGATCCTGCCAGAAGGGGGAGGGCGAGAATGATTGAGTATGATCAGGCATAGACTTTCTTCCAAACGGCCCAGGGCGCCTCACCGCTGTTCCACAGCTCATTGAGGTAGACGTATTCGCGGTAGGTGTCCATGGCGTAGAAACAGCCTTCATGGCGGTAGGCCATCAGCTCGCCGGCGCGGGCTAACTGTTCCAGCGGTTCCCGCTCAAGGATGCACTCCGCGTCCGTGCTGAGATAATCGAGCACGCGTCGGTTGAAGACAAAGAACCCGGCGCTGGCCCACCCGCGCGTCTGCGGTTTCTCCGCGAAGGCCTCCACCCGCCCCCGCGAGTCGATCTCCACTACGCCGAAGCGCGAGCTGGGATGCACGGTGGTCACCGTCGCCAATCGTCCGTGCGCCTGATGATACTGCACCAGCGCGGCAATATCAACATCGCTGACGCCGTCGCCGTAGGTGACCAGAAAGGTGTCGCCGTCGATGTAGCGCGCCACGCGGGCAATGCGCGCCCCGGTCATCGCATCCTGCCCGGTCTCGGCGAGCGTCACACAATAGTCCTGCTCCTCGTGCGCATCGTGATAGCTGACGCACTGCCGCGCCCCCAGGCTGATGGTGAAATCGTTGTTCATGGCCTCATAATTCAGGAAATAATCCTTGATCATGCTGCCCTTGTAACCGAGGCAGAGGACGAACTGGTTGAAGCCGGCGTGGGCGTAGAGCTTCATGATATGCCAGAGGATGGGCCGTCCCCCGATATCAACGAGCGGTTTCGGGCGGTATTCAGTCTCTTCGCGCAACCGCGTTCCCTGACCACCGCAGAGAATGATGACTTTCATAATGGGCGATTCCTTGCCGAGAGTCGAACAGCGTATGAGTATCGTTCGCGCCAGCGGTGTCCGATTACCTGAAATAATTATACGCGGCTTGCGAAAAGCCTCTTGCGATCGTGAAAATGTCTACCACCGGCCTTTGGTTGTTTTCGCATAATCACCCGATTGCTTGAACTCAACAACCCCAGCCTTCCTGTCGGGTATTTCACAGGGATGCAAAGGATAAAAAGGATAGTCAGGATGGTTTTAGGCTAAGTCGCTATCAGGCTTCTGTACTGCCCTTTTATAATTCTTATCCTGTATATCGCTTTCATCCCGTTTATCCCTGTGAATACTCCAATAGATCCCAGTCGGAAGCCTCCGGTTGTGCTCGAGGACTAAAACACCTTCCCCGGGTTCATGATCCCCTTGGGGTCGAAGACGGCTTTGATCTGGCGGCAGCGGGCCAGGTTGGCAGGGGGAACGGCCAGCGGGAGGAGGTCTTTTTTCAGCAGGCCGATGCCGTGTTCGCCGGAGAGGGTGCCGCCGAGCTCCACCGCGGCTTTGATCATCGCTTCCGCCGCCTGCTCGATGCGCGCCATCTCTGCGTCGTCGCGCGGGTCGAAGACCAGGTTGGGGTGCAGGTTGCCGTCGCCGATGTGGCCGAAGGTGGGGAGCATGATGCCGAACTCGTCGGCGATCTGCTGCAGCCTCCGCACCATGGGCACGATGGCGCGGCGCGGCAGGGAGATATCCTCGCCCAGCTTGCTGGGGCGCAGACGGGAGAGCGAGGGGGAGACGGAACGCCGCGCCTGCCACAGCCGGTCGCGCTCCTCCTCATCGGTGGCGCGCTCCACGCTGCGCGCGCCGTGGGCGGCGCACAACTCGGTGACGCGTGCCAGCTCCGCATCCACCGCAGCCGGGTGGCCGTCGCACTCGATGAGCACCAGCGCCTCGATATCTTGCGGCAGCCCGAGTTGGCTCGCCTGCTCGATGCACTGGATGCCCAGCCGGTCGATGAACTCGATGACGGAGGGCAGGATGCCCGCGCCGAGGATGCGCGTGACGATGGCCGCCGCGTCGTCCAGCCGCGGGAAGAGCGCCAGCACGGTGCCGGTGGATGGCGGGTAGGGCAAGAGGCGAAGGGTGATCTGCGTGATGGCCCCCAGCGTGCCTTCCGAGCCGATGAAGAGCTGCGAGAGGTTGTAGCCGGTGGTGCTCTTCAGGTACTTGCCGCCGTCGCGCAGCACCTCGCCGCCGGGCAGCACGGCGTGGAGGCCGCGCACGTATTCCCGCGTGGTGCCGTATTTCAGGCAGCGCGGTCCGCCGGCGCCGGTGGAGACATTGCCGCCCAGCGTGCTCTGCTTGAGGCTGGCGGGGTCCGGCGGGTAAAAGAGCCCGCGCGCTTCGACCGCCGCCTGCAACTCGGCGGTGACCACCCCCGGTTCCACCACCGCCATCAGGCTCTCCTCGTCGATCTCCAAAATCCGCCGCATCGGCGCGAAGTTCAGCGCGATGCCGCCCAGCGGCACCGCCGCGCCGGCCAATCCGCTGCCCGCCCCGCGCGGAAACACCGGCACGCCCTGCTCCTGCGCCAGCCGCAACACGACCACTGCTTCGTCTTCAGCGTGCACGTTGACGACCGCCTCCGGCTGCCCGGTAATCGCCGTCGCCCCATCATAACTATATGCGACCAGCGATTCCGGATCGGACAACACGCGGCCTTTCGGCAGATTGGATTCGAGTAAGGTGACGAGGGTGTCTGTCATGGGGTCTATTTTAGTGGGAGATGGGGGAATGCGCAAATGTGATGTGGCGTCTGCAGCCGCCCGCCTAACAAGAGAGGCCAATCTATCGACGACGGCACTCCGCTCTGCTGCGTGCCTCACTACGAACCTTTACGCTTGATTATTGTGAGCGAGATCAGGTGTGAGGATGTTCTATGATCCTGCCGTTTTAAAGGTCACCTGGACCGCATGCGCTCCGGTGATAGCGGTCAGAGTGAACTTGTTGCCGCCGGTTTGCGCCACGGCGCCGTCCACGAGCCAGGCGTCGACGACAGAGCCGGTTTTCGGCGTGGCGGTGAAGGTCAGGGTTCCCTGGTACTTCACCAGTTGCCGGGTGCCCGGGCTGATGGTGCCGTTGACGCCTGCCGAGGGGGTAATGGCGAAGGTGGCGACCTTGAAGGTTGCCTTGACGGTATGCTTCGCGGTGATGGCGGCGAGGGTGAACTGGGGACCGCCGGTCTGCTTCTTGATCCCATCGACGTACCAGCCATCCACCTGATACCCGGTGTTGGGCATGGCAGTCAGGGTGAGGCTCTCGCGATACGGCACCGTCTGCGGGGTGCCGGGGTTGATGGCGCCGTTGAGCCCGGCCAGCGGCAGGATGGTGAACGTCGCCGTTTTGAAGGAGACGGTGACGGTGTGGTCGGCGGTGGCCTTCGCCAGGGTGAACTTCGTCCCGCCCGTTTGCGCCACGGCGCCGTCCACGGCCCAGGCATCCACCTGATAGCCCACGCCCGGCGTAGCGGTGAACGTTTTGCTGCCGCCATAGGTCACCGCCAGCGCCGTTTTCGGCGAGATGGCGCCATTGACGTCAGCGACCGGGGTGAGGCAGCAAGTGGCCGCTTTGAAGGTCACCTTCACGGTGTGTTTAGTGCTGATATTCGCCAGCGTAAATTGCGCGCCGCCTTTCTGCTTCACCACACCATCCACCGACCAGGTATTGACAACATACCCCACACCGGGCGAGGCAGTGAAGGTGCAACTGCCGCCTTTCTTCACCGGCTGCGGGCTGTTCGGGCTGATGGCGCCGCCGGCACCGGCACCGGGGGTGATGATGAAGAGCGGGGCGAAGGTTACCGCCACGGTGTGGTCGGCGGCAACTGCAGTTAAGGTGAATTGTGCCCCGTCCGTCTGGGCGACTGTGCCATCCACTGCCCAGGCATCGACTGTGTAGCCGCTTTTCGGGGTGGCGGTGAAGGTGCAACTCTCCCCATCGTTCACCGTCTGCGGCGTGTTCGGGGAGACGGCACCGTTGGCCCCCGCCATGGGCGTCACCGTGTGGGTGGCGACCACCGCGGCGAAGGTCACGGTGACGGTGTGGCTGGTGATGATGTTCGTGAGCGTGAAGTGGGTGCCGCCGTGCTGGGCAACCGCATCGTCCACCATCCAGGTGTCCACCGCATACCCGGCCTCCGGGGTGGCGGTGAAGGCCAGGTCGCCTTCGGCGGTGAGCGTCTGCGCGGTATCCGGATTGATGCTGCCATGCGGGCCGGCGGACGGGGTGATGGTGCCGTAAATCAACGCATCGGTGACGGTGACCATCTCCGTGGTCATGGGGTTACAGAAATAGACTTGTTTCTGCGCGGGATTGATGGCGATGCCGCCTGGCAATTCATTCGTATCCGCGACCACCCCCCGTAATCCCGCACTGCGGGCGGCCGGCCTGGCGGAGCGCACCGTTGTCCCATCGAAGCGGACGGTAGCCAGCGCCTTGCAAGTGCCGGCGGCCAGCGCGCTGAAGGCGGCATCTTTGGTGTGCGCCACGTAGACGATATCGGTATTCTCATTGATCACCAGCCCGGTCGGCGGCAGCTTCAAGGACGCTGTGCCGGTGATGGTGTAGTCGGTGCCCGAGATGCGCACGATGGTGTTGTCCAGCAGGTTGGCCACCATGATGATGTGCTTCTGCTGGTTCACCGCCACCGCCAGCGGCCCATTCCCCACCGGCACTGTATCCACTACGCTGTTCAGGCTGCCATCAATCACGGATAGCGTGCCGTCGGCATAGTTCGTCACGTAGACGCGGTGGGTTTTCAGGTGGACGCCGATGCCGGTGGGACAATTGCCGACCGGGATGGTCGCCAGCGGCACGGGAGTTTTCTTATGCGTATCCAGCACGGTCACGGTGTTGGCGACGGCATCAGTCACGTACAGATGCTTCAGTCCGGTATCCAGCACCATGCCCAGGCTCTTGTTCAGCATCTCGCCGCGCTCCTGCGCCAGCGAGACCAGGCCGATCACCGCGTTATTGCTGCCGTCCACCACCGTGAGGGTGTTGTCCCCGCTATTCGTGACGTAGATGAGGTTGGCCTCCGCATCGACGGTCACCCCGGTCGGGTGGTGGCCGACCTTGATGGTCAGGATCAGTTGCTGCGTCACCGTATCTTCGACGGACAGTGTGTCTTCCCCGTAGTTGGCGACGTAGAGGAGCTGCGTCGTGGGATTATAGTCACTGCCGGTCAGCAGGTCGCCCAGCAGGTTCGGCAATAACGTGTTCGTCTCCCCGTCGATGACGGAGAGCGTGTCGCGCGAATCGGTCACGAAGATGCGGTTGGCGGTGGTATCAGCACCGACAAACAACGGGCGGAAGGTATGGACATCGTCCAGGTGATTGCCCGCGGCATCAAACACGCCGACGGTATCCGTGGCGCGGTTGGCGACATAGAAATTCTGCGTGAACGGATCGACGCAGAGATCCATGATATCGTCCCCGCTGCTCCATTCTTCAAAGTGGCTGACTTGCCCGGTTTCCGTATCGATGATGGACACCTGCGGGTCATTGGCATCCTGCACGGTGCTGACGGCATAAAGACGGTGCGCCTGTGCATTGAGGGTCAGCACATTCACGGCATAGGTGGACGGGAGGGCGTAGGAATCGACCACTTGCCGGCTGGCGCCGTCCAGGCAGTCGATGGTGCCGTCGCCATAGCCGACGTAGATACGATCCGTGCTTGCATCCACCGCCAGCGATTCCCAGGGAATGTTTTTGGACAGCACAATGGTCGTCTCCACGGCGTCCTGCGTCGTATCGATCACCGAGATGGTATTGTCATCCCAGTTGGAGACGTACAGCCGGTGTGTGGTCGGGTTGTACCCAAGGCCCAGCGGGCGGCCGCCGACGGGGATCTTGCTGCGCACCTGCCGTGTATCCCCATCGACGACGGCCACGGCGTTCTCGCCGGTGACGACAACATAGAGCGTATTGGTGGCCTCATCCACGCAGACGCGCCGGGGATGATAACCGACGGGGATGGTTCCGAGCAGCGCATTCTTCGTCAGGTCGATGACACTGACTGTGCCGTCGAACCAGTTGGTGAGATAGAGCATCCTGGTGGCGGCGTTGGTCGCCACACAGGTCGCGCCACTTGCCGTTTCTACGGCGCTGACTTCAGCCAGCGATGTGCCGTCCAGCGCGAGAATGCTGCAGCGGCCGGCATCGCCGGCATAAACAAGATGCGTCTGCGGGTTGCACGCGAGACCATATGAACAGGGATCGAGTTCAATCGGGGTGGAGGCGAGTTGCTGGCCGGTATCAGGATCCAGCAACGCGATGGTGTCGGTATTCGTGGCGAGGGTAACCAGGGCGACATAGAGGCGGTTCGCCGTGCTGTCCACCGCCAGCGCCAGGACGTAAGCGGGGGTCGTGATCGTCTGCACGGTTTGCAGCGTATTGCCGTCGATGACCATGATCCCGGTCGTATTGCTGCAGGCGTAAATCCGGTTCCGTTGCGTATCGACTGTCAGCGCCACATCATACGTGCCGCCGAGGGGGATGGAATAGACGGCGTTCGTTGTCCCGTTGACCACCCACAGCGTATCGCTGGTGGTGGTGTAGATCATATTGGTCGTCGGGTTGACGGCGATCACCGCGTCGCGGGTGACCCCCGGAATATCGATAAAACTGAACGAGGACGGCGCGTTGGCCGGAAAGACGAAGATGCCAACATCGCACAGCGCGTAGACGATGTTGGTCACCGGGTTCACCGCCAGTCCGTAGCAGGTCGAAAATTTCGCGGTAGAAACGAGGCGATTGGTGGTGCCGTCAAAGATGTCGACGCCCCAGATGGTGGTGACGAAGATCTGGTTGGTTGCCGGATTGACGGCGATGCGGCTTTTCACATCAATCGCCCAATCGGGGATGACGGCGATGAGCGAGTGCTGTGCGCCATCAAGCACGCTGATGGAGCCGCTTTCGTCATTGGTGACATACACCCGATTGGTGACAGGATTCACCGCCACCGCCTTGGGATAACAGGCGCCAATGCCCAGCTTCACACTCTGCGCCACCTGCTGCGCGCCACCGGGTTGCAGCGCAACCAGACAGAGCGCCCCGAGGAGGCACACCAGCCAGGCAGCGGAGCGCGGAATGAAACCGGCAGCGAAATACGCGGTGACAGGTCTGCGGAATGCATGCATCAGGACAGCCTCCAAGCGTCAACAGCGCCCCCGAATCTTCGCTGACCTGGGGGGTGGCCTTGCAAGCTGCAGTGTATCATCCGCTGTATTATAGCGTCAACTAAACGATATCGTATATCATATTAAAGCCGATGCTTGATTCCTCACGTATCCGTTCCATATGCAAGCCCAACAGGTTCGTAGTCAGGCACGCAGCAACGCGGAGTGCCGTCGCCGACAGAATCGCCTCTTGTTTGTCCACCTTTCCTATCGCCGACGGCACTCCGCTCGCGCTGCGTGCCTGACTACGAACGGGTTTGCTTATATTCGGTTAGTCATCCTCCTAAACGTAACAACAAAACACCGTGTGCTTTGTCAAACCATCAGGTGCCGGTTATGGCAAATTTTTTCGGGTGGGTTGGCGTATGGTACGCGTGGGTTTCGTGTTGGGGGTGCTCCTGGTATGCAGTTTACTGCCGGTGTGGGCGTGGGGAGCGGCGGCGGAGGTGTTCAGCGAGGAGCTGGAGAGCGGGCGGTATGATTGCACGCTGACGTTGACGCCGGCGGCGAAGTTGCCGGAGACCAGTGCGGTGCGCGTGGAGTTGGACGCCGCCTCGGAGAAGGATTACCTGCTGCTCACGCTCACCCGGCAGACGCTGCGCGTGGAGACGGTGACGGCGGGGACGCACCACGTGGTGGCCGCCGTGGCGTCACATGTGAGCGCCCCGGCGCCCTATCACCTGCTGGTGTTGCGCCGCGCCGCGCAGCTCACCATCCTGCATGACGAGACGGCGCTCTTCCGCGGCGCGGTGCCCCGCCCGGCAAATGCCGGCACGGCGCGCATCGCCGCCGATCGTGGCTGGACAGTGGACGAGAGCCGCGTGCGGCAACTGGCCCCGGTGATCTTTTCCGACGACTTCATGCGCACCGCCGAGGAGGCCGGGCCGTGGACGGTGCAGCAGGGGCAGTGGGCGCTGTCCTCCTCGTGGGATAATGACCCGCACGGCAACCACGCGCGCTTCACCGCCACCATCTTCGCGCAGAATCCCTTCGCCTGGCACGGGCACAACGCGGACGGCGCGGCGCTGTGTACCACCGGCCAGTCGTACTGGGAGGACTACACGCTGACGGCGGCGGTGCAACCGGAGGCCGGCGCTGCGGCGGGCTTGGTGGTGAATATGCCCGACGCCAAGCACGGCATTCTCATCCGCTGGAGCCCGGTCAACGACCACAGCGCGCGCGGCGATATGCTAGCCGCCTATGCGCTGGGCGACGGCGAACCCCGCCTGCTGAAATCCAGCCACGGCGGCTACCTGCCGCACCAGTGGTATCGCCTCACGGTGGTCTCCTCGCCGGACGGCCTGCACGTCGCCGTCGACGGCCTGCCCCGGCTAGACCTCGACAACATCACCCCCTGGCGCGGCGGCATCGGCCTTTATGCTGAAGGCGCAAACGGCGCCACCTTCGACGATATCACCGTCTACGGGCAGGGCGTGCGCAAGGATCTGCTGCTGGAGCGCCACCAGGAGAAGATTCGCCAGCGCTTCCAGGTGGACCGAAACGGCATGGCGGACTGGGCGGACATGACCAGCGAGTGGAAAGCCGGGGCCGCGGGGTCCTCCATCCACCGCAGCGAATTCTACGGCGATCAGTGGATGACGCTCACCTGCACCCCGCACGGCAACCAGGACGGCCTGCTCTGCCTGGTGCTGAACGGCAACGGCACGGACGTGACCGCGGGCTACCGCGCGCAGATCTCCCGCACGGCCGACGCCTCGGAATGCACCTGCCTGCTGCTGCACGACGGCACAGTGCTGGCGACGAAGAAGGTGGCCTTGCCGGCGAGCGACACGGACACCACCTTCCGCTTCGGCCACCTCGGCACCAGCGTGTGGCTGGAGCAGGACGGCACGCGGATTCTCGAGGCGACGGATGCGGCACCGGCGACCAGGCTGCACCCTGCCTACAGCGCCTCCGGGGCGTTCGGGAAGGTGACCACCCCGCTGGTAATGGCGCAGAACGTGCTGGACTACAGTTTCTCGGAGGAGCCGACGGACTGGATCGGCGACGGCGATTGGGCCTCCACCGTGCGCTGGGCGTGCACGCCGACGTGGTCGTTCCTCTCCGGCTGGAGTCGCGGCGAGGCGGTGCTCTGGCACAAGCAGCGCTTCAGCGGCGACCTCTACCTGCAGGCCTTCGTCGGGGTGAAGATGGAGTACCCGCGCGAGGTGGATATCTACGACAACCGCTACCGCGACTTCGCCATCACCATCTGCGGCGACGGGCACAACACGCGCTCCGGGTACACCGGCATCTACGCGGAAGGCGCGCCCCCGCGCTACGTTCTGCTGCGCAACGGCAAGGAGGTAGCCTCCAAACCGCTGACCGCCCTTCCCAACCGCGGCGCCAATCACCGCTCGTGGTTCAACATCGCCCTGCGCAAGCACGGCAGCACGGTGGAATTCTGGGTGGCGGACCAGTTGGAGCTGACCTACACGGATCCACAGCCTATCGACGGCGGCGTCCCGGCGGTTTGGACGAGGAATAACGGCATCTGCCTCGCCCGCGCCCGGCTGCATTTCGCTAACCCGCCCACCCCGCGCACCGACCCGCGGGTGGTGCTGGACAGCCCGTGGTATCCGGAATGGGGCAACGTCGGCCAGCCGCTCACCCTGCCGTTCGCCCAGATCGCCGCCACCAGCGGGCAACCGGTGGCGCTGCGCACGGAAGCCGCCAATGTGCCCACCGGCGAGGTGGCAGTGCCGTCCGCGCAAGGCGACACGGTGACGGTGACGCCCACCGTGGCCGGCGACCACTGGTACCGGGTGACCGCCGATGACGGCGCCACCACCTCGCCGCCGTTCCACCTGACGCTGCCCGTCTTCACCCCGGCCCTGGGCCGCGATGATGCGCACGCGCTGGTGCTCTACCGCTTCGACGAGGGCACAGGCATGGTCATCCACGACCGCAGCGCGCACCAGCCCGCGCTGAACCTGAATATCCTCGATAAAACGCTGGCGCACTGGCTGCCCGGGCAGGGGCTGAACGTGGCGGGCGACAGCGCCGCCCCCATCATGTCGCCGGATGCGGCGAGCAAACTGATGGCCATCACCCGCACCAACGCCTGCACAGTGGAGCTATGGGTCTCCGCCGACACCATCTACCCGAACAACAACGCGGTCGTCGGCAACTGGATGGGCTGCTTCTTCACCTGGGAGCTAAACAGTACTGCGCGTAATCTCACCCTCGCACAATACTCCGAGAGCCTCATCGCCGGCGCGGGCGGTGCCTCACTCGGTGCGGGAGAAGACCGCGCCTACGCCTGGTGCTATCGCATCGGCCTGCAGCACGTCGCGCTCACCTGGGACGGCACCAATACGCGCCTGTACCTGAACGGAAAGAAGGTCTGCGAGAAGCCCATCCCCTGGCACACCGAACGCTGGAACGCCGCCGCCCCGCTGCTACTGGGCAACCAGGTGGAAGGCAACTGGAGCTTCACCGGCACCTACTACCTGCTGGCCATCCACGATGCCTGTTTCACCCCCGAGCAGATTCAGCGGCATTATCAGGCGGGGCCATCGGCACGGTGAGATGAGATGCAGGATGCAGGATGCAGGATTCAAGGTTCAGAGGCGTGACCGATCCGATGATCTTTGCACCTTTGCGTCTTTGCGTGAAATAATCCTGGGATTTTTGTTTCACGCAAAGACGCAAAGAGATCAGTGAGTAGTATTCACCCCCCAATGCCCGGCCCCTTCCCTACTTTACAATCCCCTGTGAACTGGTTTAATATTCTTCTCACCGGTGAGAACTAACAGAATCTCCCGGTGTCAAAAGCTCATATAGGCCGGGGCTTGCTGCATTGTACGCCTGTCCGGCAAGCAAGGGCCGCACAATTGATCTGTTTATTGGAGGTGCTGATGAAAACGTGGTTGCTTGTGAACCCGGACAGTTCCATGTCGAGTTGCCGGTGGGTACTGCTGTTGATACTGGCCTGGCGTCTGGCATTGCCCGGATTCGCCCAGCAGGGGAATGCCGACCTGTTGCTGAAGGCGGTGCAATCCGCTAAGGCCGGCCAGACGATCACCTTGCCGGCCGGAACGTTCACCGGTGGCGTCGTGCTCCCCGCGGGCGTCAGAGTCCATGGGGCGGGTTATGGGAAAACCGTCATCGATGCCGGGGGCAAGAAAATCGGCATCGCGATCACCGGGGGGAAAGGCGGCGAGATTGCCGATCTGACCGTCCGTGGGGCACAGCAAGCCAATATTCGGATTGCCGACGCCGTGCAGGTCAGTGTCCGGCGCGTGTGCAGCCAGGCGGGGCTCACCGGCATCGTGCTGCACAACGTGACGCAGGGGCGCCTGGAGAACCTGCTGGTGGCGGACAACCTCTACGGCATTGTGGTGGGCGATGGTCGCCACAATGCCTTGGTGAACTGCACCATGGCGCGGAACGCGACGATGGGCCTCAGTCTGCCGTCCGGCGTCGGCACGGTGGCATTCAATAACGTCATCACGGAGAGCGCCACCGGGGTGTATGTCGGCACGGCGACCCGCGACCTGCATCTGGATTATAACCTCTATTTCACCCTGCTCACCGGCAAAGTCGGCGAGCAGGGTAACCGTGCCAAGCTGGGCGACTGGCAGTATATCAGTGGGTATGATGCCCATTCCGTCCAGTTCCCGGTGACCCTGCGCGATCCGAAGGCCGGCGATTACCACCCGACGAATGCGTTGGATTGGGCGCTGTCACGCGTTGTCACCGCGGATTGGGGCATCGGTGAATTGGCGGGAGTGAAGGCACCGGCCACGGATATCGACGGCGCCAAGCGGAACGGCGCGGTGGACCTGGGCGTGTATGAAACCACCCTGACGCCGCCGCGTCCAGCAGACGGCAGCTTCCGCGTAACCGCGGACGCCGGCATCAAAAGCGCCGGCATTTTCACGAAGAATGGCCGACTGGTGGCCTACCTCTTCCATAACCTCCCGCTGCGCAAAGGCAGCTATCCATTCTGGTTCCCGCTGCGCACCTTCGAGGGAAAACCCATCGCCACGGGGGATTATGAAGTGCACCTGGTGGAAAGCGACCTGCGCTGGGAGTACCTGGGCGAGGTGGGCGATAGTGCGCCCATCGGGAATCCGGCGACGATGGCGCCATTTGAGCCGGAAACCGTGATATTTGACGGGTGCGGCCACCTGCTGGTGGGCACTCCCTGGTGTGAAGACGATTGTTCGCTGCGCGTGTACAATGCCGCCAACGGGCACTGTGACTGGTACCTGAATGGGCGGAATCACCCCCAGGGCATGACGGTGGACGCGCAAGGCCATCTGTATGTCTTGCGCCCGATGAATAAACCACAGGGGCAACTGCTGCGCATGAATCCCACCGATGGCACGCTGCAGAAAGGCTGGGGCACGGGCGACTCCGGGCAGACCTATTTCGATGGCGGGTTCGACGTGAAAGGTATGACCGAACTGAACGGCACCCTCTACTTCGCCGACCCGGTGGCCAATGCAATCCAGTACTGCCCGACGGAGAAACCGGGCACTTTTACCGGCCATATCCCGGTGGCTGCGCCGACCTGGGTGCATGCAGACCGCAAGACCAACCTGCTCTGGTGCATCAGCGGAGGGAAAAAGCTGGTAGCGTTGAAACCGGACGGCACCGTGGTGGCAGAGGCCACCCCGACGCCCGACATCGCCGCCATGTCCGTGTATGACGGCACGCTGGCGGTGGTTTCGCGAACGACCGGTAAAGTGCATCTCTTCGACGCCACGGATCCCAAGCAACTGCGGCCCACGCGCACGCTGGGCCGGGGGGATGGGCCGTACGGCTTCTACCTGCCCGATCGATTCACCTTTCAGGGCGATTCACCGGTGGAGAAGGTCGATGTGGCCGTCGGTCCAGGCGGCGATGTCGCGGTGGTGGACGATAAACGGGTGCTCTGCTTCGATGCCGCCGGCACCTGCCGCTGGTCGACCTTCGGGCTGGCGACAAACGCCCATCCCTCGAACGCCAATCCGCTGCGCCAGTATTACAACAGTACGACCATCCAGGTGGATGAAAAAACGGGCACCTGGAAGCCGGAAGGGTACTGGAAGCTGCCGCTTCAGCAGCCGGGCTTCTGGAAACTGCTCGGTGACTTCAAGTGCCAGGGGAAAACCATCCTGGTGTACCTTGGTCTGAATATTGGCCCTGAGCGTGCCTGTCTGGTGCAATTCTGGCAGTGGGTCGATACCGGTGGCTTCAAACCGCTGGTGGAATGGCAATCGACGAAAGACCATGCCCTCATCTGCCGGCGAGATACGAACAACAACGGGCAGTTCGACGCACAGGACCAGATCACGACTACCGCGCCTCCGCAAGGCGGGCTGCCGTTCGCAGGTATCAATGAGCGGTTCAGCCGGGTCATGCCGAACGGTGATCTCTATCTGGGCAACACCAGCGGGAACCAGGTGTGGGCATCCCGCTGGCCGTGCGGCGGTCTGGATGCACAGGGGATCCCGATCTATCGGTTCGCGGACCGGGTGGAAATTCCGAAAGCTAAAGATGCGTTCATCTCCCCGCATACCTATAAAGTGGACCCCAGTGCTGCGTTCAATCTGGTCGCGCCGACGGCGGACGGCGGGCTGATCGGTAATTTCTGGGTGGGCTCATCGCCATATGGCACCGGCTGGTCCAACAACTCAGGCACGGACCTGGCCCGCGTTGATGCAAAGGGTGATGTGCGCTGGTTCCATTCCCTTGGGGCCTATACCGGGACACCCGGCCTTGCACAGCTCGGGTCAGTAACGATCATCGGCGTGTGCGACAAACCGCAGATCCTTGCGTTCGACGAGGACGGTCTGGGCCTGGGCAGTTGCGGATTGCCGGCGCAGGCGCAGTATGACGGCTTCTGGATCGACTACGAGGAAGCGCTGCAAGGCTACATCGGGGCAGATGGGCAGCCATACGCGCTGATCGGCGATAATATCAAAGGATGTGGGCACTGGTATCGCCTGCATGGGCAGGATAAACTCATCACCTTGAAGACGCCGGTGCATCTCGCCGAGACTACCGCGGCAGCATTACAGGCGGTGGCGGTGGAAGCGCCGAAAAAGATCAGCTCACGCCCCTCGACCCCGACCATCCATATCCCGCACCTGGCGCAGCCGTTGCCGATCGACGGCGACCTGATGAAATGGCGCACGGCCGGCATCGCGCCGCAAATCCTCATCACGCCGGAGACGGGCGGCGGGGTCAAAGGTCCGAAGGACTGCAGTGCCATCGTCCGGGTGGCGTATGAAGGGAAGAACCTGTACTTCCAGATCCTGCAATTCGACGATGTGGTCAGTTTCCATCAACCAAGTTATAAGTCGTACCTGCAAGATAACGTTGAGATCACCATCAACAGCTTCCCGCATGGCTTCAAGTTCATGTGCTCGCCGACCATCGACATGGGCCTGGTCATCCCACGGCAAAACGGCTGGCACGGCATCCCCCAGTGGTTCGTGCCTGCTGACCTGATGCCGCGGGTGGTGAAGGTGCTGGATAATGCTCGCGACGTACCCGAGCGGGAGCTCATCGAGAGCATCTACGGCGAAGACATGCGCGACTGCAAGGTGATCATCACCGAGATCAAACTCCCGATCACTGAGGCAACCTATCAGGGGTATACGGAAGCCCTTTTCCCGGTAGAAACCGGCAAGAGCTTCTGGCTGGGCTTCATGATAGATGACAATGACAAGCCGGGCACGGATGTCCAGCATTGCCTGGTGTGGCCAGCCACGCACGGCACCTTTGTGATGAAAGAAGACAGCGCCTTCGCGATCTTCGATTAAGAGCGAAAGCCTCTCCCCGGCGCGCAGCCGGGGAGAGGCCACACCGGTTTACCTTGTGGCAGGAAAGCCAGTATATCGATGGCGAATTGGTGACTCGAAGGAGCACATGATGCTGCAAGAAATCGCCTCTCAGGTCTACTGGTTCCATCCGCCGTATGGTGGGGAAGCCTATCTCATGCGTACCGGCGAGGGATTGGTCATGGTAGACGCCGGGCCGCCGGGCTTCATTGCGCCGTTGCAGCAGGCGATGCGGGAGGCGGGGTTGGATCCAGCCGAACTCCGCCTGGCGTTCGCCACCCATCTGCATTGCGATCACGTAGGCGAGTTGGGTTGGTGGCAACGTGCCTATGGTTTCCCGGTGATCGCGCATGCGCTGGATGCCGAAGCCATCGAGAGCGGCGACCCGGTGAAAACGGCGGCCGAGATGCCGTATGCAGCACTCCACACAACGTTCATCCCCTGCCCGGTGGCCCAACGCGTGGCCGGCGGTGAGACGCTGACGCTGGGGGAGCGCGACTTCGCCATCATCCACATGCCCGGCCATACGCCGGGCTCCATCTTCATCCAATCCGGCGAGGAGCTCTTCACCGGCGACGTGCTCTTCGAAAACGGCGGCGTCGGGTGGATCGACATCCACTGGGGCTCCAATCCCGAGGATTACCTGGAGACGCTGCAGGCCATGCGTCCATACATCGGCCGGCGAGTCTATCCGGGCCATGGCGCCCCATATACGCTGACGGCGGAACAGATCGACACCGCGTGCGCCACGGTGGAGTTTTACTTCCCCTACGCGCACGGGTACGGCTGCCCCCGCCCCGCGCGCATCGAACGCGGCAAGCTTCCGTGAGCATCACGAGGCGGCGAGTGTGATCGGTGACCAATATGAACAGAACCGGTCCCTCGCCTCATATCGTGAGTAGTCAGTGTTCCCAACCTATTGCTCATTCGGTTACACGCAGGGTATAATTTTCATGATGATCTCACATGAGCCCGTGCCTCCGATACGCGAATTTCCTGACCGCGGGGTGCGGTGGTTGCTGGATACGCCGGAGAACCTGCGCGGGGTGGTGCAACTGCTGGCGCAGGAGATTACCGAGCAATTAGATTTTTCGCGCGCCGAGCCGGTAGAGCATACCTTTATCCAGGAAAACCTGCGCAAATGGGAATCGGATTTGCTCCACCGCATCCCGAGCAACACCGGCAAGCGCGAGGTGTGGATTTACCTGCTGCTGGAGCATCAATCGACGCCGAATCGTGAGATGGGCTTGCGCCTGCATAACTACATGGCGCAGGTGTGGGAGATGCAGCGCCGGCGCTGGGACGATGACCGCCTGCCGCCGAAAGACCGTTGGCTCTCCCCAATCGTGCCGATCGTGCTCTACACCGGGAAACGCCGCTGGCACACCATGCCGACACTGGAGGCGATCATGCGGGCGCCGGAGGAGTTCCGGCCGTTTATCCCGCGGCATGAGACGTTATTTCTGAACCTGCGGGCGATGCCTGCCGAAAAGCTGCAGGGGTCGGCGGTGGCGTATGCGCTGCGGGTGCTGCAGGCCGATGATGCCCCGCTCGCGCAACTGCGGGCGGTGCTGGCGTATGCCGTGAATGGGCTTGAAGCCCTCCCGGCGGAGTGCTATGCCGCCTGGCATCGGGCGATGTACTTCCTGCTGGCGCTTATCCGCGACGAGCGCCCGTATGACGAGCAGGAAGCGTTGACCACCCTGGTGACCGAGATGATCCGTCCGGATCACCGAGAGGAGATGGAAGAGATGGTACTGACTGGAACCCAATATCTCTTACGCAAAGGCCGCGAAGAGGGCCGAGTAGAAGGCCGTGAAGAAGGACTCCGCATTGGCCAGAGTGAGTTACTGCTGGCACAGATGGAAGACAAATTCGGCGAGTTGCCGGCTGATGTCGTGACCGCGGTCCAAGCCCTTCCGCTGGCGAAGCTCAAGGAACTCGCCCATCAGATTCTACACGCAGAGCGATTAGCTGATTTGCGATTGGGCGCTCATAAATCCTAAAGAAGGGCACATCTCCGGATTTGACAATCCGCTTCCAACATTCTATACTCATCGCAATGGCAACCGATGACGTTGCCGTGGTATACTATGATGATGTTTGTACGCGCATATGAGGCTGAGCACGTGACGACTACCCGGACGGGATAAACCGTATCCGGGAGCTTGCGCACATCAGATTCGACCCTTCCCGGATGCGGGGAGGGTTTTTTTATTGTGGATTGCGGATTGTAGATTGTGGAATTTTACGTTTCTTCCATCCGCGAGTTATGAGCGAATTCTGATTGCATAATCATCGGTGCAGGATTCAGGATGCAAGCATCCTGAATTCTGCACCCTGAATCCTACAAGGAGGACACTATGAGTGAACGGGTGAAAGTGAGCGAGCAGGAGGAGGCGTCGCGAACGATCCTCTCCTGGCTCAAGCAGTATCACAAGGAACTGGCCAAAACGGCGATGGCGGTGAAGGTGGGGGAGACTTATCTGGACTTGACGGCGCCGCTGCCGGTGGGGCAGGAGCTGGAGGTGATCAGCGGGTCGGAGCCGCTGGGGCTGGAAGTACTGCGGCACTCTACCGCACACCTGCTGGCGCAGGCGGTGCTGCATCTCTTCCCGGAGGCCAAGCCGACGATCGGCCCGGCCATCGAGCAGGGGTTCTACTACGACTTCGCCACGCCGCGCCCGTTCACCGAGGAGGACCTTGCCGGCATCGAGGAGGAGATGCGCAAGCTGGTGAAGCAGAACATCCCGCTGGAGCGACAGGAGCTCAGCCGCGAGGAGTGCATCGTGCGCTATCGCGACATGGGCAACGAGTTCAAGGCGGAGATCCTCGAGGAAATCCCGCAGCCGCACGTGACCATTTATAAGCAGGGCGATTTCTTCGACCTCTGCCGCGGCCCGCACGTGCCCAGCACCGGGCGGCTGGGGGCGTTCAAACTGCTCTCGGTGGCCGGCGCCTACTGGCGCGGCGATGAGAAGCGGCCCATGCTTTCGCGCATCTACGGCACCGCCTTCGCCACCAAGGAAGAGCTGGATGCCTACCTGCAGATGCGCGAGGAGGCCAAGCGCCGCGACCACCGCAAGCTGGGCCGCGAGCTGGGGCTCTTCCTCATCGCGCCGGAGGTGGGCGCCGGGCTGCCGCTGTGGCTGCCCAAAGGCGCCATCGTGCGCAACATGCTGGAGACCTTCCTGCGCAACGAGCTTACCAAGCGCGGCTACCTGCCGGTCTATACGCCGGCCATCGGCAAGCTGGACCTCTATCGCACCTCCGGGCACTACCCGTACTATAAGGAGGCGCAGTTCCCGCCCATCGTCTTCGGCGAGGAGCAGGGTGTGGCGGAAGGCGAGGAGGAAGGCTACCTGCTGAAGCCGATGAACTGCCCGCACCACATCATCATCTACAAGTCGGAGATGCGCAGCTACCGCGACCTGCCGTTGCGGCTGGCAGAGTTCGGCAACGTCTACCGCTTCGAAAAGAGCGGCGAGCTGGGCGGGCTGACGCGCGTGCGCGGCTTCACCCAGGACGACGCCCACCTCTTCCTCACCCCCGAGCAGCTCGACCGCGAGTTCAAGGAGACGGTGGACCTGGTGCTCTTCGTCTTCCGCAACTTCGGGCTCACCGACTACAAGGTGCGCGTCTCGCTGCGCGACCCGGCCAGCGACAAGTACGTGGGCGACCCGGCGAACTGGGACAAGGCGCAGGCGGCGATCCTCAAGGCCGTACAAGACCTGGGGATGGACTACATCGTGGCGGAGGGCGAGGCGGCGTTCTATGGCCCGAAGCTCGACTTCCTGGTGCGCGACTCTATCGGGCGCGAGTGGCAGCTCGGTACCGTGCAGGTGGACTACAACCTGCCCGAACGCTTTGAGCTGGAATACATCGGCGAGGACGGCCAGGCGCACCGCCCGGTGATGATCCACCGTGCGCCCTTCGGCTCGCTGGAGCGCTTCTTCGGCCTGCTCATCGAGCACTTTGCCGGCGCCTTCCCGGTGTGGATGGCCCCGGTGCAGGCGGTGGTCATCCCCATCTCCGAGCGCCATGCCGAGTACGCTCACCAGGTGGCCGACACCCTGCGCGCCCTCCCCGCCCGCGTCTCCGTGGACGACCGCAACGAGACCATGCGCTACAAGATCCGCGAGGCGCAGTTGCAGAAGATCCCCTACATGCTGGTGGTCGGCGACAAGGAAGCGGAAACCGGCACCGTCGGCGTCCGCACGCAAAAAGGCGGCGACCTCGGCGCCCTCCCGCTGGCCGATTTTACGGCGCAGTTGGCGGAAGAGGTGAAGATACCGGCATCGTAGGTGGCGCCCGGTAGTCAATGAAATGGAGGATGGCGCCCTTGCGAGAGTGCAAGGGCGCCATCCATTAATTTTTATAGGTCTCTTATATGTCCCTGTTGACCTATAATCAAATGACTGAATCACTCCGGCTTCTGCACCTCAAACCACCCCGTCGCCCATTCCTTGTTCGCTGAGCGTCGAGAATCCGATTGTCCCTTGCGGATGACCCGCGTCGCGGCGTCATCCGGGCGGCCTTTCACCCGGATACGAAAGGCAAACGTGTCGGGTGTTGTGGAAGTGTTCACCGGCGAGGCGATGCCGAGTTCGAGCCCGATATCGCCGTACTCCGGCGGCGTATTGGTGTTATAGCAGATGGTATTCCTGATCTCCACGGCCGGCGGGGCGCTGCTCGGTAAGGTGCACGGCGCGCCTGACCGGGTGGCGACCGGCCGATAATCCGGGGTGAGCAGTTCCAGGTGCGGGGCCTGCGCGGCGCCCGGCAACACGAAGCGAACCAGGTACACGCCTTTCGCGACCGGGGGATTCGCCAGCGGCAAATCGCTGTAGAGCGCGCCCAGGATCACTGACCCGGTTTGCCCGTGCTTCGCCTGGTCAAACGCCTGGTAGATCTGCGCACCGCATTTTTCGTTGCCGGCAAACAGCAGGCCATTTTTCCGCTGGGGATCCAGGTAGTACATATTGCCACAGGCGTTGGTGCTCCACTTGAGCATCGGTGTGTTGGCATCATGGTTCCGGCACTGCTGCTGCATTTGCGCCAGCAACTCCCGCTCCCGCTCGCACGCGGCCAATTTCTGTTGCCCTTTGAGATATAATTCCAGTGTCGGCTTCGCTGCAGCAGGCCACATGGCCAGTTGGAACGCATCCTCTTGTAGAACCTGAATCGCGTTGTTGCGGTTCTCGTAGGAGCCAGTGCTGCGAATATGCTCCAATGAACTATACATGACCATCGCACTTGTGTCCTTTTCAAAGGCCGCCGGGAGGTCTACCTGCTGCCCTTGCGAGCCGGTAAATCGCCAGACCAATGCGCCATCTTTGGGGGCAAGGCACACATAATAAACGTCATCCGCCAGGCCGTTATCCCGTTGAAAACCTATCACCTGCATAATCGCGGCGGGAATTTCCCAATTCTCGTCGTCTTCCCGCACGCCGGCGATCTGATGCGCAATGTGCACCAGGTTCTTGCGCATCGCCGCCTGCTGCCCTTTGATGCTCAGCCAGTACAGACCCCATTCCCACTGATTGCCCAGTGCATGCCTGCCAGCCCAGGCATCCCCGGCGATCTGCACCTCCGGGAAGCGCGTGGCAAGCCGCTTCAAGCCTTCGCGTTGTTCAAGTTCCATCAACGGTCCGGGCCGGAAGGGTGGGGCATAGCTTCGTAGCGGCTGACCGTCATCCGTTTCACTCGGCGGCAGTGAAGGTAGCGAAACTGAAGTGATGTTGCCGCCTGAAGTGACCAATGCCTGATCGGCGCTGACCATACGCTGTACGTCCCCCGCCATCACATCCACCGCGCCTTCCTCCACCGCGACATAATCAGCTTTCGCGCCGATGCCGACGGTGAAGCGCGTGCCGCGATCGGTGACTTTCATACGTGACGTTTCGATGGTGATGCCCGCTTTGTCATGTACCGCGACGAACAGCCATCCCTGCTCCAGGCGCACGGTCTGCTGATCGAGGCGGCGGAGGACCGAGTGCGGTCCCACTTCCAACTGCACATGCAAGCCCATCCGCATCGTGCGAGGGTGATTCGCGGTCACTAATCGGTGGCCGACCAGCAGAAATGATTGGGGCAGGATGAACTGGTAGCATAACACGGCCAGTAGCAAGGCCGCTGCTACAGCCCCGCTCCAGATCCAGCGCCGACACAGCACCGGTGTTCTTTTCGGCGTCACCGCCGCTGATGTGTTCACCGCGTGATCCATAGGTTGATGCTCTCCTTTCCTCACCTGTTGAATCAATTCATCCGTGCTCAATGCATCAGGCAGCTCACGCGTGTAGGCCCACGTGAAGAGCTGCTGATACCCCTGCCATTGCTCCACCCGTTTGCGGCAGTCGGCGCACTGCGCCAGGTGTTCCTCCACGCGCGCGGCCTCGGCAGGCGTGGCCTCGCCATCGAGGTAGCAGGATATGAGCACTAATAGTTCTTGGTTACACGTCATGCCTCACCTCCCGGCATGCCTCTCGGTGGCACTCGCAACCCCACGCGCTGCAATACCTCGCGCAGCTTCTCTTTTGCGCGGAAACAGCGCACGCGCACCGCGCCCTCGCTGATCCCGAGCGTCTGCGCCAGCTCCTGGTAAGTCAATCCGAGGAGATATTTGCCGGCCAGAATTTCCCGCTCATCTTTCGCCAACTGCCCCAACTGCTCGATGACAATCTCGCGCACCATGGACTCAGCATCGTCCGGCCCCGGCGCCGCCGGCTCGTGCGTCAGCACGGTCTCGCGCTTGCTCGTTTTGCGATAGGCGAGGGCTTTCCGGCGGAGGATGGTAAACAGCCACGCCCCCGCCTTCTCCGGGTCGCGCAAGCTGTCCAGCCCGCGATACGCGTCCAGCAGCGTCTCCTGCACGAGATCACACGCCGCTTCCCACTCCCCACACAGGTGGTAGGCGGCGCCCGTCAATGGCTGGCGGTACCGATTCACCAGCGCTTCAAAGATGTGATCGCGTGAACTCTGCATATGTTGTCATCTGCTAAGTGGCGCTTTCCGTGCAAATGTTACAGGGATTGGCGGAAAAAATGCAAAATAATTGCTGGTTTGGGAGTATGGAGTGCTGGAGCAGGCCTTCGCCTACTAGCGGATGACCGCCCGCCTCAACCTGGACGACGTGAACGGCACCGCCCATGCCGGCATGGGCGGTGCCAACCATGCCGGAAGCTGGATGTGCATCGTCAACGGCTTCGCTGGCATGCGCGCGACCAACGGCCGGCTTGCCTTCCCCCGCACCTGCCCAGAGCCTGGAAACGCCTGGCGTTCCACACCCAGTTCCAGGGACGCACCCTCGATGTTGAGTTGACCAGCGAGAAGATCGCCCTCACCCTGCACGGCACACCGTTGACCATGCCCATCGCCGGGCAGCCGGTGAAGCTCCGGGAGGGGCGGACGGTTGGGGTTGCCCTCGAACCCCAACCCAGCCGTTCGTAGTACTCGGATTCCCCTGGAGCGCGAACCTCCTGGTGAGCAGAGTGTAGTTTCGCCACCACATCGATGATCTGCTCACCAGGAGGTTCGCGCTCCAGGGGTGCTGATCCGCAAAGTAGTACGCTACTCCACTTACGCTGAGTAGCTTACGACGAACGGGCTTGCCTCAGGTCGGTTACCGCTCCACCCACACCATCCCCTTCACAAAGCCGATGAACGAGTCGGCGGCGGCGTCGGGGAGGGTGGAGGCCATGGAGCGGGCGCGAGTGACCAGCGCTTTCATTTGCTGCAGGGCGGTAATGTACGTGTCTTGCTGCTCGACGTGCAGGGCGCGGAGCTTGGCGAAGTTGGCGTCGATGGCTTTCAAGTTGGCGGCCATGCGGGTGCGGGCGGTGGGGGATTTCGCGGGCGCGCTCAAGCTGGTGAGCATCTCCGCCAGCGTTTCTTCCGCACCGCCGGCATCGACGTCGGCCTGAAACAGCCACATGGTGCCCCCGCCGGCCTGCGCAGTCTGCGCGTCGTAGCGGGCATTCACCAGGCTGTAGAGCAGTTCCCGCGCCTTGCGGCATTGCGTCTGTCGCAGCTTCGGCAGCTTCGCCATCACGGCGTCATTGCGTTTTTTCACCAGGGTGGTGAAGACGTCCAGCGAGTTGCGCATGCCGGCGGTGGAGTCGTCCTTGGTGCGGGCGGTGTAGCGGTTGGAGAAAGCGATGGCGCCCAGCTTCAACGCCTCTTCCGCCGTCAGCTCGGTCACCGGATCTTTGCCGTCCAGCGAGAGGAAGCGCGCCAGTGGGCCGTGCGGGTTCAGGTATTCCTGCATCAGCATATAGGACAGGCTCACCGACCGCCGTCCCAGCAGTTTGGCGTTCGCATCGGCAAAGACGAAGGTGATGGACTGCTTGGCGAGGGTGAAGGTATTGAGCACCTCCGGCGTGACGGCGATGTCGGTACGGTCGTTGTGACGGGTGATCCACTCGAACTGGAGCTTATCCTGGATCAACTGGCGAATGCCGTTCCGGTAATTCGTTTTGGGGTTGAACAGATCATCCAGCGTCAATAAGCGCAGCTTGCCTGCCCCGATCTTGTAGTTGGCGGTGGAGACGGCAATGTCGTTTTTGCCGTCCATCTTGGTGACCTTCTTAATGAGCAGGCTCACCAGATCCGGCTGATAATAGGCGATGCTGATGCTGTTGTTCTGATACACCACGGCATCGGAGGTCGGCGGCAGGCTCGTGCCGTTCTCCCGGCTGGCGGCGACCTGCCTGGCGATGAGATCATTGAGCAATTTCAACGCGGTCGAGTTGCCGTAGAAGACCGGGTAGGTGTCGGTGTGCTCCAGCACCGAGCTCTCCTCCTTCTCCGCCCGGTACTCCGCCAGCGCATTGAGCGCGACTGCCAGGTGGTGCTTGCCGTTCGTACTGCTCCACGTGCCGGTGAACTTCCGGCGGTCAGCGGAGAGGCGGCCGGTAAAACTCCCCGTGGTTTTCTTCAGCACATCACGCTCGTGCAGCGTCACCACGCCTTTCTCGTTCAGCGTGCCGGTCAACACCAGCGGATCGCCGAAGGCCAGGTAGGTGTATTGCCCATTCACCGCCGTACCTTTCACGCCCAGCGAGCACTGGATGGGATACTTCCCCACCATGCCGGTGTAGAACAGGTGCGTCGGCGGTGGCGGCGCAGCCAGCACCGGGCACAGGGCAAGCGTGACGAGACAAAGTATCAATAACGAACGAAACATTGGCTCCTCCTGGGGCTGAAATAAGGGTGGATAATCAGGGTATATTCTTCCATATTTTGGGGGCGTTGTCCTGCCGGTTGGGCACTCGCCGGCAGGCTCTCCTGTCTTCTCTCACCCCCGGCCCCGATTGGAGTAGCGCCAGAGAATTCTTTCTCGTTATCTTACTCTTTCTCTTTCTCCAAAACAGAATACTCGCTTAGTACCCTATCCTCAGACCGTCCCGCATTTCGTATGGCTATTTTCGAGAAAGAGTAAGAGTAAGAATTCACGGGCGCTAATTTTAACACGACGCCTATTGGGGCTGGGGGTGAGGGACGATTATAGGCAAGCGAATTATTCCACCTGAATCGCTTTCGGAATCGACAGCGTGCGCCCGACGAGGGTGGCCTGGCGGGAGAGGGTGGCGAGGTCGGCGCGCAGCAGGGAGAGCAGGTCGTCGGCGGGGCGGGTGGCCAGGTAGCCGGCGATGAGCGGTTGCAGGCGGTCGTTGAACTGGTCGCGCGAAGCGCCGTGGGCGCGGGTGCCGATGCGGCGGATGGTGCCGTCGAAGGCCGGCGCGATGTGGTAGAGCTCATGCACCAGCGTGAGCAGGCGCCGCTCGAACGGCTGCTGGAAGAAGCGCGGCATGTAGACGTAGATGAGGTAGAGGATATCCCCGTCGCCGGTGGGAATTTGCGGCAGGGCAAACCGCTGGCCATTGATGTTCTTGAACGGTGAGCCATCGGGAAAACGCATGGGGATGATCTTGGCAAAGACGCCCCCCGCGCGCATGGTGCGCGTGCGCGCCACGCACACCAGCAATCGCCGCGGGTTAATATGCGCAAACTCGGGAATCTTCGCGCAGAGATCGCTGATAATCGTCGTCAATTGCTCGGTGAGGTTGATACTGGGTCGTTGTGCGCGCACAGTGCCGTTGTTCCTTCGTTGATGGTTCGGGGTTAGCTATATTTTCGCCGCTTGTACGTATGTTCCTTTGATAGCCACAAAAAGGCACAAAGAGCACAAAAAGGGAAGGTCGGGATTATGAGATCCGGCACTATGGAGTGCGTGGAGTTGCCCTGCTTTCCCTTTACGCCCGTTATCGGTTATTGACGCCGCGACCGGTCCTATTCCCGCGTCCACTCCTGCAAAATCACCATCAGCAACATTCGTAATAATTCTTGCTCTTGCTTTTTCGCCAGACTCACTTCTTCCATAGGCTCAGTGTCGGGTAAGGCATACTCCTGTTCGATATCAGGTATCGCCAATCCGAATTCATCAGCCAAGCGTATTAATCGAACTTCGATGTATTCGTCTTCCGGCTCGAATGGCTGTTCGAGATACCGTTGCAGCAAAATCACATCTTTGAGGAGTTCGGCGAGCGGACTGTCCACCCGGTCTGTCAGATCGTGAACGGCGATAGCCTCGGAAACTACGGCGATTTCGTCCGCGGAATACACCCCGAGATCGCTGAGCAATTGCCGTGCGCGGACGGCGCTTCGCTGGGCGGAATGCTGCGCATCGCCGGTCTCATAGGTGGCGATGTCGTGCAGCATGCCGGCCAATCCTGCCAATCCGACATCCACATGACGCGGCACCGCGAGTATGGCAGCCATCATGGATACTTGATATAGCCGTTTCTCCCCGCGTCGCCGCAAGGCGCGATCTTGCTGAGCGCGCAGGATGGCATCGACTTTCTTCTTGACCAGGAGCACGCGTTCGTCTTGGGGGAACATATCATTCCTATTCCTGATAACACGTTTTACCAGGACTAGATCATAGCGCGGTGACTCAGTGTCTGTCTACGTAGCAGGGAATTCAGGCTCATGCTCTTACTCAAAAAACTGTGCAATACCGAACTGGCATGGGAGCGGTAACGCATGAAAGCTTCTGATTAAGGATCTTTTTGTACCTTTTGTGTTTTTTTGTGGCTATTGAAACCCCAAACGAGAGCCGTCATATTTCTCATGTAACTAATTGCCCGAAATAGGATACAATACTATAGGAGCAATCCCTCGCCCACCGATCCATGCCTGAGATAGGAGATCGATATGATCCTCGCACCGACCTTCGCGCGCTATGGCCTGTTGCTGCTGTTCGTCCTGTCGTTCATCGCCTTGCCGCGTGTCGCGTGTTCAGCAACATTAAGCGCGGAGGAATTCACGCGGCTGGTTGCCCAGTTGCAGGAGAAGGATGCCGCGGTGCGTGCTGCGGCGGTGAAACAGTTGGGGGAGATGCGGGAGGCGCGGGCGGGGGAGGCGGTGCTCACCGTGGTGCACGATGCCGATCCCACAGTACGCTCGGCGGCGGCCACGGCGCTGGCATTGTCATATGCACAAGCGGTGAAGGAGTTGATCCCGCTGTTCAAGGATCCTGATCCCGAGGTGCGGGCGGCGGCGGCGCGGGCGGCGTGGTCGTTCCGGGACAAGACGCTGGTTGATCCGCTCTTCGCACTGCTGCCTGATGAGCATCCCCGCGTGCGGGCGGCGGCCGCTTACACGCTGGGATATACGTATGATGTGCGCGTGCTGGAGCCGCTGCGGGTGTTGCTGGGGGATGACAGCCCGGAGGTGCGCGCGGCGGCGGCACATGGGTTGAGCGAACTGGCGGTGATCGAACAGTGGGTGAAGAGTGTGCCCGTTGGGTGGACGAAATATTTTGACGATCCGCAACGCCTCGACCAGGATACGCGCGACAAATTGCTCCCGATTCTGCAGCAACTCGGCTGGGACAAAACCTGCGATGCGCTGGCGAAATTGCTGACGGACAAAGACCCCCCTGTGCGCGGCAATGCCATCCTCGCCTTGCAGCGGCTACGTGATCCGCGTGCCAAGCCGCTGCTGGCCGAGGGGTTGAAGGGTGCCGATGCGCAACTGCGTCAGGAAGTGATATGGCAATTTAGCGGTACCGATGATCTGCAATTCATTGACGTTGTCAGCGTGCGGTTGCGGGATTCAACTGATCAGGAAGAGTTGCACTGCCTGCTCGGGATGCTGGCGTCTCATCCTGATCGCCGGACTTTCGACACGCTCTTAGAGCTGCTGCCGAAGATCAACCCCGCCGTACGCGCTGACTGCATCGTGGCACTGGGAGGGCTGCGCGACCCGCGGGCCATCAGCGCGATCCGGCCGTATCTGCAGGATGCCAACCCGGAGGTGCGACGTGTCGCATGCTTGGAGTTAGGCAACATGGCTGACCAGGAATCATTGGATGCGATCTTGAAGATGCTGAATGAACCCGATGCAACGATGCGGGAAACCGCCATCTGGGTGCTGTTAAATTACCACGACGCGCGTATCCCCAAAGCGGTGCTGGCGCTGCTGCCTGAGACGAATACCCGGGGTACCATTCTGCGCATTTTGGACAACAACGTGGATGCCACCGTTGTTGAGCCGCTCATGAAATATAAAGATGATCCTGTCTCGCGTCCATTGATCTTGCGCATCCTGGCCAAGAGCGGGGATGCTACCGCGGCGAAGGTGATTCTCGGCTCCTTGAAAAGCGACGATCCCGTGGTGCGACGCGATGCCGAGATGGCTTCCTTGAATATGACCAGTACGCAACTGGTGCTCGCGCTCACGGAACTGCAAGACACGGACAAAGAGCACTACGCGCGTTTTTTGAAGGTATTGCAAAAGCGAGCGTACGGTATCCCGCCCGAGGCGTTGGCAGACGCGTGCAAGACGGCGAACGTCACGCTGCGCCGCGATATCGCGGGACTGCTGCGGATGTCCGTACGAAGTGACCGCGCTGTGGAGTTGCTGCGCACGCTGAGCAAAGATCCGGATGAGGAGGTGCGTCTCACAGCCGTGCAGGGTTTGCTTTGTTGGGGCAAAGCTGGGGAGGAGGATGCCGTTCTCTTATCCGGTTTATTTAATAGCAAGAATCCTGAAACCCGGAAAGCGGTTATCGAAGGTCTGGCTAATTGGGTCGACCAACGTAAGATGGAAATGCTGCTCGCGGCGCTGAAAGACCCCGATGCCGGCGTACGTGGCGCCGCGGCGGATGAGTTGGGCAGGACACACTACCTTCGGGTGATCGAGCCGTTGCTTGCGGCATTACAGGATGCGGATGCCGGAGTACGCATGCACGTGGTCACCGTCCTCGGAGCTTTCCCCGACCCACGCGTGGCAGCGGCGTTGTTGCCGTTATTGAAAGAAACTGACCACGATCTGCGGCTTGCCGTGGTACGCGCGTTATGGCAGCAGCGAGGGCCACAGGTGACGGAAGCATTGCTCGAAGCGCGGAAAGATCCCGATGAGCAAATGCAGTGCGCGGCCATCAGAGGTCTGGGTGCCGGAGATGACCCACGCGGATTGGCAGTCGCGATTGCGGCGCTCAATAGTGATGATAAGAACTTGTGTTCATCTGCGGTGTCCGAAATGCAATTTTCGAAGAATCCTGCCATCGTCGCCCCGGTCGTCGGTATATTGCAGGAGCTGGTGCGGGAAGAGCAGTTGCCGGCGCTGGCCATGCTCCTCGATAGCGATGGGAGTTTCAGTTATGGGACGAAGCCCGATGGATCGCAGAGCGACAAGCTGGCGTCCATCCTGCAGGTGTTGCGGAATAAATTTGAGGTTTTGCCGGAAGCGGCACTGCCGTTGCTGCGTGCCGCCACGCCACGACAGCGCGCGCTGGGGGCGGCCTTGCTGGTGCACACGCGCGACAGCCGCACGCTGCCTGGCCTGGCGGGCGCACTGAAGGACGACAGTGCGCTGGTGCGGCGGCTGGCGGCGCGTGCCTTGCGCATGCAGGGGGATCTGCGCAGCCTGCCCCCGCTGCTCGCCGCGTTGCGCGACCCCGATGATGCCGTGCGCGCGGAGGTCGCGCTGGCGCTGGGCGCCGTGCAAGACGCGCGGGCCACGGCGCCGCTGCTGGCGCTGCTGAAAGCGCAGAACCTGGACGTGCAATTCGCCGCCGTGTGGGCGCTGGGCCGCATCGCCGACCCGCAGGCGGTGAAACCGCTGCTGGCCTACTACCCCACCTGCACCGATCCCGACATCCGCGAGGAGCTCGTCGCCGCGCTGGGGCGGATGCATGATCCGCAGACCGCCGACTTCTTCCTCAACGTGCTGAAAGACGGCACGCTGCAACAGCGTTCTGCCGCCATCCAGGCATTAGGTGCGCTCAAAGAGCGGCGTGCGGTGGATGCGCTGATCGCGGTGATGCAGGTTCCGCCGAATAGCTACAGCCCGCAGGCCCAGAACAGCAGTGAGCGCAACGAGATTCGTTCGCTGGGGTATTCCTCGAAATGGTGGTCTCTGGGGCAGGGATCATTGTGCAACGCGGCGATCACCGCGCTGGGCGATATCGGCGAGCCACGCGCCATTGATCCGCTGATCGAGATGCTCAACACACCGGGCAACGGCTCGACGATAGAATTTTCAGTAAATGGGGGCGCGATCGAGCACGCCTCCAGCGTCGCAGCGAAAGCGCTGGGGCAATTCCGAGATGCGCGTGCAGCGACAGCCCTGCTCGCGCGGTTGACGACAGTCAAAAATCCCGACTACAACCTGGTGGAAGCGCTCGTATCCGGCGCAGTGAGCGAGGTGGCCGTGACGCCGATCATCTCGGCGTTACAGGCGCCGAATCCGCCTGGGCGTGACCAATTATTCGATGTAGTGGCCAGGATAGTGCAAAACGGACGGAGAGACCCGCGATTGACCGATCTGTTGTTGACCGTGTTGCCGGAGCTTGACAAAGATTCGCGTCGCAGCCCGCTTGTTGCGCTGGGTGCATCAGGCGATCCCCGGGCGGTGGAACCCTTGCTGACGGCGATGAAGGACAAGGAGACGCGCTCGACGGCGGTCTTTGCCTTGCGGACATTGAAAGCCCCCGCCACTGCCGTGCCGGCGCTGAAAGCAATTCTGGGGGAGCAGGATGCCGCATTACGCAAGGCGGCGGCGGAAGTGCTGGGCACCATCCGGGCCGGGCAAGCCGCTGATGCCTTGGCGACGGCGCTCACGGACCCGGACGAGGGGGTGCGCGATCAGGCGGCCTTTTCGCTGTGCGCCATCGGGGATACCCGCGGGCAGCAGCCGGTGCTCACCATGCTGAAGGAGCATCGCTATGATACCGAGGGGTGGTACGCCCCCAGCCCCTGGGAGATCGGCCTGGCGCTGACCGGCCTGCCGACGGCGCCGGCACGCGAGGCCGTGCTGCAGGTACTCGACAATGCCGATCTCTACACCGCGCGGAACATCTTGCAAGCCATCTGGAAAGCCAATGACCCCCGGATGACGGAGCTGCTGCTGGCCCGGGCACGGCAGGAATTGGCCTCGCCGGCTACCGGGGAGATGCCGCCGCGCTGCTACTCGCATACCCTGGAGATCCTGTTCGCCACGGTACGCGATGCGGTGGAAATGCACACGCCGCTCGAGCCGGATTACCTGTCCGCGCGGCTGTCCAACCCGCAACTGCTGGAGCTGTGCATCACCCTGCTGCAGTCGACCACCCCGCCAATCGAACGCGAATATGGCCCCCGCGGCGCCCCTCCCTGCAGCCTGCGCCGCAACGCCATCTGGTTGCTGGGCCACTCCGCCAACCCCCGTGCCGTGCCACCCCTCACCAAGGCGCTGGAAGCCGGCCCGTTCGACGAACGCCAGGAGACGGCGACAGCGCTGAAAGCCCTGAACGAAGTAAGAAGGAAAAGGTAAAACAGTCACGGCGTCCGGCCCGCCCCACGAGAGATGCACCGGTTTCGGGGACTGACATCGAAACCCTATTATAGCTGCCGGCTGCACGATTGGACGTAGGCCGCGCCCACCGTGGCGCGCGTGAGCGTAATTAGTAGCCGTGGGGGTGTAAACTCGACACCGGTTTCGCGTCGAAGGACACGGAGCAAAAACTCCCACCAGCGCGCCACGGTGGGCGCGGCCTACGAACGATTATGTAACCGGAATGCCTAAATCGATTGCCATGCATTTGGAGAGGAGAATGTCATGATGCGTTACGCCGTTATGACGATACTGCTGCTCGTGTTGCTGCCATTGCTTGCACACGCCGCGCCATTGAGCGCGGAGGATTACACGCGGCTGGTCGCCCAGTTGCAGGATAAGGACGCGACGGTGCGGCTGGCAGCAGTGAATAAGTTGGCGGAGATGCGGGAAGCGAAAGGGGTAGCACCACTCCTCACCGTGCTGCACGACACCGATCCTGCGGTGCGCATGGCGGCGGCGGAAGGCGCGATGATGGGCGGCAGCAAGATCGACGTGCTCCTCGAACTGCTGAAGAGTGATGATCCCGCGGTGAAAAAAATGGTGATCTCCCGATGCCGGATCAGCGGTAAACCTCAATGGACGGAGGCGCTGGCGACTGCCTTGAAGGATTCCGATGCCGGCGTGCGCACCGCCGCGGCGGATGGGCTGGGCACCACGGGTGACCCACGGGCGGTCGACGCGTTGCTCACTGCCGTGCAGGATGCCGATGCCGGGGTGCGCGTCCGCGCGGTCTACGGCCTGGCGGAGTTCACCGACCCACGCATCACGACGGCACTGGTGCCATTGCGCAAGGGTGCCGGTCATGATCTGCAGGCTGCCATCATTCGTGCGTTGGGCAAGCAGCGCGAGCCCCTGGCGGTGGACACGCTACTCGACGCGCTCAAGGAGCCCGATATGTCACTATGGCGCTCGGCGATCGCCGGCTTGTGTGCAAGCGATGATCCGCGTGCCGTCACAGCCGTGACTGCGGCAATCAATAGCGATAACGGACTGTTGTGGTCATCAGCGACCAGCGCCTTACAGGCTTCACATAATCCTGCGTTTGTCGCTTCACTGGTCGGCAAGCTGCAGGAACTGGTGCGAGAAGGGGACCTGCCGGCGCTGGCCATGCTTAGCTACAATGCCAGAGAATTTGCTGATATGCGTTCCCTGCCGGATGGGCCGCAACGCGGCCGGCTGTCGCTCACCATGCAGGCGCTGAAAAATAAGACGGATGCCCTGCCGGAAGCCGCTCTGCCATTGCTCCATGCGGCCACGCCATTGCACCGTGCGCTGGGGGCGGCCTTGCTGGTACATACACGGGACAGCCGCACATTACCCGGCCTGGCAGGCGCGCTGAAAGATGACAATGCGCTGGTGCGGCGGCTGGCGGCCCGTGCCTTGCGCGTGCAGGGGGATGTGCGCAGCCTGCCGGCGCTGCTCACCGCGTTGAACGATCCGGACGATGCCGTGCGGGCGGAGGTCGCGCTGGCGCTGGGTGCCCTGCAGGACACGCGGGCGACCGCGCCACTGCTGGCGCTGTTGCCGGCACAACATCCGGACGTGCAATTCGCCGCCGTGTGGGCGCTGGGGCGCATTGCCGATCCACAGGCTACGAAACCGCTGCTGGCGTGCTATCCGACGTGCACGGATGCCGGCATCCGTGAGGCAATCGTCACCGCATTGGGGCGGATGCATGACCCGCAGACTGCCGACTTCTTCCTCACCATGCTGAAGGATGGCACGTTGCAGCAGCGCTATGATAGCATCCAGGCGCTGGGGGATCTCAAAGAGCCGCGTGCGGTGGATGCGCTGATCACGGTGATGCAGACCCCCATCCCGGCAACGGATTACCGCCTGCTATCGCAGTCGAACAAACCCGAGCCGCGCAATGAGATCCGTTCACTGGGGTATGTGGTGCCGCAATCACTGCCTATCAAGCAGACGACCGTGCGCGATGCTGCGATCACCGCACTGGGAGCCATCGGTGACCCGCGTGCCATCGACCCGTTGATAGCGATGCTCAACGAGCCCAATGGCGGAGGGGTGATGATCGGCTCATTAGGATCATTGGGCGCTGCCACAGGCACCACCATCAAAGCGCTGGGGCATTTCCGCGAGGAGCGCGTGGTCAGGGCGTTCCTCGCCCGGTTGGCAAAGGAGCGGTATCCGAGCGATGTCCAGGATGCGCTTGTGTATGGGACGGTAAGCGAGGTGGCCATGCCGCTGCTGGTTGAGGCATTGCACGACCCAAATCCGTTGCTGCGTGCCAACGTGGTGCCGGTGCTGTCACGGATGGCATCCGACCTGCCGATCCACAATGACGCGGGTGAGGTCATGCCACACCGGCCGCAAAAAGATCCTCGGCTTGCCGGTCTCCTGCTCGCCATGCTGCCGGAGGCAGACATCGATCTACGCCGCCAGCTTCTCGCCACGCTGGGCGAGCTGGGAGATACTCGCGCGACACAACCGCTGCTGACGGCAATGAAGGAGGCGGATACGCGTGCGACAGCCTTGAATGCCCTGAAGGCGCTGAAAGACCCTGGCGCCGTGCCAGGGCTGAAAGTGATGCTGAGTGACAAGGACGCTGGATTACGTCAGTATGCCGTTGAAGCACTCGGCGCCATCCGCACAAAGCAAGCTGGTGAGGCGCTGGCCATGGCATTACGGGATACAGACGAGCAGGTGCGCGGGCAGGCGGCATTGGCGCTATGCGCGAATGGCGATGCGCGCGGGCTTGAGACGGTGCTCGCCCTGCTGAAGGCACATCGGTCTGACGGCAACGGATTGCCGGCCTTCGCCCCCGCACGCATCATCCGTGCACTGGCCGGCAGGCAAGACCCGGGAGCAATCATGGCGTTGTTGACCATGCTCGATACAGAGGCGATCTATACAGACCGTGAAGCGCTGCTCGCCCTCTGGCGCTCCAACGATCCCCGCGCGACGGCGAAGCTGCTTGCTCGCGTCCGGCGGGAGTTGACTCCCCCGGCACTGGCCGATGAACTGCCGCTGCGTCACTATTCGCCAACGATGGACAACCTGTGCGCCGCCCTGCGCGAGGCCGCGGAATATCGCCTGCAGTTCGAACCCGGCGACCTGCCCGGCAAACTCACCGACCCGCACATGCTGGAGCTCTGTCTCTCCCTGCTCTCAACCACCGCCTCGCCAAGGTATGAGTATTTCGTGCAAGGCCCCTCCATCTACGGCCTGCGCCGCAATGCCATCTGGCTACTGGGCCACTCTGCCAGCCCCAAGGCCGTGCCCCCGCTCATCGACGCCCTGGAGACCGGCACCCTGGAGGAGCGCCAGGAAGCCGCCATTGCGCTGGGCAAGCTGGGTGACAAACGCGCCATCGAGCCCCTCACCGCCGCCTTGCAGCACGTCGGTACCGACGCCCGCCCGGCAGTGGAGGCGGCATTGAAGGCGATCACCAATACGAAATAAGGAAAAGAACCAGGTATCGGTGGCTGCCTTCGCGGCAAAGCTCGTCCGAAACCGAGAAATACAGGCGACGGTTGGCACACCGGATTGGTCGAGAGCGCCCGGTCAAGGCTGCCACCGCGTCTTTGCGACCGGGTGCATAAACGCGGTGGCAGCCTTAACCTGGCGCTCTTAGCTATACCGGTGTGCCAATCGCTGCCTACTCGTATTGATCTCTGGCGGGCACTGCCGCGAAGGCAGCCACCGACCAGAGTGGGCTTGTCTAGAGAAGAGGTTAGGAGGAATATCATGACCCGTTTCACCATGTTATTGGTGCTGTTACTGCTCGTGCTGCTGGCGTATGCGGTGCAGGCTGCGCCGTTGAGCGCGGAGGAATTCACGCGGCTGGTGGCGCAGACGCAGGATAAGGACGCCAAGATCCGTGCCGCGGCAGTGCGGAAGCTGGGGGAGACGTATGATGAGAAGGCGGCGGAGCCGGTGCGGGCGCTGTTGCATGATCCCGACCCCGCGGTGCTGGATGCCGCAGCGGAGGCGCTGACGCGGACGGATCTGCAGGCGCGGGACGCGCTGAAGGCGCTGTTCAAAGACAAGGAACCCAACGTGCGCGCGGCGGCGGCGCGGGCGGTGTGGGTCTTCCGCGAGAGAACGCTGGCGGAGCCGCTGCTGGCCTTGCTGCCGGACGACAATGCCCGCGTGCGGGCGGCCGCCGCCTATAGCCTGGGGTACACCTGCGAGGTGAAGGTGCTGGAGCCGTTGCGCGTGCTGCTGGAGGACGACAGCACGGAGGTGCGGGCAGCAGCAGCGGGGGCGCTGGGGCAGTTGGGCCAACTGCGGAATTGGGTCGCTGACTTGCCCGATGGGTGGGAGCAATACCTTGATGCCCCGCAGAGCATGGACGCCGCCACGCGGGACAAGGTGAAGATGCTCTTGCAGCAAGTCGGCTGGGAAAAGACAAAGGATGCGCTGGCGAAGCTGCTGGATGACAAAGAGCCCCTCGTGCGCAGCAATGCCATCCTCGCGTTGCAAAGCCTGCGTGACCCGCGCGCCAAAGCGTTGCTGGGTGAGGGGTTGAAGCTCGCGGAGAAGAAGCAGAAGACCGAGTTGCTCTATCAATTGATCAATACGCGTGACGCCAAGATCGTCGATGCCTGCATCGCGATGCTGCCGGACGAGGCCGACCCGGAGATTCTCCACCCGCTGGTGCGTCTGCTTGGCGCTGCCCAGGATCGCCGCGCCATCGACTCGCTCACGGCGGCGCTGCCAAAGGCGAACCCCAAAGTGCGCGGCGATTTCATCTGGGCGCTGGGGTGGATCCAGGACTTGCGCGCTGCCGCTACCGTCCGACCCTACTTGCAGGATACCGACCCCAGCATCCGCGCCGAGGCGGCCTTCGCGCTGGGATTTCTCCATGACCAGCAGGCGGTGGAACCGCTGTTGAAGATGGTGAATGACCCGGAGGAATCGGTGCGGCGCAATGTGGTGATGGCCCTGGGCTATTTCAATGATAAACGTAGCGTGCAGCCGTTGCTGACGATGCTGCCTGATGCGAAGAATGCCAATATTCGACAGAACATCATCCAGACGCTGGGCTACACCGGGGATGCCGGCATTGTCGACGCCATTCTACCGTATAAAGATGATGTAAATCTGCGGGCGACGGTCTTCCGGGCGCTGGCCTCCTGTGCGAATCCGCGGGCGACCGAGGTGATTCTCGCCGCGTACAAAAGCGACGATCCCACATTGCGCAAGGAGGCATTGAATGTGATGGGGTCCCTCGGTGGGAAAGCGTTGCTCCCTGTAGTCAAGGAACTGCTGCAGGACAAGGATGTCGAAATGCGCGTGAAAGCCATGCAGATGCTGTACGGCAGAGTCATGCCGGAAGCGTTCGACCTGCTGGTGGGCGCACTGAAAGATGGCGATGCCCGCGTGCGCAAGGCGGCTGTCGAACGCCTGGGTGAACAGCTCGACCCCCGCGTGCCGGAGGTGTTGAAACCACTGGTGAAAGACCCGGACGAAGGCGTGCGAACGGTCGTGATGGAGGCGATACGGCGGCGGGGTGGTGACAACGGCGATTTGTTCCTTGAGTTGATGAAGAGCCCCAGTGCCGAGAACAGGCTTGCGGCAATCAGGGGACTGCAATGGTCACGAAACGCGCAGGTGGCGGATACCCTGATCGCCGCGCTGAAAGATGCGGATCCCCGCATCCGCGAAGCGGCGGCGCAAATGCTGCCGATGTCGGACAACAACCGCAAGGCGGCCGATGCCCTGGCACCGCTCCTGCAGGATGGCGATATGCGGGTGCGCATCGCCGCCGCATCGTCCCTGGAAAATATCAACGATCCGCGCGGGCTGGATGCGCTCATCGCCATCCTGCAGGATGCGAAAACCGATGTCGAAATGCGTGTGAGAGCAGCAGGAACGCTGATCGCCTTCCATGATCCCCGCGTGGTCGAAGCCTGCCTGCCTTTGATGAAGGATGCCAATGCCCACCTGCGGGCAGCGGCTGCCTGTTCTCTCTCACAACAGCAAGGGCCGAAAGTGCTGGAGGCGCTGCTCGATGCGGTGAAAGATGCCGATCCCCTCGTACGCTCTGCCGCGGCACAGGGGCTGGGCAATCGAAACGACCCACGCGCCACCGCGGCGCTGCAGGTATTGCTCAAAGAAGGAAATGAGAGCGTGCGCCAGGCGGCCATGCGGGCACTGCAATCGTCAAATACTCCCGGCGATATCGCACCGGTGCTGGCTGAGCTGGAAGCCGATCTGCAGGACGAGGACATCCTCCCGCTGGCGGCAATCGGCGATGACGATGGCGGCTTCATCAACGTCGGACTCGCGATGCCGGGCATGTCTCACGTCGGAAGCATGTTTGTGAGCGACGCCCAGCAGAACAAGCTGGCGGGTGCCATACAAAGTCTGCGCAATAAGACCGGCGCCCTGCTGGAACCCACCCTCCCGCTGTTGCACGATACCAAGCCGTTGCAGCGTGAACTGGGCGTCGCGTTGCTGGTGCATGCGCGTGATCCCCGCGCCCTGCCCGATCTGGCGACAGCATTGAAGGATGACCAGGCGCTGGTGCGGCGGTTGGCCGCCCGTGCTCTGCGCCTGCAGGGGGATGTGCGCAGCCTGCCCCCGCTCCTCGAGGTGCTGAAGGACCACGACGCCGCCGTGCGCGCGGAGGCGGCACTGGCGCTGGGCCAGGTGGCGGATACCCGCGCGACCACGCCGCTGCTGGCGCTGCTGACGGACAAGCAGCGGGACGTGCAATTCGCCGCGGCATGGGCGCTGGGGCGCATTGCCGACTCCGCCACGACCGAGCCGTTGCTGGCGTATTACCAGACCTGCGATGACCCGGAGACCCGCGCGGAAGTCCTCTTCGCGCTGGGGCGTATCGGCGACCCGAAAGGGATCGACCTGCTGCTCACCGTGCTGCAGGACGGCACGCCCTGGCAGCGCCGGCTGGCGATTGAGGCGCTGGGGACGCTGAAAGAAAAACGCGCGGTAGACCCGCTGCTGGCGGTGCTGCAACAGCCCATCCCACAACCGGACAACGGCACACCGACCACTGACACCGGGGAGATAAACGGTATCCGCTCGTTCGGGTATGCCGGACCCATGACCTATCCCACCACCCAGCGCACCTTGCGCGCCGCGGCGGCGAAGGCGCTGGGGGCCATCGGCGACCCGCGCGCCATCGAGCCGCTGCTGGCCCTCTATAAAAACGCGGATACCGAAACGGGGTATGCCCTCGAGCCGGCACTGCAGCGATTCCCCGATACGCGCGTGGCCGAGGCGTTTGTCGCCCGCCTGGCGCTGGACCGGCTGCAGGATTACCAGAACGCCCGAGGGATACTTGCCCATAGCACGGTGACGGAGGCGGCCATCCCGGCGATGATCACCGCGCTCAAAGACCCGAACCCACTGCTGCGCAAGCACCTGCTGGAAGTGCTGTCGACGATGACACAACCGGTCCAGTACATGGTTGACGGCAAGGTGATCGCCTGGCCGGCGTGCAAAGACCCGCGGTTCATCGCCCCCCTGCAGGCCATGCTGCCGGATGCCGACAAGGTAATGCGCCAGCAGGTGTTGAATACCCTGGGGCAGCTGGGTGCGCCGCACGCGGGGGAGCTGTTTCTGGCTGCGCTGAAAGACGTCGACCGCATTAGCCACACCCAGGCAGCCTATATGTTGAAAACGCTCAAGGACCCCGCCACGGTGCCCGGGGTGGCGGCGCTGCTGAAGGAGCAGGATGCCGGGTTGCGCAGCGTGGCAGCGGATATCCTCGCGGAAATCCCCGGGGATGCGGTCACCGAGGCGCTGGCTCCCGCCCTGGCGGATGCCGATGACGGCGTGCGGGCGCATGTCGCTCTGGCTCTCTGCCGCCATGGCGATGCGCGCGGGCTGGATATCGTGTCGAAGATGCAAGCGACGGAGCGTGACACCATCAAGGCGCTCATGGCGGTCAAGGATCCCCGCGCGGTCACCGCGTTGATCGACGGGATGAAAAACGTCACCGGGAATCAAGTACGCTACCTGCTGCCGGCCGTCTGGCAAATCAACGATCCGAAGGCCACCGAGGCACTCCTCGCCCTCGCGCAGCAGGAGCTGAGCCCTGCGGCCGGCGGTGCCCTGCCGCCCCGCCGCTATTCCCACACCATGGACGTCCTGCTCGCCGAACTCCGCCAGCGCATCGAAGGCGCCCAGCCGGAGTCGCAGGGGCTGCTGCCGGGCCCATTGACCGATCCGCGCATGCTCGACCTGTGCATTGCCCTGTTGCAGTCGACTCCCCGCCCGTTCAGCCGTTTCGAGGAGTACGTCTCCCCCTTCTCCCTGCGCCGCAACGCCATCTGGCTGCTGGGCCACTCCGCCAGCCCCAAGGCCGTGCAACCGCTCATCGACGCCCTGGAAGCCGGCCCGCTGGAAGACCGCCAGGAAGCCGCCATCGCCCTGGGCAAGCTGGGTGACAAACGCGCCATCGCCCCCCTCACCGCCGCCCTGCACCACGTCGGCGCGGATGCCCGCCCGGCGGTGGAGGCGGCGCTGAAGGCAATTTCAGGGCAAAAGTAAAAGGCAAAACAGGGGCGTAGCATGCACCAAGTTTCGGGGGCTGGCACCGGTTTCGGGGACTGACATCGAAACTCCGGTGATCGGGGATGCAGCCGGTTCTCACATTGAGGGGGCGGTTGGAGCGATACGGAGTTTCGGTGTCTGTCCCCGAAACCCTATGAGAGCTCCGGCCCGCTGGAACAATACCGGCTCGTTACACGTCAAAACCAACTATCTCGAGATAGGAGACCATGATGGCTTCTTTGCGTAGGTTCCGCATCGGCGGCGGTGTGCTGCTGCTGGTGTTGCTCGGTTGCTTATGCTGGCCACGGCTGCTCCATGCCGAGGGGTTGAGCGCGGAGGAGTTCACCCGCGTGGCGGCGCAGTTGCAGGACGGGGATATGCAGGCCCGTATTGCGGCGGCGAAGCGGCTGGGGGAGGCGGGGGACGCGAAGGCGGCAGAGGCACTGCTGGCTGTGCTGCACGCGGACCAGGCCGTCCTGCGCGTTGCCGTGGTGGAGGCGTTGGGGCGGCTTAATGCGCCGCAAGCGAAGCCGGCACTGCTGGCGATGCTTAAGGACTCGGAGGCGGAGGTGCGGGCAGCAGCGGCAAAGGTGGTGGGGTATTACCATGACCCGGTAGCGGTGGATGCCCTCTTCGCCGTGCTGCCGGATACCCATGACACCGTGCGGGCTGCTGCTGCGTACGGGCTGGGCAATACCTACGAGGTGCGGGTGCTGGAGCCGTTGCGCGTGCTGCTGGAGGACGACAGCCCGCTGGTGCGCATCGCGGCGGTGGATGCATTGCGGCACCTCGGGCAACTGCAAAACTGGGGCAATGATGTGCCGCTCACCTGGAGCCTGTATCTGGATGACCCAAAGCGCCTTGATGCGGAAACGCGCGAGAAGATGGTGACGGTTCTGCAGCGGGTTGGCTGGGACAAAACCCGCGACGCGCTGGCGAAGCTACTGGATGACAAAGACCACGACGTGCGCAACCACGCGGTGCTGGCGTTGCAGGACCTGCGCGACCCCCGCGCCGTACCCTACCTGGCGGAAGCCGTGAAGAGCGCCGACCCGTATACGCGCCGGGACATGATCGTCGGATGGACCAACACCCATGACCCGCAGCAAATCGACCTCGCGCTCGCCATCTTAAAAGACGAGACCGATGTCATCGTGCTGCGCTCGCTGCTCTTCATGCTCGCTTCAACGCAAAATCCGCGCGTGCTCGACCCGCTGATCGAGGCGATGCCGAAGAAGGACCCCGCGCTCCGCACCAATTTTCTCTCGGCGCTGGGGTGGATCAAGGACCCGCGCGCCTGCAGCACGATCTTGCCGTATTTACAGGATAAAGATGCGGCGGTGCGCGCCATGGCGGCGGAAGCATTGGGACAGATCGCGAATCCCCAGGCGGCCGAACCGCTGGTCGCGCGGCTCAGTGATGACGACCAGCAGGTGCGCGCCAGTGCGTTGGGGGCGTTGCGGTCGTTGCTCTATATCCCGGCGACCATGCCCACGTATGTGGAGTGCGGTCAAGCAGTCAAAGCGGCGCTGGCGAAAGATGCGGGTGCCGGTATCAAGGCGATGCTGAAGAACCTGGATAACCCCAGCATGCGTGAGGACATCTTCAACATGCTGGCCAACTGCAATGAGCCGTCTGCTGCGCAAGCCTTGCTCACCCTGAGCAAAGGTGCTGACACTGCACTGCGGGAAGCCGCTTTGAAGACCATCTGGCGGATGCGGGGAGACTTACACCAGGTGGCGCTGGCTGGGCTGCTGAAGGATCACGATGTCGACGTGCGCCGGCACGCGCTGACCCAGTTGGCGCAGTGCATGGATACGTCAACCATCCCCGCGCTGATCGAGTTGCTGAAGGATACGGATATCGGCATCCGGCAGAGCACCGTCGAGTTGCTGAGCAAGCTACATGCCAGAAGCGCGCTGCCTGCATTGCGGACAGCGCTAAAAGACCCCGATGCCGGCATGCGCACTGCGGCAGCGAAAGCCGTGCTGGCCCTCAATTTTCGCGGTCAGGAAGATTCGTTTTTCCCACCGGTGAACGATGCCGACAACCTGGAGCCGTTCCTCATCCTGATCAAAGATGCGGACCCCGGTGTGCGGAAAATGGCGATCTCCAATCTGGTCTCCACGACCGATCCCCGCACCACCGAGGCACTGCTGATAGCGCTGAAGGATACCGAGCCCGAGGTGCGCAAACAGGCGGCACGCCACCTGCACGCCACGCAGACCCCGCGCGTCGTCCAGACGCTGCTTGATGCGCTGAAAGACCCCGACGCCGATGTGCGCGCGGCGATGGTGCAGCAATTGGGCTGGACGCAGAACCCCCGGTTTTTCGCTGCCGCGGTGCAGGCGTTGCAGGATGCCAATGTCACGGTGCGGGTGAGCGCAGTGAATGCCCTTGCCACCTTCAACGACCCGCGTGTCGTTGCGATTTGCCGTCCGTTGCTGGCGGACAAGGAGGCGTCGATCCGCGTCGCCGCTGTATATGCCCTGGCCCGGCGGCCTGGTGTGAATGCGGTCGAGATGCTGCTCGATATGTTGAAAGACGCTGAGCCATCCGTCCGGGTGCCTGCCATCCAGAACCTGTGGTACTATGACGAACCGCGTGCCGTGAAGGCGCTCATCACCTTGTTCCAGGGACCGCAGACGGTGGAAGTGCGCCGGGCGACCATGTACGCGATTGAGAACTCCGATAATCCCGACTTCGTCCCCCCGCTCGTCACACAATTGAAAGCGCAATTACGGGACGAGGACATCCTCCCGCTGGCAGAAATCCGCGATGCGCAAGGCGGCTTTGGATATGCCATCTCGAGATACGATGCCGTGGCGGCGCTCAGGAATAAGACCGGCGCCCTGTTGCGCCCCGCGCTGGCGCTGCTACAGGAGGCCACGCCGCGCTCGCGGGCCATGGGCGCGGCGCTGCTGGTGCATACGCGTGACAGCCGTGCCCTCCCCGCGTTGACCGCGGCATTGCATGACGACCAGGCGGCTGTACGGCGCGTAGCGGCACGGGCGTTGCGCGCGCAGGGGGATGTGCGCAGCCTGCCGCCGCTCATCGGTGCACTGAAAGACCCCGACGATGCCGTGCGCGCGGAGGCGGCGCTGGCGCTGGGAGAAGTGCAGGATACCCGCGCCACGGCACCGCTGCTGGCACTGCTGCAGGATAAACAAGCGAATGTACAATTCGCCGCCGCCACCGCGCTGGGCCGCATCGGCGACCCCGCCGCGCTGGCGCCGTTGCTGGCCTGCTACCAGGCAAGCACCGATACGGGCTTGCGCGAGGCCATCACCTCTGCACTGGCGAACAATACCGACCCGCGGGTCACCGCACTGCTGCTCATCGTGTTGAAAGACGGCACGCCGCGGCAGCGCGCCACGGCCATCACGGCGCTGGGGGCGCGAAAGGAAGTGCGCGCCGTGCCCACGCTCATCGAGATCGCCAAACTTCCCTGGCAGGCGGAGGTCACGCAGCAAACCGGCGATGCGAAAGACGCCGGCAATCTCCGCGTGCAACAGTTCGCGCTCCTGCTGCCGTCCGTCGGGCCACTTGACCTGCAACAGCGCGCCATGGAAGCGCTGGGCGCCATCGGTGACCCGCACGCCATCGAACCGTTGCTGGAGATAGTAAAGGCGAATGACACCTTCAAAGCCACCGCGGCGGAAAAGGCGCTGGGGCATTTCCGTGACGAGCGCGTGGTGAACGCCTTGATCGCGCGCACTGCGCTGGAAGGGGAGCGATCATTCTTCTCCGCAGCGATCGAGACGCTGGCGACCGGCGCGGTACGTGATATCGCCATCTCGGCCATCATCACCGTCTTGCACGACCCGAGCCCGGATCTCCGCATGCGCATGGTGCAGGTGGTGTTGCTGATGGTGAACGAGCACCGCACGCAGACCCCGACAGGCGAGACCCTCGTGCAGCCGGAGAAGAAAGACCCGCGGTTGGTCGAGCCGCTGCTGGCATTGTTGCCGGGCGCCAACGGCGAATTCCGCCGGGAGGTGTGCAGTATCCTGGGCAAGCTGGGCGACAAGCGCGCGAGCGCCCCGTTGCTTGCCCTGCTGAAAACTCTGGACCCGGAAACCCGCCGGGCGGCCATGTATGCCCTGCAGACCCTGCAGGACCCCGGCACCATCCCCGCCTTGCAGACGCTGCTGGCCGGGAAGGATGTCGAACTGCGGAAGACGGCGGTCACTATCCTCAGCGTCCTGCGGGAGAAGCAAGTGGCCCCGGCACTGGCCGCCGCGTTGGCGGATCAGGATGCCGAGGTGCGTAGGGAAGCCGCTGTCGGGCTGTGCCGACTCGGCGACCCCCGCGGGCTCAACCTGCTGCTCGGGTTGTTGAAAGATCCACAATACACTGCCAAGGGTGACACCGGACAACTAATTTCGGCACTGGCGTCCTTCCCCGACGACCCGCGTGCCACCGATGCGCTGTTGGCGCTCTTAGCCAACGCGCGGGACAACAATCGGCTCGATCTCCTGCACGCCCTCTGGAAGAGCCACGACCCCCGTGCCGCTACGGCGCTGTTGACTCGGGCGAAGCAGGAGATGGCATTTCAAACCGCTGGGGATGGACCGCCCGACTGCTATTCGCGCACCATGGACCTGCTGCTCTCCACCCTGCACGGCACCGACCTCTACTCCCCGCTGGATGCAGGCCGTCTCTTGCCCGGGCACCTGGCCGATCCCCGGATGCTGGAACTCTGCCTCTCCCTGCTGCAGGCCACCCCGCGCGTGCACACCAGCAATGTGTTCAGCTCCTATACCGATTGGCGCCGACCGTTACGCCGCAACGCCATCTGGCTGCTGGGATACTCCGCCAATCCCAAGGCCGTACAACCGCTCATCGCCGCGCTGGAAGCCGGCCCGCTGGAGGAGCGCCAGGAAGCCGCCCTCGCTCTGGGCAAGCTGCGCGATAAACGTGCCATCGCCCCCCTCACCGCCGCCCTGCAGCATGTCGGCGCCGATGCCCGGCCAGCAGTCGAGGCAGCGTTGAAGGCGATCACCGGGGAAAAGTAAAGATGCACCGGTTTCGGGGACTGACATCGAAACTCCGGTGGGTAGGCATGTTGTCGGTTACGAAAGACATGAGGGCTGGGGATGATAAGGAGTTTCGGTGTCTGACCCCGAAACCCTATTATAATCGTCTGTTGCACAATTGGGGGTAGGCCGCGCCCACCGTGGCGCACGGAGGGAAGCCTTCGCTCCGTGGGCGACAACACCGTCACCGGGTTCGAGCTGGCGATCACGGAGCTGAAGCTTCCACCAGCGCGCCACGGTGGGCGCGGCCTACGGACTATTATGTAACCGGATTGCCTAAGTCGATGGTCATGCATTTGGATAGGAGAGAGCCATGACGCGTTATACCGTATTAATCGTATTGCTGCTTGCACTGCTGCCGTCTCTCGTACGTTCCGAGCCGTTGAGCGCGGAGGAATACACGCGGGTGGTGGCACAGTTGCAGGATACGGATGCCAAAGCGCGCATTGCCGCGGTGAAGCGGTTGGGAGAGGCGTATGGGCGGAAGGCGGTGGCGTCGCTGCTTCCCTTGCGGCAGGATGCTGACTCCGGCGTGCGCCTGGCGGTGATTACGGCGTTGACACAGACGGATGTCAATGTCCGCGCGGACCTGCAGGTGTTGTTCACGGATGCTGACATTGCTGTGCGTGTGGCGGCCATTCGTGCGATAGGCCAGTTCAATAAGATGCCGATGGACACCTTTGCTCCCCTGCTGACGGACAAGGAGGCCCGCGTGCGTGCGGCGGCCGCCTATGGCCTCGGGCATACCTATGATCTGCGGGTGCTGGAGCCGTTGCGCGTGCTGCTGGAAGACGACAGCCCGGAGGTGCGCGCCTCGGCAGCCTACGCGCTGGGGCAACTCACTCAGTTGCGACAATGGGTCAACGATTGCCCGGAAAATTACCTCACCCTCCTCAGCCTGCGCTACCTGGATGCGGCAACGCGCGACCGAATACAGGCGATATTGCAGCAGGTCGGCTGGGAGAAAACAAAGGATGCGCTGGCAACCCTCCTGGACGACAAAGACCCCGCCACACGCGCCGCCGGCATCCTGACGCTCCAGAAGTTCCATGATCCGCGCGCCCAGCCGCTGCTCATCGAAGGGCTGAAGAACGCCGACCCGGTGCACCGCGCGGAGTTGTTCCACGAATTCGCCTTTTACCTCGATCGGAACGGCAACGAGCCGGCGCAAGCGAAGATGATCGATGCCGCCCTCGCCCTGTTGAAAGAGGAAACGGATGTCCATGTCCTCGAAGAGCTGGTCTGTATGCTCGGTAGGTACCATGATCCCCGTGCGGCTGATCCGCTGATCGAAGCGATGCCGGGCAAGGACCCGATGGTGCTCAGCCAGATCATCCAGGCATTGGAGTGGACCAGAAGCCCGCGCAACGGGCAAGTGATCCTCCCCTACCTGGCGGATAAATCCCCGGCAGTGCGCAGAGCCGCCGCGTATGCATTGGGGGTGTTGCATGAGCAGCAGGCGGTGGAACCGTTGTTGCAGATGCTGCATGACGAGAATAAAGACGTGCGGGAGGCGGTGCTCGCGGGGCTGGGCGGGTTGAAAGACTCGCGCATGGTAAAGCCGTTGTTGGCACTGCTGGCTGACCCTGCTTATGCCGACTGCCGGATGAGCGTCATTGCGGCGCTGGGGCAGAATGACGATGCCAGTATGATCGATCCACTGCTGCAATTTAAAGATGACCCCTATTTACGCGGGACCGTGTGCCGGGCCCTGGCCAATTGCGACGACCCGCGGGTCACGCAATTGGTGCTGGCTGCCTTGCATGACGCAGATTCCTTCATGCAGAACACGGCTAAAGATGTGGTCTGGCAGCTCACGGGAGAATCGATGGTTGCGGTGATGGCCGTCCTGTTGCGAGATACGGATGCCAACACGCGCAAGCGGGCATGCGACAAGCTGGTCGCCAGCAAATCACCATCCGCGGGAGATGCGCTGATGGCGGCGCTGCAAGATGCCGACGCCGGTGTGCGCAAGCTGGCGGCCACCGGGCTGGGCACCATGGCGGAGAAGCGGGCGATGCCGGGCCTGCAGGCGCTGGCGAAGGACGATCCGGAAAACACCGTCCGCGCGGCGGCGGCACAGGCGCTGGTGCAGCTCGGCGCCGATAAACTCGCAATGTTCCCCATCATACTGAAAGGCGACAACGCCGAGAATAAAACGTGGATTATCAACCACCTGGGCCAGGCCAATGATCCGAAGATGACGGATGCGCTGCTGGCGGTGCTGGCGGATGCCGACGCCGGTGTGCGCGCTGCGGCGATACAGCAATTGGACCCATCACGCGAGCCCCGTGTCATGGAACCGCTGCTGGCGAAGCTGAAGGATCCGGATGCGCACGTACGGGATGCGGTCGCATATCGGTTGTACAACGTGCGGGATTCCCGCGCCGTAGATGCGCTGATCGCCGCGTGCAAAGATCCCGATGCCCTTGTGCGGTATACGGTCGCCAGCGCATTGGGCTTATCGAATGAGCCACGCACGCTTGCTCCACTGCTTGCACTCTTGCAGGACGAGAATGCCAGCATACGACTGGATGCCGCCAATGCGCTAGTGAACCGCCACTGTGACGATGCCCGGATCGCCTCGACGCTGATTGCGCTGTTGAAGGAGAAGAAAGGCCAGGAACGTATATCCGTGCTCCGCAACCTGTCGGAGGCTGGTGGAGCGCAGGCCGGGGAGGTGCTGCTCGGGTATGTCAACGATAAGGATGCGAACATTCGCGCTCTGGCGATACAGGGGCTGCACAGCTTCAATGATCCCCGCGCCATCGATGCCCTGTGCGTCGCGCTGAAAGATGCCGATAACAACGTCAGCCACAGTGCGGTCTATGCCCTCGGGGAATCGACCGACCCGCGCGCCGCCGCCGAGCTCTTTGCGCAGTTCAAAGAGCAGATGAAGGATGAGCATGACCTGCTGGATTTCGCGCGGATTAATTGTACGCGAACTCCCAGTGGCTTCATACTGCGCGGCAACTTTCGTATAATCATCAACGGCCAGTTATTCAATCCGGACGAGCCGATGCCCGCGGCCATCCGCACGGCGCTGCAGAAGCAGGAGAACCGGCTGACGGGGCCGGCGCTCGACCTGTTGAAAGATCCACAGCCCCTGACGCGGGCGCTGGGCGCCGCGGCGCTGGTAAACGTGTTCGATCCCTGTGCGATGCCCGGGCTGACGGCGGCGCTGCAGGATGATGATGCGCTGGTGCGGCGGCTGGCGGTGCGTGGATTGCGCACGCTGGGAGATCTGCGCAGCCTCACTCCCCTCTGCACGGCGCTGCGCGACCCGAATGCTGCCGTGCGCGCGGAGGCCGCGCTGGCGCTGGGCGAGGTGCAGGACACCCGCGCCATGCCACCCCTGCTGGCGCTGCTGAAAGATCCGCAGGCGGATGTGCGCTTCGCGGCGGTGTGGGCGCTGGGACAGATCGCCGATCAGGAGGCAACCCAACCATTGATCGCGCTGTACCCGGATGCCGACCCCGGCACCCGCGCGCAAATCTGCTATGCGCTGGGGCGTATCCGCGACCCGCGCGCCGGCGACTTCTTGCTCGCTATGTTGCATTACGGCACCCCCTGGCTGCGCGCCTGCGCGATGCAGGCACTTGGTGCGTCGAAAGAGAAGCGTGCCGTCGAGCCGCTCATCGCCGTGCTCAACAAGACAACGCCCGACCTCGCCAGGCGTCCCGATGATCCGGGTGAGATCGTGGATATCCGCAACCTCGCCTATCCACCCCAATCGCGGATGGCGGTGACTCTAGCTCCCGAAGGGGATGAGCGTATTGCCGCGGCGGCGGCCCTGAGCGCCATCGGCGACCCGCGCGCCGTGACGCCGTTGCTTAACTTGCTCACGGAGCGAGATATCGATCTTGCCAAAGCGGCGATTATGGCGCTGGGCAACTTTCCTGATGCGCGTGCGGCCACCGCCTTGATCGACCAGTTGAAGGAAGAGCGACGAGATAGGCCCTGGTCGGCAATTTACGCGCTCAGCCATGGTGCGGTCAGTGAGATTGCATGTGCTCCGCTGCTCACCGCGCTCAAGGATGCCAATCCGCGGCTGCGGCAACATGCCCTGGAAGCGATGATGCGCATGGATGAACGCCTCATTCGCCGGCGGGAAGTGGTAGACGCCTTGCTTGCCTTGCCGGTGGACGCCGTTGAGGAACAGCATCGCGCAAGTCTGATATCAAGCCTGGGTAAAACCGGCGACCCGCGCGCGGTGGCGCCGCTGGTGGCGCACCTGCAAGGCACGGACCCCAACTTCAGCCGGGAAGCAGACTATGCCCTGTGCCGACTGCACCTACCTGAATCGGTGCCGGTGCTCTGCGCGTTGCTGAAACGCCCGTGGGTCGAGTTGCGTAAGCGGGTACTCGAGTTGCTCGCAAACCTGCAGTTTGCCGAAGCAGCCCCCGCGCTGGCACCCCTGCTGGCAGATGCGGATGCCGGCGTGCGCTGGCGCGCGGCGGTGGCGCTGTGCCGATGTGGCGATAAGCGAGGGGCAGCGCCGCTGCTCAGCTTGCTGCGGCAGGGGGATAATGCTCAACCCGGCAAGGAACTGCCGGAGCGCTGGCGCATCTGCCAGGCGCTCGCCCGTGTGGGTGGCCCGGAAGTCACCGATGCGCTGCTGGCGTTGTCGCCGGGTGACGATCGCTCCTCCGCCCTGTGGCAGCTCAAGTCTCCGAAGGCGATGCACGCCTTGCTCGATACGATGCAGCAGGAAACCGTGACGCCGCCCGAGGGGTATTCACCTACCCTGGTCAACGTGCTCCATGCCATCGATGCGCAGTATAGCTACACGCCGGCACCGGACCCGGTCGCCGCACAACTTGCCGACCCGCGCATCATCGCCCACTGCACCCGGCTGCTGCAACTCGCTGTGAATCCGCACTGGCAGTGGTATACCGGGCCAGCAACCAACGGCAAGCTGGTGTCTCCCCCCGGCACGCTTCGGGAGGCTGTCGTTCACGGCCTGGCAAAATCCGGCAGTCCACTCGCCGTGCCCCCGCTCATCGCCGCGTTGGAAACCGGCACGCTGAACGAACGTAAAGAAGCCGCCATCGCCCTGGGCAACCTGCACGATAAACGCGCCATCGCCCCCCTCACCGCCGCCTTGCACCACATCGGCGCCGACGCCCGCCCGGCGGTCGAGGAGGCGCTGAAGGAAGTTAAAAAGTAAAAAGGCAAAACAGGGACATCGGATGCACCGGTTTTCAGGAACTGGCACCGGTTTCGGGGACTGACATCGAAACTCCGGTGAGCAGGCATGTTACCGGTTACGAAAAACCATGAAGGGTGGGCTGATACGGAGTTTCGGTGTCTGTCCCCGAAACCCTATCATAGTCCCCGGTTGCATAATTAGAGGGTAGGCCGCGCCCACCGTGGCGCGCGGGTGGAAGTTTCCACTCCGTGAACTTATACTCGAATCCGGTTCCGAGTTTACGTCCCACGGATACCAACTACGCTCACGCGCGCCACGGTGGGCGCGGTCTACGGGCTATTATGTAACCGGGTTGCCTGAGTCGATGGTCATGCGTTTGGATAGGAGAGAGTTATGATACGCTATGCCGTATGGATGGTCATGCTACTTGCACTGCTGCCGTCTCTCGTGCGTTCCGCGCCGTTGAGCGCGGAGGAGTTCGCGCGGGCGGTGGGGCAGTTGCAGGATGCGGATGCTAAAGTCCGCCTCGCGGCAGTGCAGCGGTTGGGGGCGGAGTATGATCCGCAGGCGGTGGAGCCGCTGTTGGGCATGCGGCAGGATGCTGATCCCGCCGTGCGCCTGGCGGTGGTGGAGGCGCTGGTGCATACGGATAGCCATGCGGCGTCCGATCTGCTGGCCCTCTTCAAGGATGCCGACCCCGGCGTGCGCGCCGCGGCGATCCATGCGGCGGGAATCTCCGGAGATTTGTCCCTGGTGGACCCGCTCTTCGCCGCGCTGCCGGACAAGGATGCGCGCGTGCGCGCTGCGGCGGCCTATGGCCTCGGCCATACCTATGACACGCGGGTGCTGGAGCCGTTGCGCATCCTGCTGGAGGACGACAGCCCGGAGGTGCGGGCGGCGGCGGCCTACGCGCTGGGTGAGCTCTTCGAATTGCCGAAATGGGTGCAGAACTGCCCACAGAATTTTCTCTATTACCTCCAGTCGCCCCAGCAGATGGATGCCGCGACGCGCGAGCGGATGCAGGCGGCCCTGCAGGGAGTCAAGTGGGAGCAGACGAAAGACATGCTGGCGAAGTTGCTGGACGACAAAGCGTCTGCCGTGCGCGCTGCCGCCATTATCTCGCTGAAGAAGCTTCGTGACCCCCGCGCGGAGCCGCTGCTGATCGAAGGGCTGAAGAACACCGACCGCCAACACCGCATTGAGCTCTTCCGGATGTTCATGACGGCGGAGGACGCAAAAATGACCGAGGCGGGCATCGCCTTGTTGCCGGACGAGACGGATACCTGGGTACTAAGCACGATGGTGGAGATGCTCGGATTCTCGCGCGATCGCCGGGTGGTTGACCCACTCCTCAATGCCTTGCCCAACAAGAACGCTGAAGTCCGCATGTGGATCATGTGGGCATTGGGGTGGTATTACGACCCACGGATTGCCGATGCGGTCCGCCCGTACCTGAAGGACGACAGCCCGAAGTTGCGCGGCAGTGCTGCCGTGCTACTGGGAAAACAGCATGATGCGCAATCGCTGGAGTTGCTGTTGCCGATGATGGAGGATACGGACGCGACGGTACGGGTTTCCGTCGCCACGGCCTTGAGTTATTACCGGGACCCGCGCGTCACGAAACTCCTTCTCACCATCTTGCCAGACCCGGCGTATGCGCAAAGCCGCTCAACAATCATCATGCAGTTGAGCAGCGACGCCGAGAGCAGTCTGATTGATGCGGTGTGGCAGTTTAGAAATGATCACGACTTGCGCCTCAGCGTGTTCAATACCCTGGCGCGTTGCACGAATCCACACGCGGGAGAACTGCTCCGCAGTGCATTGCAGGATGACGATCGCGAGTTGCAGGAGCCGGCGGTGAATGCGATCCTCGGATCATGCAAAGGGGAGGCGTTGGCGTCCGCGCTGGCGGTGTTGCTGCAGGGAAAAAATGTCGAATTTCGCAACCGCGCACTGGAAACCTTATGGGCGATGAACGAGAAGGCGGCGGTGGAACCGTTGCGCAGTGTGCTGAAAGATCCGGTGACCCGCGTGCGCTTGTACGCCATTAGCCGCCTGGCAAGTCTCGGGGATAAGCGAGCCTTGCCAGACTTGCAGGCATTGGTGGGGGATGATCCGGAGGCCGACGTGCGGAGTGCGGCACTGCAGGCCGTGGTACAACTGGGCGGCGTGACCAATGACCTCTTTCTGACGGTCATGAAGGGGAGCGATACCCAGAACAAATTGCAGGTCATGGACAACCTGCGTAACTGCACTGATCCCCGCATTGTCCATGCGCTGATTGCGGCGTCGGCAGATACCGACAACAACGTGCGTAGTTATGCCACCTCCCGCCTGGATCCCGAGCATAAGCTCATCCAGCTCGACCCGGTGCTCGCCGCGCTGAAGGACCCGGAGGCCCGCATCCGTGCCTCTGCCGCCCGGCTATTGCATATCAGCCGTTTCGCCCTTGTCACCGATGCCTTGCTCGCCGCGCTCCATGATCCCGATGCGGAGGTGCGCGTGGCGGTGGTGCAGTCGTTGGGATGGGCGCGCGACTCCCGCATCATCGACCCGCTGCTCCCGTTGTTAGCCGACCCCAGCCCGGAGGTGCGCGCGGCCACGGTGTCAACGCTGGATCAATATGATGTACCGCGCGTTACTCGGGCGATGCTGCCGCTGCTCAAGGACAACGCGGCGCTGGTACGTTTCGCTGCGTACCAGGCATTTGGCTGGCGCTTTAAAGTGAAACCGGTGGAGGCGTTGTTCGCGATGGCGCATGATCCGGATGCGGGCGTTCGGGTCCAGGTGCTGCACTTCTGCCACGATACTCCCGGCCCCCGCGCAATGGCGATTCTGTGCGAGGCGTTGCAAGATCCCGACAATAGCGTCTGCCATGCCGCCGCCTACTGGCTGCGAACCACGGATGACCCGCAGGTTGCCGCCGCCATGCTCTCCCGGCTGAAAGCGCTGGCGAAGGATGAACAGGCGATCCTCGAGGTCGCGAAGCGCGATGACGAGGAATTCATCAAGCATCCCGAGAACGGATATTCCCTCGACGAGCCGATGACCGCGATGATCAGAAAGGCGCTGTATTGGAAATTAAGCACGCTGATCGGCCCGGCGCTCGATCTGTTGCGGGACGCCAATCCGCTGCAGCGGGCGCTGGGAGCGGCGGTGCTGGTGCATGTCAATGATCCGCGCACCTTCGCGCCACTGGACAACGCATTGCTTGACACCGATGCATTGGTGCGGCGGGTGCTGGCCCGCGCGCTGCACCAGCAGTGGGATAACTGCAGCCAGCAGGCGCTCATCAATGCGCTGGAGGACCCCAGCGCTGCCGTGTGCGCGGAGGCGGCACTGGCGCTGGGCGAGATCCAGGATACGCGCTCGATCCCCGCGCTGCTGCCGCTGTTGCAGGCGAAGCAGGCGGACGTGCAATATGCCGCGGTCTGGGCGCTGGACCGCATTGCCGACCCTGCCGCGGTGGCCCCGCTGCTGGCGCTCTACCCGAAGACCACCGACGTCGGTCTCCGCGATGAGATTGTTTCCGCGCTGGCGCATATTGCCGACCCGCGCGCCACCGACCTTCTCCTCGCCGTGCTGAAAGATGGCACCCTGCGGCAGCGCTGCTACGCGGCACGGGCACTGGGCGCCCTCAAAGAGATACGGGCGGTGGAGGCGCTGTGCGAGATCATCAAGGACCCTCCGCAACGCCCAGGTGACAATGAAGTCGAAGTGCTGCCATTCGGGCTATCGGTCACGGATGACGGCGGAATCAGCGGCATCCGCTCCCTGGGATATGCGTTACCGGGGCAGCCGAAATTCGGGCAAGGGACGCTGTGCAGCACTGCGGTGCAGGCACTGGGTGCCATCGCCGACCCACGCGCGATCGATCCCCTGCTGGCGCTTCTGCGCAACCCGTATGTGGATTGGAACCATAATACGCATTTCTTCCGGCTTAGCACATCGAAGTTCATCGATCTCCACGCTGCAGCGGCGCGAGCACTGGCAAATATCCGCGACGACCGCGTCGCTCGTATCCTCGTCACACAAGCGAGTGCAGAAGCGAACAGTATCTACCGCGAAACCGCATCAGCGACGGCACTTGTCGACAGCCCCAACTGCGAGCTGGCCATCCCGCTGATGGTCGAGGCGCTCAAGGACCCGAACTACAACACGCGTCTGGCGATACTGAATGCCGTGCAATATATGGCCACGGACCATCGCGCTCCGGATGGGCTTGGCGGGTGGATTCCCGTGCCGGCCAGGAAGGACCCCCGCTTTATCGAGCCGCTGCTCGCCTTGATGTCCGGTAAGACGCCGATTCAATGCTCGCAGGAGGTATTCACGCTGGGCATGCTGGGTGATCTGCGCGCCACAGAACCGCTGCTCGCGTTGATGAAGGAACGCTATCCTGACATGCGTGCTTCCGCCGTACGCGTGCTGGTTACACTGAAAGACCCACGTGCCTTGCCGGCGCTGCAGGCGCTGCTGAGCGATAAGGATGCCCAATTGCGGCAATCGGCCATCGAGGTGATCGCCGCATTGCCGGACGCAGGAATCGCCAACGTGCTGGCTGACGCACTGGCGGACACGGATGCCGAGGTGCGCCGCCGCGCTGCCCTCGCCCTCTGCCGGCTTGGCGATACCCGCGGACTGTACGCGCTGCTGGGGCCGGCCTACGCGCCGTGGCCGATGACGCCGCATGTGGATACGCTGGCGACGCTGACCACCCTACCCGCGGATGACACATGGTACCATCGGCGGACGGACCCGGTACTCATGCTGCTCAACACGCCCCCTCTCCCGCCCCTCACCGCCGATCTGCTCCCGGCGCTCGCCGGGATGGACGATCCCCGCACCGTCGCGGTGATGCTCGACCTGCTCAACAGACATACGGAGGGAGATGAACGCGCGGCCTTGCTGGCCCTCTGGCACAGCGAGGTCCCCGACACCACCGAGATCTTGCTCGGGCGCATCCGGAAAGAATTAGCGCCAGCACCTGGCGCCGGCGCGCTGCCGCCTCGCCGCTACTCGCGCACACTGGATCTCCTGAGTGATGCGCTGCGCAGCGAGGCTGACGGACACCCGCAAGCCGCAGGCGACCAGTTACCGGGGAAGCTCAATAACTCTGATCTCTTCTATCGCTGTCTCTCCATGCTGGATGCCGCCGCGCGTACACCCGCAGATCAAGTCCATCCGCTCACCCCGTATTCGTACCGCGGCAATATGATCTGGCTGCAGAGCCAATACGATAACGCGACAACCGTGCAGGCGCTCATCAAGATCCTGGATACCGGCACGCTGGAGGAGCGCAAGGACACGGTGTCGGCGCTGGGCGCTTTGCACGACCTCGACGCCGTCGAACCGCTCGTCACCGCGCTGGGCCATGTGGGCGGCGATGCGCGCCCGGCGGTGGCGAAGGCGTTGACGGCGCTCACCGGGGTGAACCTCGGCACCGATGCAGCACAGTGGGAAGCCGGAAAGATCACGCGGACCCTGGCGCGGCTGCACGATAAAGACGTAGACAAACGCTTGCAGATGGCGCAAGAGTTGCGCATCACGTTTGTGCCGGAAATGGTCACCTTGCTGTCCACCGTGCTGCACGATCCTGATCCCCGGATACGGGTGCTCGCTCTCGAAGCGCTGGGGAATAATAATCACTTGTTGAATTACTATTGCCCCACGGCGAAACCGGAGATGCTGACCTTGCTGCAAGACCCGGATGTGGATGTGCGCACGGCCGCGGCCCGCGCGGTGGGGTACCCGGATAATCTCCCGGCGGTCGACCCGCTGCTCAAATTGTGTTCCGATCCCGTCGTTGGCATACGCGCTGCCGCCGTGCATGGCCTGTGCAACACACGGCAACTGCGCGTGCTGGACACGGTGCGTGCGATGCTAAAGGATGCGAGTCCGGAAGTGCGCATATCCGCGGCGAACGGATTGGGTGATATCTGCTACCTGCATTGGATGGAAGAAATGCCGGATGGCTGGTTGACATATGTGCAGGAAGATCCGCAACAGGTGACACCGGAGTCGCGGAAAAAGATCGAGGCGCTTCTCCTGCAGCTCGGGTGGGAGCAATCCCTCACCGCGCTGGCGAAGCTGCTGCAGGACAACGTGCCTGCTGTACGCGCTGCGGCAGCCTCGGCACTCGGGATGATGCACGATCGACGAATCATCGCGCCGCTGTTGGCGCTGGCGAATGATGATGATGCACAGGTGCGGCAGCGTGTGGTTGGCGGATTACAGAGCTTCACCGACCCGCGTCTGACCAGGCCTCTGCTGGCAATGCTCACCGAGCCGAAGAACAGGGATCTCCGGTGGAACATTATTCTGGCACTGGAGAAAAACGCGGATGCCACCGTCATCGATCCGGTGATGCAATATAAGGATGACCCGCAGCTCCAGCGCGAAATCTTTCTGACGCTGGCCCATTGCCGGGATGCGCGCGCCACCCGCATCCTGCTGGACATGGTGAAAAATACTGAAGCCCACGCGCGGTGGGCTGCCACCCAGGCGCTGCACCAGCTCGATGGCCCCGAGGTGGTGGCAGCGCTGGTGGGGTTGCTGAAAGATGCCGATGATGCGGTGCGCCGCGGTGCAGTCGAAGCCCTGCAAGGCAAGAAAGACCCCGCTGCCATTGACCCGCTCATCGCCGCGTTGAAAGATGCCGATGTGAAAGTCCGCATGGGCGCCATCACGAATCTCACGGAGTTGCAAGCCAAGCATGCGCTGCCGGCGTTGCAGGCGCTGGCGAAAGACGACCCCGATGCCACCGTGCGCTCAATGGCCAGGGAGGCGACAACGGTGATTGGTAATGGGAATTGATTCAGGATGCAGGGTTCAGGATTCATGAGCGAAGGCTATTTCGGTGATGGATTGCCCGTATTGCTGGGCAAGCATGTATAATATCGCAGGGAGGATACCTATGATTCGTTATGCCGTCTTACTGGTCACAGTGCTGTGCGTCCTGCTGCCGCACGTGGCATGGTCCGAGCCGTTTAGCGCGGAGGAGTTCACGCGGGTGACGGCGCAGTTGCAGGATGCGGATTCCGCGGTACGCTTGCAGGCGGTGAAACGGATACGCGAAACCGGTGACCAGAAAACGATTGAGATGCTGACCACGGTGTTGCACGATACCGATCCCAAGGTGCGGGCGCTCGCTGTGGAGACGCTGGGGGTCTTTTATTACCCGGCGGCGAAGACGGAGATGCTGACGCTGCTCAAAGATCCGGAGGCGGAGGTGCGTGCTGCCGCCGCCCGCGCGGTGGGGTATTTTCGTACGCAGCAGATTGTCGACGCGCTCTTCAAACTGTTGGCCGATGAGAGCCCGCGGGTGCGCGCCGCCGCCGCGTATGGCCTCTGCTGCACCACCCAGGTGCGCGTATTGGAAGCCGTGCGCATGATGCTGGAAGATGACAGTCCGGAAGTGCGCGCTTCGGCGGCCAGAGGATTGGGCGAGCTCAGCCAACTGCAAAATTGGGTGCCGAATCTTCCCGAGAGTTGGGGAGGCTATCTCGACTATCCGGAGACGGTCAATGCGGATTCGCGCCAAAAGATCCAGGAGATTCTGCAACAGATCGGCTGGGAGAAAACCGTCACGGCGCTGGTGACGCTGCTGCAGGACAAAGAGCCGATCGTGCGCGCCAACGCTGCCCTCACCTTGAAGAAATTTCGCGACAAGCGCGCCGACCCCTTTCTGATCGAAGGCTTGAAATGCGCCGATCCGCAAGTCAAAAGAGAAATCCTCTGGCAATGCGTCAACACGCGCGATCCGAAAATCGTCGACGCCGGCATCGCGCTGCTGAAGGACGAAACAGATACACAAGTACTGGGCGCGGTGGTGCATATGCTTGGCGCTGCCCAGGATCAACGTGCCATTGACCCGCTGATCGAAGCGCTGCCGAAGAAAGACCCCAGTTTGCACAGTGAGTTCCTCTGGGCGTTGGGGTGGATTCAGAGTCCGCGCGCGTATAATACCATCCTGCCCTTTTTGCAGGATAAAAATGCGGAAGTGCGCGCCGCGGCAGCCATGGCCATCGGTATGCTGAAAGACGCGCGGGCGATCACGCCGTTGCTGAAGCTGATGACGGATGACAATGCCGAGGTGCGCCGCCATGTGCTCATGGGGTTGATGCAATTCACTGACCAGCGCCTGACCAAACCACTGCTGACCATGCTCGCCGACCCGAAGAATGCGGAGATCCGGCGGGATATCATCATGGGATTGACTCGGAACGCGGATGCCACCATCGTCGATCCCATTCTGAAATACAAGGACGACCCGAATCTGCGTGACGAGGTATTTCGGGCGCTGGCCGGTAGCGGGGATGCGCGCGCCACCCGTGTTCTGCTCACCGCCATGAAAGACAACAACGCGGAGGTGCGCCGTAATGCCGCCGAGGTCATGCGCCAACTCAACGGCGCCGAGGTGGTGGCGGCGCTGTTAGTCGCGCTGAAAGATGCGGATGTCGCGGTGCGCCGGAGCGCCGTCAATTCCCTGATGGGGAAGAATGATGCCACCGCCATCGACCCGTTGCTTGCCGCGCTGAAAGATCCCGATGCCGAAGTGCGGCGCGGTGCCGTCTCCAACCTCGGGGCATTGCAGGCCAAACGCGCGCTGAAGGCCGTGCAGGCGCTGGCAAAAGATGATCCCGATGAGAACGTGCGCTCGTGCGCATCGAACGCGGCAACATTGATCGGTACAGCGAATTGAGCGGTGCAACCGCTGGATACCACGTGCGTATATACTGATATCACACCAGGGAGGTAACCCCATGTTGAAACGATTTTTGTTTACGTTCGTCTGTCTGCTCGTACTCGCCGTCGGCGTCTACGCTCAGATCCCCACCGCTCCGGCTGAAACTCCAACGCCACTTGTCGCGGCGCCGGTGGCCATGCCGGCTCCTCAGCCGGCGACCACGACAGTAACGGATACCCTTGGTCACACCGATGTCGTGCGCATGCTGATGGTAAACCATCGAGATGATCTGCTGCTCAAGCTGGATGATGAGCATAATCCGCTCTGCGCCATGCGGGTGCTGATGCCGGAAGGAATCAATAGCGTGACGCCGATACCTGGCAACCATGGACTCATTGTTGTGGCGCAGAATGCCGCGGCGATCGAGCAATTCGACGGAATGTTGAAGCTGGTTGACCGGCCGGTCGCGCAAGTGTCGCTGGAAGTGTTATTCTTCGCAGCCCCGCTATCAGAGGCCCTCACCCTGAATGATCACATCAGCGGGCGCAGCAAGGATGCCGAAGGGGCATCGGTCTCGGACTATCTCAATGGCTTGGTGAAAAGCGGGAAAGCACAACTCCTCAGCGCGCCAACCGTCACCGTGCTGGACGGCAGCGAGGCCACCTTCAATCTGCTGCATGCTACTGCCGTGTTGCCGACGATCACCATCCATGTGGATGTGCACCGCGACGGAACCACCATCGCCCTGCGTACCGAGCTGGCGAAGGGAGAGGATGCCCAAACATTCCCGGGCGGCCTCACGCGGGCCCTCCAGACAACCTCCGGCACGGCCAGCGTTCTCGCCGGCGGCATCCCGCTATCGGCGATGAAAGATGGTGGGGCTGCGCAAGGGGTGATTCTCGTCAGGCCGACGTTGGTGAAGTAGGCGGACGATGATCCGCCCGCACCGCGCTGGTCAGCGCGCCGAGGGCGGCGAAGGCGGCGCCGATGAAGAAGGCCCAGGAAATACCGTGGAGGAGGGCGGTGGTGCTCGCCGTTGGATGCGCGAGCAGGTAGTGCTGGCGGCCCGCGGTGGCCACCACGCTGCTGACGGTGATGCCCATGGCCATGCCGACATTGCGCATGGTGGCCAGCATGCCGCCGCCCACCCCGAGCTGGCTGCGCGGCACGCAGCCCATGATGGCGCTGTTGTTGGTCGCCTGGAAGAGGCCGGCGCCCACGCCGACCAGCAGCATGCAGGCGATGATGAGCACGAGGTGTTGCGATGGCGCGCTGAACGCCAGCCCGACCAGCCCCAGCGCCACCAGCGATTCCCCCACGGTGGTCAACAGGCGCGTCCCCACGCGATCGGACAGCGCGCCACTCAGCGGGGCAATCACCAGCACCGCCAGCGGCAGCCCGATCATCACCATGCCCGCCTGGGCGCTGGTGAGGCGCAACGCGTCGATGAGCAGCTTCGGCACCAGGAAGGTCGCGCAGAACTGCCCGAGGTAGTTCATGATCAGCCCGACATTGGCCCCGGTGAACACCGGGTTGCGGAAGAGGGAGAGGTCGAGCATCGGTGTACTCACGCGCGACTCCACCAGGACGAAGCCGATGCCGGCCGCCACCCCGATCACCGCCAACCCCAGCACGCTGACGGAGCACCAGCCCCAGTGCTCTCCCTGCGTTAAGGCCATCACAACACTCCCCAGCGTGCACATCGCCAGCAGCGTGCCGGGCCAGTCGACGCGCGTCGCTTTCCCCGGGCTGAAGGCCGGCAGCATGCGGTAGCAGAGCAGCCCGCCGACCAGCCCGATGGGGAGGTTGATGAAGAAGATCCAGCGCCAGCCTACGCAATAGGTGAGCAGCCCGCCCACCGTCGGCCCCAGCACCAGCCCGATGGCCACCGCCATACCCACCACGCCGAGCGCCCGCCCGCGTTCGTTGGCCGGGAAAAGCGCGGTGGTGATGCCCGAGCTCAATGACATCAGCATGCACGCGCCCAGCGCCTGCAGTACGCGTCCCGCCACCAGCCAGCCGAACCCCGGCGCCAGCCCACAGCCGATGGAGGCAAGCACGAAGAGCGCCGTCCCGAGCAGATAGAGCCGGCGGAACCCGAACAGGTCGCCCAACCGCCCCATCGGCAGGATGAGGCTGGATAACACCAGCAGGTAGGCCAGCGTCACCCAGGCGACATGCGTCAGCGAGAGGTGGAACACCCCCTGCAGGATCGGATTGATGATATTAGTCGCACTGGCATCCAGCGGCGTCATCACCAGCACCACCAGCACGGCGGCCAGGATGCTCCAGCGTTGCGGATGAGGTTGATGTACTGCGGTCTGCGCATTCACGTGAGGGAGTATACCACAAGCGCGAACGTGTTACGCAACTCCCCTTCATACTCCTGCTCATACTCATACTCATGCTCAGAAACTGGGGTTGGTTAGTTATTTTTTGACAGGATTCACAGGATTTTCAGGATTATTATTGGTTTTTTCCCTGGCTCCTATGAATGTTCCCCTACCATATCTCACCGAGAATGCAAGGTATTGGGCTAGCAGTCGACCAAAGAAGTTTTTACGGGAGCAGCCCCTGGAGCGCGAACCTCCTGGTGAGCGGATTATAGATGCGGTGGCGGGACGATAATCCGCTCACCAGGAGGTTCGCGCTCCAAGGGCCTTACATTCCGCGATAGTGCCCGTGATCAATGACCGGCAACAAGAAATCCTCTCAATCCTGTTAATCCTGTCTAAAGTCATCATTGACAGCAGTTACGCGGATAGCATACTGTATTAGCGCCAATTTTACCTTCGCACAGAATCGGGAAACGTGATGAGAGACGAAGGACAACAGGATATGACGCCAGTGCGGGCAACCTCTTCCGCGCGCTATCTGCTTCCCGGGATCCTGGCCTTGGCGGGGGTGGGCTGCGTGGTCGCGGCGTTTTTCCTGCCCCCCGCCTATCGCGTCTCCCTGGTGATCATCGGCAATTTGCTGTGGCTTGCGGCCTTCACGGCGCTGGCCTATCCGTTGCTCCGTGACCTCCAGGAACGCAGCGCGGCAGTCAGTGCGCAACTGGCCTCGCTGCTGGAATTGCGGGAGATCTTCCAACAGGCACCGGCCATCGTGAAGGAATATCGCCGGGCGCGGGTGGCCACCGAGGCGCTGCGCGACAGCGTGGAGGCCCAGCGTGCGCCGATCGATGCAGCGGCGAAGGAACTGCGCGACGGCCTGTTTCGCCTGCGTGCGCTGGAGGACGACCTGCAGCAAACGCGCCTGGAGAGCGAAGAGCGCCTGCAACAGGCACAGCGCTGGGTGGAAAGCGCCATTGGCTATTTCGAATACCTGCAGCGCGTGCTGCAGCAGTTGCCGCCGGAGGATGCGCGCCGCGCCTTGTTCGCCCAGCAGGCCGATACCTTCGCCTATTACGCTGCGGCCCAGGGGCTGGACCGCATTCTGCCGTCCCCCGGCGACGCCTATCTCCCCGGCCTGCACCAGGTGGTCGGCGAGGAACTCCGCGCTGACTTGCCGCCCGGGGCCATTGCCCGCTGCGAACGCTGGGGCTACCGCCTGGGGGGAAAGGTCTTGCACCCCGCCACCGTCATCCTTGTGTCGCCACCTGAGCATGCCTCGGGGTGCCGAGAGATATAATTAATTACAATAATGCCTGTGGACATCGCAAATGCCGGCGGACCATTCCGCATTCCGCAGTCCACAATCCGCATTCTGACGAGGAGTAACCAAATGGCGCACCTTCCCATCGGCATAGATCTGGGCACGTCGACATCGGAGATTGCCGTTTTTCAGCACGAGGTGCCGGCGGCCATCGAGGATCCGCTGTCGAAGAGCCCCATCATGCCGTCGCAGATCTCCGTGAACCATGCCGGGCGCGTGCTGGTGGGCGAGGAAGCGCGCGATTTCGTCAACCTCCCCGGGCATGGCGTCCGCGAGGTGAAGCGGAAGATGGGCACGGGGGAGACCATCACCCTCGCCGGGAAGGCATACCGCCCGGAGGAACTCTCGGCGCTCATCCTGCGCAAGCTCGCGCAGAACGCCGGCGTCTTCCTCGGGGAGCCGGTCACCGACATCGTGCTCTCCGTGCCGGCGAATTTTCCGGATGCGGCACGCCAGGCCACGCTGCACGCGGCGGAACTCGCCGGGCTGCATGTCGTCCGCCTCATCAACGAGCCGACGGCGGCGGCGCTGGCCTTCGGCGTGCATCATATCGAGGTCAATGAGCAACTGGTGGTCTTCGACTTCGGCGGCGGCACGCTGGATGTCTCGGTGCTGGAGATGCTGGAAGGTGTGCTCGACGTGCGCAGCAGCTTCGGCGACCCGCAACTGGGCGGCAAGGATTTCGACGAAGCGCTGATCAACCTGCTGCTGCAGCGCTTTACCAAACAACACGGCAAACTCCCCATCACCGACTTCGCCCGCAACGCATTGAAGACTGCGGCGGAGCGCGCGAAGATCACGCTGTCCGAGACGGATAACGTGGAGGTCTTCCTGCCTGGCTTTGCCCTGCGCGACGAGACGCCGGTCGACCTGTCCATCACGGTGACGCGCGAGGAGTTCGAGAAGGCGACAGCGCCGCTGCTGGAGCGCGCGCGGGAGGTGCTCACCCGTGCGCTCGCGGCGGGGAATATTCGCCCGGACGCGGTGGACCGCGTGCTGCTGGTGGGCGGCACCACCTACCTCCCCGCGGTGCGCCGCCTGGTGGCGGAGTTCTTCGGGCAGGAGCCGGCGGCTGCTGTCGACCCCGACCTGGCGGTGGTGCTGGGCGCCGCCACGCTGGCCGCCATGGAGGCCGGGGTCATCTCGCCGGAAGAAGGGCTCATCCTCACCGACATCAGCCCCTTCGGCATCGGCTTCGAGACGATGCACTCCGAGACATTCGAGCTCTATTACTCGCCGCTCATTGCGCCGAACACGCCTATCCCTTTCACGCGGGAATACGCCTTCTCGCTGATACACACCGACCAGCAGCGCGTCATCTTTCACCTGTACCAGTCCTACCTCTCCGAGCCCACGCCGATGCGTGTGGCCACCGCGCGCAAGATGCTCACCGATACCGGCATCGAGGCGGAGATCACCGACATCCCACCCTCGACTACCGGCGTCCCGCATCCCGTGCGAGTGGATTTCTCCTATGACGAGAACGGCGTGGTGCTGGTGAAAGGCTCCATCCCCGGGCTCAAGCACGAGGTGGATATCACCTACCAGCAGACGGTGACGCGCATGACGCGGGAAGAGCTGGATGCCGCGCAGCAGCAGATGGCCACGCTCTACGCCGCGATGGAAGAGGACCTGCTGCCGGAAGAGCTGCCCGCGGGCGACCAGGAGAGCAATCTGCGCTACTGGCTGCCGATCATCGCCCGCGCGGAGCGGCTCACCGATGCCCACCCGGAGGCGAAGCCCGCGCTGACCGACGGCATCACCGCGCTGCGCGCCGCGCTGGAGACCGGGGACGACGATGAGATCGAGGAGACCGGCAACGCGCTGATCGATATGATCGATGAATTGGAAGAGGAAGCAGAGGAGTAGCGCGGTTTCGTATGTCTATCCCTCACCCCCGGCCCCTCTCACAGGGGTAGAGGGGGGAGATACTGATAACCTTTACTAACTATTACCTAGTAAAGTTAATATTGTCAGAATTCATGCTCTTACTCATGCTCATACTCAGCACCGATGTCAGAAACAGTTTTTGAGCATGAGTATGAGAAAGAGCATGATATTCGAGCAATAATAAGTTGTCGCGGTACTATGTATAGCACACTCCCCTTGCCCCTTGGGAAAGTGACCGGGGGCGAGGGACGATGATAGGGGTAGCGCCATGGCCTGGGAGTATTATACGTTTCTCGGCATTCGCCAGGATGCCGGACTGGATGAGATCAAGCTGGCGGCCGCGCGCAAGCGCCGCGAGCTGGAGATCGCCCGCGACACGGCGGGGAAAGCGTACCTGAATGAAGTGACCCAGGTGCTGCGCGACCCGCAGGCGCGCGCCGAATACGATGCCCTGCAGCAAGGCGGCGCGCAGTTGCAGCAGTTCCTCACGCAGGCGACGGAGGCGGAGAATCTCGGGAACTGGCCGGAAGCGGTCCGCCTGTACCGGCAAGCGCTTATCCTCGTCCCGGATCATCCATTGGTCCTCAACCGGCTGGCCTTTGCACAAGCGGAGAGTGGGAATTTCCGCGAAGCGGAAAAAGAGTACGCCTCCCTGGTGAAGCGTTTCCCGGAATCGCCGGTCTACTGGGCCAGTTACGGCGCAGTGTGCCTCACGCTGGCGAAACGCATCGCCTCGCAGCAAGCCCCGTCCGGTGAGCTGGTCGACCTCATGTTGACCGGCATTCAGAGTGCCAAGCGCCTCACCGCGCTGCAGGCGATCAGCCAGGAACTCGGCACCCCGTACGAGAGCGCCAAACTCCTGGCCAAGCAGATCCCCACGCCCCTCGCCACCTTCCTCGAACGGGGCACGGCTGAGAATATCTCCCGCACCTTGCGCGCCGCCGGGGCGCTGGTCAAGGTGGTGCCGTCGGAAGGCAAGGCGATCCAGTGCCCGTATTGCGCCTACACCCTCTACCTGCCGGCAGAGGAGGGTGGGCGGTCAGCGACCTGCCAGTACTGTATGCGTCCCTTCCGACTGTATAAGGGCGACCGGGACGCCTTGCTCCGGCAGGGGCGGGAGAACTATGCACGGGCGATTGCGCTCGATCCGACCAATGCCAGTTATTACACGTCCATCGCGGACAGTTACAGCGAGAATGCGCAGTACGCGGAAGCGGCGGAGTGGACCGAGAAGGAGATACTCGCCGACGGGACGGAGGATTTTGACGATCTGTCTGCGCTGGTCGAGCTGACCCGGCTGTATCTGCTGCTGGGACAGACGGACGCGGTGGAGAAGACGGTGAAACGCATCCGCGCCGTGATGCCGGATAAGAAAGCGGTGACGCGCCGGAGCGTGGGCAATCTCTTCAGCCTTGCCGGCTTGACGGAAGCGTTGCACCAGCAGTATGCCATCGCCAAGGCGCTGGTGGAGATCGGCCTGCGCTTCGTGCCCGACGACCCCGGCCTGCTCGACGCATTACGCCTCTCCGGCCAGTTGGACGCCGCACACCGCGAACTGAAAGCGATGCTGAACGACAATATGATCGTCCAGGAAGTGCGCGACATCGCCCGCGTGCTGGTCACCGAAGCCTCCATGCAGCGCATGGATGAGACACAGGCCATGCGGCTGGAGCGCTCGTTCGATAAGCTCTACGATTATGGCCGCAACGTCATCCGCGCCTCGGTGAAACGGATCAAAACCAAATACCCGGGCGTCTACGCACTCACCCGGCACTACTTCGACCAGGTGCTCAGCGATGAACCGCTGCAGGGGTTCATGTAGTGGAAAAACTGCTCCTGGTCGATGGGCATAACCTGCTCTTTCGCTCATTTTACGGTATTCCGGCTCGGATACCGGGCAGAGAGGGATATTCGATCCACGGGGTTGTCGGCTTTATTGGCACGTTATTGAAGACCCTCGCGCAGTTGGCGCCGACGCACCTGATGGTGATCTTCGATGCAGAAAGCGGATCGTTTCGGCACGAAGCCGATGAACAATACAAGAGCAACCGACCGGCGGAACAGGCGAAAAGAGATGACCCGTTTTCCCAACTCCCCTTGATCTATGCTGCGCTCGATCATCTCGGCTGGAAACACGCGGAAGTCGTCGGTTTTGAAGCCGACGATCTCATTGCCGCCTACGCACAACACGCTTGTGGTGAAGCCGACGTGGTGATCCTCTCCACGGATGCTGACCTGTTCCAGCTCATTGGACCGAATATCTCTGTGTATTATCCCAACGGGAAAGCGTCGATCTTATATGGGACAACAGAGGTCATGGCAAAGTTCGGGGTGGCGCCATGCTTCATTCCCGACTTGAAAGCGCTCACCGGAGATAAATCCGATCATCTTGCCGGTGTGCCAGGAATCGGGCCGAAAACCGCATGCCGCCTGATCCAACGTTTTGGCGGAATCACGGAAATCTATCGCCAGATCGATGCCATTGCGCAGGAGCGACTCCGCAACAAGCTCACGGAATATCGGCAGCAGGTCTGGCATAATATGGCCATGATCCGGTTACACCACCAGGTTCCTTTTCCGTTTCCCCTGCCCGAACTCGCGATCTCCCCCCTGGCATGGCAACGGAAAACCATGGGGATTCTTCGAGAAGTGGGTATGTTGCCAGATTGAAGGGCAATATTCCCAGGGATTCACGCAAGCTGCGGGAGTTGGTTTCTTGACAGGATTGACAGGATTTTATCAGATGTTTCGCCCCGCTGATTCGCATGAGCGTTACCCCATCTCGACGATGATACAGGATGTTGAGATAGTGCCGTAGCCGCACCCTTTACAGGTGCGTCGTCGATAATGCCCGTGACCAATAACCGCTTAAAATCCTGTGAATCCTGTAAATCCTGTCAAAAACCATCATACCATCCCGTTGACAATGTTGTAGTTGAGCCCATTCATGGTACACTAGCAACAGAGAGAGCAGCCACAGCAATTACATTCGAAAATGCCCGTGGACGTCTGGAGTGCCGAATATTCCGCATTCCGCAGTCCGCAATCCGCATTTTCCAGAGGGGGCAGCATGAAGATTCATCCCATCGGCGGGGCCGGCGAAGTGACCGGGTCGTGTTTTCTGGTGGAGACCAGCGGCGGGCGGTTTGTGGTGGATTGCGGGATGTTCCAGGGGCATGACGAGTCCGAGGCGCGCAATGCGCACTTCCCGTTCAGCCCCGGCGATATCGACGCCATGTTCCTCACCCATGCGCACCTGGACCATTGCGGGCGGCTGCCCCTACTCCATGCGCGCGGATTTCGCGGCTGGGTGTATGCTACGCCGTCCACCTGCGACCTGGCGCAGTTCATCCTGCTGGATTCGGCCAAGCTGCAGGAAGAAGAGTTCGAGCGGCGGTTGCGCAAGGGCCGGCGGGCCGGCGCCCCGGTGAGCCGCCCGCTCTATGACACGCAGGATGTCGTCCACCTGCTGCGCTACTTCCGCACGCAGCCGTACGAGACGCCGCTGAAGCTGGGGTCGGACATCGAGGTCATCTTCCACCAGTCCGGGCACATCCTCGGCTCGGCGGGCATCGAGATCCGCGAAAACGGCACCTCGGTGCTCTTCTCCGGCGACCTGGGCAATCCGCAGCGCAACGTGGTGCCGGACCCGACGCCGGCGCCGGTCTGCGACCTGGTCTTTTGCGAATCCACCTACGGCGACCGGCTGCACCGCAGCGAGCAGGAGTCGGTGAACGAATTGCGCGATGCCATCAACTGGGCCCACCAGGCCGGCGGCAACGTGGTGATCCCCTCCTTCGCACTGGAGCGCACGCAGGATATCCTCTTCCAGCTACACGAGTTGCGCCGGCGCGGAGAGGTGCCGCAGAATCCCGTCTACGTCGACAGCCCGCTGGCCATCAACATCACCCGCGTCTATGAGCACCACCAGGAGGACCTGGACGATGAAACGCGCGCCCTCCTCAAGGCCCACGACGACCCGTTCAGCTTCCCCGGCCTCACCACCTGCAGCAGCTCCGAGCAGTCGCGCGCGGTGAACGGCAAGGACGGAGTGATTATCATCGCCGGCAGCGGCATGTGCAACGGCGGACGCGTCGTGCACCACCTGAAGCATAACCTGTGGCGCGCGGACACCGCCGTCATCTTTGTGGGCTACCAGGCCGTCGGCACGCTGGGCCGGCGCATTGTGGACGGGGCGCCGACAGTGACTATCGAGCACGAGCCCATCGCCGTCAATGCGCGCACCTTCACCATCAACGGCTTCAGCGCCCACGCGGACCAGGCGGCGCTCACCGGCTGGCTGGCCTCCTCCGCCCCCGCGCACATCGTGCTCAACCACGGTGAAACCAACGCCTCCGCGGCGCTGGCTGAATTGCTCGCCGCGCAAGGGCGGAGCGTCGAGGTGGCTAATCCGCACACGGTGTATGATACGGCGAAGCTGCCCACGAGGGTGTAGTCTGGCTGAAGGCGGGCATCGGTGGCTGCCTTCGCGGCAGAGCTTGTCAGAGATCAGGAAGAACAGGTAGCGAACTGCACGCCGGTATGTTTGACCACGCCCGGTCAAGGCTGTCACCGCGTATTTGCACCTGGTCTTATCAACGCGGTGGCAGCCTTGGCTGGACGCTTTCGATCAATCCGGTGTGCCAATCGTTGCGCGTTTCGATAGATTTCTTCCGAGCACTGCCGCGAAGGCAGCCACCGTTTCCGGGCTCTACAATCCGCTACGCGGCTTTCTTCTGCTCCATGTTGCTGTCTTCCACGATAATCTGTGCCAGCTTGCCGCTCTCCAGTTGCGCGCGCATCTGGGTTTCCAGGTCGATATTCTGCTGCAGCAGGTTGGCGATCTCCTCTTCGCCCAGTTGCTTGGCCAGCACGATCAACCCGGTGTAGTCGCCGATATTGAAATGGGTGATCTCTTCTTCCACCATCGCGGCGTTGATGTCGACCAGGTACTTGGGCACGCTGGTGGTGAAGGTTTCATGTGCCTCCAGCGTCTCGGTGCCGACGGTGCCGATCCAGCCCCGCCCGACGACCACGACCTGCTCGGTATCGCGCGCGGCCGCCACTTTGCGCCGCGTCTTCTTTTCGCCGTTCAGCTTGGTGACGATCTGTTCCAGGTTCTTCACCTCGCACTGCACCGTATCATGATGCTGCTGGAGCATATCTTTGAGCATCGGATTGTCTACGGATCTCGCCATCGTCGAGAACAACATCTCGATATTCACTTCCGCATTGAGCGTATTGCTGCAGCGGGTACGAAAATAATCATGGAGATTCATCGCCATCCTGGGTCTCCTTCCGTGCGCATATCGCGCCGCTTCCTATTGTAGAGCGCCCCTGCGGCGATGCATGCGCAAGAATCCGACGATTATGGCTGGTATCTCATTGTTTGTCTGAACCTCAGGAGTATCATTATTAATTCACCACGAAGACACAAAGGGCACGAAGAGATTGCTTAGCTTCGCGTATTCGCCGGACGAGTCAGATGCGTCAAACGTGCCTGACAGGTTAGTGCCGGCGACCAAATACAAACCTGACGAGCTTTCATGCTGCAGTAAAACAGCAAACCCCTTCGTGTTCTTCGTGTCTTTGTGGTTCAGACATCAAGGCAAACCTCTGTCTCCGGCCTTTGCATCCTGTCTCCGGCATCCGGCATCAGACATAGCAGTGCTTGCCCGATCTCCCCACAAGCGATGAAAAAATGGTATACTTATAGTTCATAACCCATCTCAAAGGAGCAACAACGCCGATGCTGACACGCGATGCCAACACCGGTCTACTGCGGACATTAGCACGCTATGAGCTGGTGGATACTCAGGAGCCCAACCTGCTGCGCGAGGTGTTCCCCTATTCGGACGTCCCGCGCATGCTGTTTGACGGTCGGGGTGTCCCCATGGAACCGGCGGAAGATTTCTTCATCACCGACACGACTTTCCGCGACGGGCAACAATCCCGGCCGCCGTACAAAGTGCAGCATATCGTGAAAATCTACGATATGCTGAGCCGGCTGGGCGGGCCCAATGGCGTCATCCGCGCCTCCGAATTCTTCCTCTACAGCGACCGTGACAAAGAAGCCGTGGAGAAATGCCTGGAGCTCGGGCATCGCTACCCGGAGGTCACCGGCTGGATCCGCGCCTCTAAACAGGACTTCAAACTGGTCACCGAGATGGGGCTGGGGGAGACGGGCATCCTCACCTCCGCATCCGATTATCACATCTTCCTCAAGCTGAAGAAGTCGCGCGCCGAGACGATGGCCCTCTACCTGGATATCGTCGAAACGGCGCTGGCGTCCGACCTTTCCGCCATTCGCTGCCACCTGGAGGACATCACCCGCGCCGATTTCGAGGGCTTTGTCATTCCCTACGTACAGCGCCTGATGGAGTTGGCGGAGCAGGCGAACAAGCCGGTGAAGATTCGCCTCTGCGATACCATGGGCTATGGCCTGCCCTACGCCGAAGCGACGTTGCCGCGGAGCATCCCCAAGATGCTGCACGCCCTGCGCCACGAGTGCGGCGTGCCCAGCACCTGGCTGGAGTGGCACGGACATAACGATTTCCACAAGGTGCTGGTGAACTCCACCACCGCCTGGCTCTATGGCTGCGCCGCCGCGAATACCGCCCTCTTCGGCTTCGGTGAGCGCACCGGCAACCCGCCGCTGGAAGGCGCGGTGATGGATTATATCAGCATGCGCGGCGATGCCAACGGCGTCGACACCCGCGTCATCACCGAGATCGCCGAATACTTCAACAGCGAAGTGGGGGTGGAGATCCCGGGCAACTACCCCTTCGTCGGCACGAATTTCAACGTCACCAGCGCGGGCATCCATGCGGACGGCATGTTGAAGAACGAAGAGATCTACAATATCTTCGACACCGAGAAGATCCTCGCCCGCCCCGCGCGGGTGAGCGTCACCGACAAGTCGGGGTTAGCCGGCATCGCGCACTGGGTCAACAGCTACCTGGGCCTGAAGCCGGAGGCCGCGGTGGACAAGCGCCATCCCGGCATCGCGCTCATCAACGACTGGATCCACGAGCTGTATGAGGCGGGCCGCGTCACCTCCATCTCCGACAAAGAGATGCTGGTGCGCGCGCGCATGTATATGCCGGAGCACTTCAAGAGCGAGTTCGACAAGCTGCGCGAGCACGCGCTGAATCTCTCCGAGCAACTCATGGGCGCACTGGCACAGCATCCCATCGTGCGCAGCATGGAGCACCTGGGCATCGAGGCGCTGCTGGAAGAAGAGATCCGCATGTATCCGTTCATCCAGTTCATCTATGTCACCGATGGCCAGGGTATCCGCATCACGCGCAACGTGACGAAGCCGGAATACCGGGACGAATATAATATCCTGTCCGAGCACGAGGACCTCTCCGATCGCGACTGGTTCCTCGGCGCGCTCAAGCATAATGATGTCTTCGCCACCGACTTCTACAAGTCCCGTTTCACCAACTTGTTGTGTATCACCGTCTCCGCGCCGATCCACAACGACGCCGACGAGATCATCGGCGTCATCGGCGCCGACCTGAAGTTCGAAGAGCTGGTGCGGCTGTCGGAAGAAGCGCTGTAGTTATGTGTGGGAGTATGGGGGTATGGGAGTTTTACAACTCGTGACCCCTATACTCCTGATAAGGTTCGGTGGCTGCCTTCGCGGCAAAGCCTGTCCGAAACCATTAGTCCGAGGCAACGGTTGGCACACCGGATTGATCGAGAGTGCCCGGTCAAGGCTGCCACCGCGTTTATGCTGTAACTGTAATATGAGGGGGTCTGAGAGTAATATGAACGGTGGCCGGTTCTAGCACTCCCACACCCCCATACTCCCACACAATCCCTTTGTGTTCTTCGTGTCCTGGTGGTGAAAAACCGATCTCCCCTTGCCATCTTAAGCACTGGCCGCGCTGTGCGGGATATGGTAAGATAGCCTGTCCGTTCAGGAACCCCTCCGCCGGATAATTATCCCATGATCGAGAGACTGACCATGCATCTTTCCGTTGTCGATGTGCCCGCGCAGCAATCCGCCGGGAGCACGCAGTACCTGTTCAACCGCGCGCCGCTCCGGCACAATGTGATGACCCGCCTGCCGCTGGGGAGCATTGCTCCGGCCGGGTGGATACGCCGCCAGCTTGAATTGATGGCCAGCGGCATGGTCGGGCAGATGCCGCACATCAGCGAATTCCTCACCGACGAGAACGGCTGGCTGGGCGGCGAAAAGGAAGGCTGGGAGGAGCAGGCCTACTGGTTCCGCGGCTTCTACGATCTGGCCTACATTTTACAGGATGAGGCCTTGCAGCAGACGGCGATGCGCTGGATCGAGGCCATCCTGGGCAGCATGCAGGACGACGGTTACTTCGGCCCGCCGAAGCTGAAAGACCGTGTGGGCGATAACGGGCAGGTGCTGACCGACTTCTGGCCGCACATGGTGATGATCGATGCGCTCATCCACCACCAGGAGGCGACGGGCGACGCGCGCATCGTGCCTTTCCTCTCCCGCTTCTTCGCCTACTGCGCCGCACTGCCGGAGGCGCAGTTCATCCCGGTCTTCGACCACGCGGCCTTCGGCGACTGGAAGCCGGACGTGCAGGAGATTCGCGCTTGCGACATGCTCCCGCACATCTACTGGCTCTACAACCGTACCGGCGAGGCGCGCCTGCTGGATGTGGCCATCCGCTTCTACCGCCATCAGCGCCCGCCAAACAGCGAGTACCTGGATTCGCACATCGTCAATTTCACCCAGCGCTTTGCCTATCCCGCCTTCTTCGCCACGCAGACGAATGAGCCATGGCTGCTCGACCAGGCGGAATACTGGTATCGCCAGCATCTGGCGAGCTGGGGGCAGCAGCCGCGCGGCATCTTCGGCGCCGATGAGCATATCCGTCCCGGCTTCGTCGACCCGCGCCAGGGGTTCGAGACCTGCGGCTTCGGCGAGTTCGCCAAGAGCTTCTACTACCTGGCGGGACTCACCGGGCAGGCCTGCTATGCCGACCGGGTGGAAGACCTGCTCTTCAACCACTTCCCCGCCGCGGCGATGCCGGACTTCCGTGGCGTGCACTACCTCACCGCCTCGAATCTGCCGCAGTTGGATGGCAACGGCAAGCATGCCTATGCCAATGACTACCGCCAGCTCAGCTACTCCGCCACCTTCTACCGCTGCTGCGTGCACAACGTGGCCATGACCTGGCCGTGGTACACCGAGCACCTGTGGATGGCCGCCGCCGACGGCGGGCTGGTGGCACTGATGTACGGCGCCAGCACGGTGACCGCGCAGGTAGCCGCGGGCCGGCAGGTACAGATCATGCAGGAGACGGACTACCCCTTCCGCGGCGCAGTGACCATGCGCCTCGCTCTCGCATCGCCGACCGCATTTCCGCTCTACCTGCGCGTGCCGGCCTGGTGCGAAGGCTTTGCCGTGCAGATCAACGGCGAAACGCTCGATGTGGCCGCCGGCCCCCAGCAGTTCCTGCGTATCGAGCGGGAATGGCGGGACGGCGACACCGTCGAGGTCACCATGCCGATGGCGCTGTCTGTCGCGCGCTGGCCGCGCACCGGGGCGGCGACGGTGAACCGCGGGCCGTTGAGCTACTCGCTGAAGATCGGCGAAACATGGCGCGATTGCGGCTCCTGGGAATGGATCGAGGGCAACATGCGCTGGGATGCGCCGGACGGCTGGCCGAACCTGGAGGTGCTGCCCACCACCCCGTGGAACTACGGGCTCTGCCTGCCGGAGGATGCGAGCAGCTTCGAGGTGATCGAGCACGGGCTGACCGACCTGCAGCCGTGGATGCCGGAGCACGCGCCCATCGAGATCCGCGCGACCGGCAAACGCATCCCGGAGTGGACGCTGGAGCCGGTGAGCGGCACGATTCAGGAACTGCAGGAAAGCCCCATCCGCGTCGACGGCCCGGAGGAGCCCATCACCCTCATCCCCCTCGGCTGCGCCCGCCTGCGCATCTCCTGCTTCCCGGTGGTCGCCGATGTCCCTCACGCCCGCACCTGGGTGCCGGCCACCGCGCTGGCCGTGAAGGTGGCGGAAGAGGTGAAGGGAATGGATATGTGAAGCTGAATTCAGGTCGTTGCGTAAGGTAAGGTGTGCGGAATTTCGGGGACTGACATCGAAACTCCTGGGCAAGGTGAGTATTCGCCAGAGAAGCTTTACTGGAGTTTCGGTGTCTGTCCCCGAAATTCATAGTAAGGCTTATCAAATTTAGTGGTTTTTCGTGAACAGCAACTCTCATAGAGTTTTGGGTACAGACACCGAAACTCCCTGTTGCACTCTACCAATCACTATATTGTGGGCCGAACGCATACCAGACGACCGGAGTTTCGATGTCAGTCCCCAAAACTGGTGCTTCATGGTACAATACCCCCCGATATGAGCACTCTGATTCTTGGCGTTGAGAGTAGTTGCGATGAGACCGCGGCGGCGGTGGTGGCGGATGGGCGGACGATGTTGTCCAATGTCGTCAGCTCCTCCGAGCAGTTTCACCGCGAGTATGGCGGCATTGTGCCGGAGATCGCCTCGCGCAAGCAGTTGGAGTATCTGGAGCCGGTGCTCACCGCGGCGCTGGCGGATGCCGGCATCACCCCCAGCGAGCTGAGCGCGGTGGCGGTGACCCATGGCCCCGGGCTCATCGGTTCGCTGGTGGTGGGGCTGCTGGGCGCCAAGACCTTCTCGTACATCTACGACCTGCCGCTCATCGGCATCAATCACCTGGAAGGCCATCTCTACGCCAACTGGATTCGCCTGCCCGAGGACACCCGCCCGGAGCCGGCGCTGCCCGCGCTGGTGCTCATCGTCTCCGGCGGGCACGCGCACCTGGTGTGGATGCAGGATCACGGTGAGTATCGCATCCTGGGCCGCACCCGCGACGATGCCCCCGGCGAGGCGCTGGACAAGGCGGCGCGCCTGCTGGGGCTGGGCTATCCCGGCGGGCCGATCATCGACAAGCTGGGGCGCGAAGGGAATCCGCGCGGGGTGGACTTCCCCCGCGCGCTGCTGCCCGGCACGCATGATTTCAGCTTCAGCGGCCTGAAGACCGCGCTGGGGCACTACCTGCGCAAGACGGAAACTGGCGGGCGCGCGCCGGTGGCGGACATCGCCGCCAGCTTCCAGGAAGCCATCGCCGCGGTGCTGGTGGAAAAACTCTTCTCCGCCGCGGAAGCGCTGGAGCCGGCCCAGGTGGTGCTGGCCGGCGGCGTGGCCGCCAACAGCCGCCTGCGCGAGCTGGCGGAAGCCCGTGCCCGGCGCGACGGCATCCCGCTCTCCCTCCCCCCGCGCGTCCTCTGCACCGACAACGGCGCCATGATCGCCGCCGCCGGCTACTTCCACTACCTCCGCCACGACTTCGCCTCCCTCGACCTGGATGCGTCGGCGAGCTTGCCGCTGGTGGGGTAGAAGGTGTTTTTAGGAACCACAGATTACGCAGATGGCGCAGATTTTTGTCCTTGCGTATCAGGCATACGGTGCATCCTTACCGTCACCACCAATCCGCCAGGCCCTTTTGCACTCTTTGTGCCCTTTTGTGGCGATTAAAGACTCACTTCCGCCCGGTCAACACCCCGCTTCGCCCTTTCGCCGCTGCTGTGATCGGCTGCATGTTGCCGTCGTAGGCGGTGAGGTTGGTGAGGGTGAGGGCGGAGACGCCGGGGGCGATGATTTTGAAGGGGATGTGGGCCACGGTGCTGGTGGCGGCGGAGCTGCCGCAAACGAACAGCAGCGTGACGCTGCCGGTAGACCACTTGCGCCGGCAGGCGATGCCTGCTCCCGGCTTCGCTCCGGCATCGCGAACGCTGCCGCCGGAGCTCTCGCCCGGCGCCACGATGGTTGGCGTGAAGTTGACGGTACAGGAGGCGGCGCGCGTGGTGCCGGCGCTGGTCAGCGTGACGGGGATGCTGACGATATCCCCCACCTTCCCGATGCCGTTGCCGATGGAAAAGCCGGTGGACGTGGTGCCGGTAATGGTGGAGGAGGCCGGCGTACCACCACCCGCGCCACTGCTGCTGCCCCCGCAGCCGTTGAACAGGCCTGTGAACAATATCAGGCTCAGGATGGAAAGTATCGATATGATGCGCATGATAGTCTCCTCTAGGGGGCTGTCCCCGCGTCTTTGCACCCGGTCAGATATACGCGGGGACAGCCCAGACCGAGCGCGCTCGATCAAACCGGAGTGCCAATCGCTACTCTGATCGCGTGATATCCACCGAGCGCTACCGCGGGGGCAGCCCCCGTACCACTTTGCGCATCGACAGATGCCCCAGAATCCATTGCGCCATGCGGAGGTCCGGGGGATTGGCGGGGAGGCCTTGCTGGGTGGCCAGGTTCTTGATGGCCGCGTCCAGATCCGGGCGCTCTCCCAGCAGATATTGCAGCACCAGGTCGGCATCGTCTTCATTCACCAGGCCGTCCTGGTTCAGATCGCCGATCAGCAGTTGGGCGAAATTGGCGACCAGTGTGCGGTTGGCGGCGGCGGTGAAGGTATAGCCGGCGGTCGTGCTGACCACCGTGCCGTTCTCCGTCCAGTTCACGAAGGTATACCCGGTGCCGGGGGTTGCGGTCACCATCACGCTGGCGCCGGCCGTCACGGTGCCGCCCCCACTGGTGGTGCCGCCGTTGGCCGGCATGGCGCTGGTGGTGATGGTATACGTCGTAGGTGCTGCGGTGAGCAGCGAGAAGGCGGCATCCCCGGAGATGCTCTGGTATAACGTGCCGCCGCCGTTCGTCCCGCCGGTGATGGCACGGAAATACGAGCCGTCGCCCCCGGTGGCGGCTGCGAGGCCCCAATCCGGCGGCCAGGAGTAGGTGGGCGTCAATCCCTGCGACGCCTCGATCTGCAACCAGTACTTCGTGCCCGCCACGGCCTGGAAGGGGGTGGGCAGCACGAAGGCGTAATCATACAGCGGGGTGCCGCCAAACGTGCCGGCCGGTGCCTCCCCCGCGTTGCCGCCCACCGGATATTGCACCAGCGGCTTCGCGGTGACATCCGGCTGGCTGCCTGCCGCGATGGAGGGATAAATGCTGATGCGAAAATCAGCCACCGGGCTCTCCCCGGCCCCGGATTTGAAGTTGGTGTACCCCCCGCGCCAGTGGATTTCGGTAATCGCCTGGTTGGCGTTGAGGGTGAAGGCGTCGAACACATATGCATCGCCATCCAACCCATCGGGAGGATACCAGGCCGATTTCAGCACCGTGCCGGTGGCGTCCGGCGGCTGGGTATAGACGACCGCGGCGTACGCAGTCACCGTCACCAGGCAGAGGATGACCAGGAACAGACTTCGCATCTTGATCTCCCTATCAACGGACCGGCAGCGCCTCATGCCCTGCCTTGCAGCACCGGCTAAGTCTTACTCTTACTCCGAAATCACCACCATCTCGTCCAGCACGCCGATCATATACCAGTTACCGGATATGCATTTTAGAGTAAGAGAAAGAGTAAGAGAAAGATTGCTATTATCGTAACACCGCTGCCACGAGGGTAGTATACATCCGGCTGGTATGGCTCAAACGGTGCCTTTGGCAAGCAAAGAAAACATCACCGTTATGATACGCTTCCCTATGATCGCCCCTCACCCCCGGCCCCTCTCCCAGGGGTAGAGGGGAGTGTGCTATACATAATAGCAAACGGTTATAAGTATGGGTGCCCCCCTCGCCCGCTGGGAGAGGGGCCGGGGGTGAGGGACGACTATAGGTAGACGACTTATGCTTCGCTGACCAACACCGTATCCGGCGCCAGCACGAACGGCGAGACGACGGCGGGGAAATCGGAGAAGGGCAGCACTTCCGGTTTCAGGTGGATACCGAGCACCTCGGCCATGAACTGGCGGCGGTGGTTGATGCGCGCCCACAGGTCGGGGTAGCGCGCAGCGATCTCGGCGCGCAGGGGCTCGTCGGCCAGCGCCAGGGTGTCCTCGGCGTTGGCGGTGAAATGCGCGGGCGCCCCGGCGGGGATGAGGTCGCACTGCAGCAGCATGCCCGAGCGCAGCGGAAGCGGCGAGCCGGGGAAGAAGGGCGAGTGCACCCACTCGTCAAGGTGGATATAATGCCCCGGATTGAGCGCCAGCTTGATGCCGGTGCCGCGCAGGGCGTCATCCACGCCCGCCTCGACCTGCCCGCCGGCGACGCCCAGCCCGAGCGCCTCATACCAGGCGACGACGGCGCGGTAATACGGGAAGGCCATCCCTTGCAGGTATTCCGCATTTGCTGCCGGCAGGTCCTCGGCGCCGGCGGCGACGAATCCGGCGCGCGCCGTCAGCCCCCCGCGCAGGCCGAAGGCCACGAAGAATGGATCGCCCGGCTCAATGACGCGATCCATCGGGCTCGGTAAGCCCACGCGCGCCCGCGGGCCGGTGGAGAACATCAAGTGTGCGGTCCACGGCATGCCGTTCAAGCCCATGCGCGCCACCGCCTCCAGTTCGGTCATGCCGGGCCGCATCCCGGTGATGAGCGCGCGCACGGCATGCGCGCAGTGGGCGGCGGCAAATTCGAATGCAGCGAGCTGGTCGGCGCTGTTCGTCAGCCGCAGGCCGTCCTCCGGGTTCATGAAGAGCGCCGTCGCGTTCGTCACCAGTGCCGGGTCGCCGACCAGCGCGCGCAGGGTATCGGTGATAAAGGCCGGGGCGTCCAGCGTGTGCGCCGGGTCATCGCTCTCCTGCGGCGTGAAATATTTCCACCCTGCCAACCCGAGACGCATGCCCGGCTGCACGCCGCACTCGCGCAACACGGGCGCCAACCGCGGCGCCTCGCCGCGCGGCTGCCCGAGCAGGCTGAACCCCTGGTACAGCTTGCACGCGATGGGCAGCGGGCACAGCTCCGCATAGCCGAGCCCCTCGTTACCGACGATCAGAATCGGCTCTGTGGAGCGCGAACCTCCTGGTGAGCCAGTGGTGGGGATAAGCAGCAGCGCCTCCTCGAACCGCGGGTCGTAATCCGTGAGGTAGGTAATATTGGCGAAATGCTCACGGTCGCCATAGACGATGAGCATATCGAGCCCCGCCTGCGCCGCCCGTGCGCGTGCGGTGTCAATGCGCGCGGCATATTCCGAGGCCGTCACCTGCGGCTGGCTCGCCGGCAGGGGGAATGCAGGGAGAGAAACGTGCGCTAAGCGCACGGTACGTGTTGTCATCAGTATATCCTCGACAATTGTTTCGTACTGTATTACGGCATTCGCTGGAAAACTCCTTTGAGCGTTCACTCGCCGCCGGGATGGCGGCGCTCCCAGGGGTCTCAGAAACAAGACGGAAACATTCGGTAACAATCGTGCAATACAGCGTAATACTACCGTCACTTAGAGTCATTAATCTGCTACTTAGTGTAATCTCACCGAAACGCGGAGGGTCTCCCATGACTGACGTACAACAGCTCTTGCAGAGCGGAAATATCCTCATGCTGGTATGGGGAGCGGCGCTGGTGTTCTCGATGCACGCCGGTTTTGCCTTCCTGGAGGCCGGCTCGGTGCAGCGGAAGAATGTCGTGAACGCGCTGACGAAAATCGTGATGGACTGGTCGATCTCGACCTTCATTTATTTCGTCATCGGCTTCCCCATCGCGTATGGGATCTCGTTCCTCAAGCCGGTGAACGAAATTCTCAAATCCGACGGGAACGGTTTCAACTTCGTGCATTTCTTTTTCCTGCTCACCTTTGCCGCATGCATCCCGGCGATCATCTCCGGTGGCATCGCCGAGCGGGCGAAGTTCGGCACGCAGGCGCTGGCGGGGGCCATCTTCGTTGGCCTGTGCTACCCATTTTATGAGGCCGTCATGTGGGGGCAGTGGGGATTTATGACGACCGCGGACGGTGTGCAACATGCGATCGGTTTGAATCTGTGGCTGCAAAACACCTGTGGCGCGCCGTTCCATGATTACGCCGGTTCGGTAGTTGTACATGCCATGGGCGGCTGGCTGGCGCTGCCGGCCATCCTCATCCTCGGCCCGCGCCTCGGCCGCTATCGCAACAACGGCGCCAGCGAGGCCCCGCCGATCCACTCCATCCCCTATGTGGCGCTGGGCTCCTGGTTCCTCATGGTCGGCTGGTTCGGTTTCAACGTGGCCAGCGCCGGGAAGATCTCCGACATCTCCGGCCTCGTTGCCATCAATTCGCTGATGGCCATGGTCGGCGGCGTGGTCGCGGCCTGTCTGGCCTCCCGCTGCGACTCCGTGGCGGTGTATAATGGAGCGCTGGCCGGTCTGGTGGCGGTGTGCGCGGGCTCCGATAAATATCATCCGCTCGGCGCGGCGGTGGTCGGCGCGGTGGCGGGGATCATCTTTGTGAAGGCCTTCCAGTTCGCGAACGAGAAATGGAAGATCGATGACGTACTCGGCGTGTGGCCGCTGCATGGCCTGGGCGGCGCCTGGGGCGGCATCGCGGCGGGCATCTTTGCCCAGCGAGTGTTCGGCGGGAATGCCGGCGTCGGCACCAGTGCGCCCGTCAGCTTCCTCTCCCAGTTGATCGGCACGGGATTATGCGTGGTGACGGCGCTGGTCGTCAGCACGATTGTCTACAGCATCATGCACCGCGGCGTCGGCATCCGCCTCACCCCGCGCGAAGAGATGCTGGGCTCCGACCTGGTGGTGCACAGCAGCAAGGCGTATCCGGAAGAAGTATTTTAAATAGGGCTTGCATTCTCCCTCACCCCCAGCCCCTCTCCCAGAGGTAGAGGGGTGAGAAGGTAGTGTAGTTGCGAAAGTTTAACAGCGTTTTAGCACCGCAACTCCCCTCTACCCCTGGGAGAGGGGCTGGGGGTGAGGGAAAGCGGTAGCGTTTGAGGGAGGAAATATCATGGTTCGTATCGAGGCTATTATTCGACGGGAAAAATTTGAAGATGTGAAAGACGCGCTGCAGAAGATCGGCGTCATCGCCATGACGGTAGACGAGGTGCACGGGTGCGGGCACCAGGCGGGGCATGTCGAGCACTACCGCGGGTTGGAAACGCATATCAACCTGTTGCCGAAAATCCGCATCACCACCGTGGTGCATGAAGTGGACCCCGACGATGTGGTCGACGCCATCTGCGGCGCCGCCTGCACCGGCGAGCACGGCGACGGCAAGATCTTCATTATGCCGCTGCTCGACGCCGTCCGCGTCCGCGACCGCATGCGCGGCGGGGATGCGGTGTAGGGGTTGTTCTTTGTGTGGGAGTTTGGGGGTGTGGGAGTGTGGGAGTGAAGGTTTTTTACTCCGCCTTTCATGCCCCTGTTTTGTTTTTGTCTGCCGTGGCGATGATCATCCCTCACCCCCCAGCCCCCTCTCCCAGCGGGCGAGGGGGAGCACGCTTATTGAGTAATGAGAGCTGTTGCCAAATATCCACCAGTCACCCCCCTCTACCTCTGGGAGAGGGGTTGGGGGTGAGGGATTGTCGTCAAAACACGCAGGGATTCCATCCCGGGGGGCGAAGTAAGGGGTGGAGGAACTGGAATGGTGACAGCGATTATCCTGATTAATGTGACCCAGGGGCGTGTGCCGCAGGTGGCGGAGGCGCTCATCAATCTGCCGGGCATCACCGAGGCCTATTCGGTGGCTGGCCCCTATGACCTGGTGGCCATCGCCCGTGTGCGCCGCCATGATGAGCTGGCCGACCTGGTCGCCGCCGGCCTGCAGCGCATCCCCGGCATCGAAAACACCAACACCCTCATCGCCTTCCGCTCCTACTCCCAGCGCGACCTGGCATCGATGTGGGATATCGGGTTTGAAGAGCCGGCGAAATAAGCTGTTGAACCATGGAGGTTGCTATGCCGGATCAGACGCGTGTGTTTCGCGGCATGAAAGGCAATATATTTACGCGGCAATTGTTCCACGACGTGAAGGTCTTTTTTCTCGTGCTGGCTGCGTTATGTATTGTCTACCTTATATTTGTCCCTGAGCACCATAACCACCGAAAGGCATATGAAGCAACGCTGAAGGGGGATCTACGTGATCTGCGCAAAGCTATCGAGCAGTTCCACGAGGATATCGGCATCTACCCGGCGGATCTGCTTGACCTGACCAGACAATCCGCGAACGAAGTGAAAGCGCACATCCCCAAAGCGAAATTCAACGGGCCATACCTCACAATACAGGGAGGAATTGATAATACCGGCATTCCCAGAAACTTGTTTGTGAAGCTACGGCCTTTTCAACAGGAGGACAACGATATTTCCCATCACTGGCGATATGATCCGGCGACCGGCATCGTGAAGAGTGCAGTCACGGATGGCGTGACGCTGGATGGGATCAAGTTTTCCGACTTATAGCACAAGAAGCCGACATCCATCGCATTTTGGGGGGAAGAAACAGCATCCGTTGAAGCCCGGAGGGCTGCTATTCGATAGCGCAGGGTACAGCGAAGCGGAACCCTGGGTTCCGGTGCCGTTACACGATTCGAGCCCTGAAAGGGCGGCATTCATTCAACGGTATTTATGGAATACCGCCCTTTCAGGGCTTGCCGGGGAAGATAGACGACCACCCTACCCAGGGTTCCGCTTCGCTGCACCCTGGGCTATCGAATGTCGCCCCATTCGGGGCTCGCCATATGGAAAATACCCAACCGGATACCGCCATAGCACGGATCACTTCTCACTTCTCACGAATCACTGATTAGAAAACACCCCAATTCGGGTATAACTCCCTCACCAAGCGTATCCGGTGCATCCTTCGGCAGGATTTCGGGCGCTTGGCAGCGAATAAGTTATGATTCCCGCGTTCGGGCGCGGAGTTTTTCCTGGAGGTAACGGCCATGGCTACCGTACTCTCCCAGGTGCAGGCGCCGGCCATCGCCACGTCGATGATCGGTAGCTTGTATGGCGCGGTGCGCACCTGGGATGATCAGCTCACCCTTTCTGAACTCTTCGGCTACTCCGGCCATGCGTTCATCCTGAACATTGAACGCACCCTGTGTCCCAGTGGGCCAACGGCATGGGACTGGGGTGCGATTTTATTTCCGCTGCGGCAGATGTTCAATCTGCGCCGCCTGTGCGCCACCTGCGACATGCGTAACCCGGAAGAGGCCCGCGAGCTCATCTGGCAGCGCACGGTGGAGAGCATCGACGCCGGGCACCCCGCGGTGCTGTGGGATGTGATTTATCCCGAATTCTATCTCGCCTATGGTTATGACCTGGAGCGCGGCGAGTATCTCGTGCAGGGCCCTGCCGCGGAGCGCGTCTCGGGCCGCGTCTCCTGGGAGCGGCTGGGTGCGCACACCGGCAAGATCTGGGGCCTCTTCCCCGCGCCGCATGAGGCGCCCAACCGGCAGGCAGCCCGCGATCTCGCGTTGCGCGGCGCCATCTCCTGGCATCGCTGGCCCAACGAGCTCGATGCGCAATGGACCTTCGGCGGCGACGCCTGGAACATCTGGATTGCCGCCATCAGCGAGGAAGAAGTCGCCCACGATTCGGACGCGCTCTCCTATACGCATTTTGTGTACGCCGAATGCCGGCGGCACGCGGCGGAGTTCCTCGCCGCGCAGGACCCCGTGTTTGCCGAGGCCGCCGCGGCGTACCGGCGCGTGGCGGATGCCCTCGACGCGGTGTGCACGGCGTGGCCGTTCCCCGCGCCGGTGCCCGCCTTGAGCATGCGCCGCGAGATTGCCCAGCAACTGGCCTGCGCGCGCGACGCGGAAAACGACGGAATTCAGGCATTGCAGGCAATTCTGACACCGGCGAAGACGCTAAGCGCATAAAATAATAATTGTCTGGGCGTGTGGGAGTGTGGGAGTATTAAGCCCGGTTGGGTGTATTGACTCCCACACCCCCACACCCCCTATTCCCACCCCGGCAGAGAATCAGTATTGGGTGTATAATACGTTTAAGGGGATCTCACCAATCCGAGCCGGAATAGTACGGCATTCTGCGCTTTGCACGACAAATTGAGCGGAGTTGGCTTTGCATCGTGCAAGGTTTTCCGATATGCTATAACAACTTGCGGTCACGGTATCTGCGATGCAGATTGTTTTTTACACGTTAGCCAGTATCGCCGCTGTCGCGTTGATCATCGCGATCCCGGTGCTCACGCTGCGGGCGATGGAGTTGATGGCACGGTTGGAAGAGACGCGCAAAGACCTGGCGGAGCTCATCTCCGAAGGCACGTTCTCTTTGCAACATGCCAATCGCTTCATGGTGCGGTCGCAGGAAAGCTTCGACCGGCTGCGCGTGGCGCTGGACCGCATTGAACGTTTACTGGCAATATTGCAGCCGGCATCCGCGATTGGCGGGTTCCTGTCCAGCGCGAAACGCGCGGTGACCGGACAACGCCGCCCGGAGCCGCCGGCGAGAGACACAGAAAAAGGAGGACCGTCATGACTGAAACCCCCGAGCAGTCAACGTCCTGGGGAAGTTGGCTTGTCGGTTTGGCACTCGGCACGGTCGTCGGGCTGACCGTCGCGGTGCTCTATGCTCCCCGTTCGGGGCAGGAGACACGCGAGGAGTTGATGCAACGGCTGGATGACATGAAACAGCAGATCGACGAGACGACCAAAACGATGACCGAGGCAGCGAAAACGCGTCTCGCCGAAACGAAAGCCGACCTGGCGCAGGCGGTGGAGGCCACCCGCATGGCCACCGCCGAGCGTGCCGCCGATTTACGCCGTCAGGCCGGGATGGAATAATCCGGATCGCGGCAGCAATGCATATCCCGTTCATCCGGTGACCAGCAATCAGATGCTGTACCATGCCGGACCTTGAGCGCTGGTGAAAAATTATGAGTCATCAGCCAGGTGGTGTAAGGAGGAGTACGTGGGCAATGCCATAAACCTTGAAGTGCACACACACTGTGTCGATGCGCGCACGGCGATTGTGGATATATCCGGCGAAATGGATGTTTATACCACCCCGCAAGCCAAAACTGCGATGTTAGACTTGCTTGAGAAGGGGTATTACCACCTTGTCGTCAATCTGCAGCACACAGATTATCTCGACAGCACAGCCTTGGGTGTGCTGGTCGGGATGTTGAAACGTGTCCGGGAACGGGGCGGTGATCTTCGGCTGGTGGCACCGTCACCCCGCATTCGCCGGCTCTTGGAAATAACCCGGCTGATCAATGTTTTTCCCATTGATGCATCTGAGCAGGAGGCGACGAATAAACTTATGCAAGAGGGGATGGAATCCTGATGGCTGCCTGCAGTGGATGTCATGTGGAAATGCGGTTACCGAATCGGGCGGAATTCGTCGCGGTAGCACGCTTAGCGGTGTCGGCGATTGCCAGCCGCATGCATTTCGATATCAACGAAATCGAAGATATCAAAGTGGCGCTGGGCGAAGCCTACACCAATGCCATTCAGCATGGGTGCCCGGTTTCCGAAGGCACAGAGATGATCACGTTGCGTTGCGACCTTGAGGAGGACGCCTTGGTCATCACCGTGCATGACCCGGGGGATGGCTTTGATCCCGCCACGGCGACACGCCAGCATCGGCATGGCACGGCGACGCTCACCGAGCGCGGCCTGGGCATGCTGCTGATTGAATCGCTGATGGATGAAGTGGATTTCGCCAGCGACCCGGATGACGGAACGCGTGTACGGATGGTGAAGCGGCGTCATGCCATGAAGGCGGAGGAGCGCTAATGTTGTTTGCCATGGTCGCGGGCTCGGAGGATCCGACACCGCGACACAAGGAGGAGTCAGTGCCGGTGCAGGAACACGAGCAGGAAATCTTACAGCACGAAGAAGAGGAAGAAGTCGAGACCGCACCGCAGTTCGACGAGGACGAGGCAGAGGGCGAAGCTGAGCCACGCGTTGCCGTAGAGGTTGCTACTGCGCCGAAAGAGGAAGAGCGGCAGGACGAGGACTTATTCCTGAGATACTATCGGACCCGCAGCCCGGTCGTGCGCGAACGCCTGGTGATGAACCACATGAACCTGGTGCGCTTCCTGGCGAAAAAATTCGCCAATCGCGGCGAGCCGCTGGATGATCTCATCGGCGTCGGCACCATCGGGCTCATGCATGCCATCGATCGCTTCGACCCGGAACGCGGCATCCGTTTTGCCACCTTCGCCACCCCGACCATCGTCGGCGAGATCAAGCGGCACTTCCGTGACCGCGGCTGGGCCATCAAGGTGCCGCGCCGCCTGCAGGAAGTGAACCTGGCGGCGAACAAGGCCGTGGAGCAATTGACGCTCAAGCTCAACCGCGTCCCCACCGTGCAGGAAGTGGCCGATGCCATCCATGTCAGCCTGGAAGAAACGCTGGAAGGCATGGAACTCGGGCACCTCTACGAACTGGTGTCGCTGGACAATGAGCTGGGGGACGACGACGATGAATCGCGCTCCCGCCTGGAAGATTACGTCGGCAAAGAGGACGGCGCTTTCGAGGAATACGGGCTGCGCTCCCGGCTGGAAGATGCCATCGGCCGCCTGAATTCACGCGAGCGCAAGATCATCATCCTGCGCTTCTTCAAAGGCTGGTCGCAGACCGACGTCGCCCGCGAGCTGAACATCTCCCAGATGCACGTCTCCCGCCTGCAACACAAGGCGCTGGCGCGCCTGCGCGAGATGGTGGAGTCGGAGGAAGTCTAAGTGATTAGTGATTAGCGGGCTGGCCAGTTACTAATCACTTATCACTAATTACTAATCACTCGTAAAAGGGCGGACAATTGTCCGCCCTTTTTTACACTCGGTGCTTGAACAGCCTGAAAGGGGAAGGCGTGAGTCTGCTGCGAAAACTCGTCCCGCCGCTGCTGCTGGTGGCGCTGGGCATCTTCTTTCTGGCCACGCACACGCATAGCAGCAAACCCGCACATCCGCAGAACGCGCCGGCACCTGCCGATGCCCGCAAAGTGATCACCTACCCCCTGCACCGCCGGATCACCGCCACCGTCTTCTGGGTTGGCGAGGAAGCAACGAGTGAAAACGCGCATATCGCCAATGTCGCCAGCAGTTGGGATGAGCATTGGCGGGAACACTTCGGCGGCGTTGACGACCCGAACCATCGCCGGGGCTATGCGCCCGCCGGCTTCACCCCGCAAGAGAACCCGTTCTATTGCGCGCTGCCCTATTCGGATTTCGACAAGGAAGGTCGTAAAGCCAACACCCGGCGCATCCCCTGGGCCGCGGAACAACAATGGGCCGCGCACGAATCGATGTGCAAGAACCGCTGGCTCCGCATCACTCGCGGCGCAAAGACCGCCTATGCCCAGTGGGAGGACGCCGGCCCGTTCCAATCCGATGACACCGATTACGTCTTCGGCACCGCCCCACCCCGCAACACCGTCAACCACCACGCCGGCCTCGACGTCTCCCCCGCCGTCCGCGACTACCTCGGCCTCTCCGGCGATGATAAGGTCGACTGGCAATTCGTCGATGTGCAGGACGTACCGGATGGGCCATGGAAGCAGGTAGTGACGACCTCGCAGGTGACGTGGGAGTAATTGTCTGGGGACTGATTCCCTCGTAAAAACCCCTATTTTTTCGTCTGATCGCCCTCCCGCCTGCTAGGCCGCAAGAACGGTATAGTAGGCGGGAGACACTAGATCGGGCGGCCTCCACGCAAATCTAACGCCTGAAGTTTAGCCATTTGGGTGGTGAGGAAAAAAATCGTTTTAGTTAAGTTGATTTAGGTTTGGTCGGTGGTGTCCTGGGGTATGGCTTGGTTGAACAACAATCCCACCCCCAGGAGACACCGA
>Ga0272448_1000153_pt1 | contig 101536 bp, 71 predicted proteins | sample YNPCB0191_FD_202220 | JGI IMG/M metagenome (GOLD analysis project Ga0272448, IMG submission 202220) | Hot spring sediment microbial communities from Yellowstone National Park, WY, United States - YNP-CB-019-1 | ecosystem: Environmental > Aquatic > Thermal springs > Hot (42-90C) > Sediment... | reverse complement strand
CATGTCGGTGTCTCCTGGGGTGGGATTGTTGTTCAACCAAGCCATACCCCAGGACACCACTGACCAAACCTAAATCAACTTAACTAAAACGATTTTTTTCCTCACCACCCAAATGGCTAAACTTCAGTTTCGGGGAGGTCATTGAAATACGATGAGGAATTAGAAACGCAAGAGATCTGAAAGAGGAGAATGTGACGATGACCGCAAAAGAGAACGCGCTGCGTATCATCCGCTTCGAGCAACCGGAACAGGTGACCCAGGGGCCGCCTTTGCATGGCATGGGGTATTTCGGGTGCAATCACGAAGGCTTTGCCGGCGGCGGGCATGACAGCCCGGTGGGCACGCGTTGGACCGATGTATGGGGGACGGTGTGGCACAAAGAGCTCGACGGGGTGATGGCCTTCCCGCAGGTGCACCCGCTGGCGGAGATCGAGAGCCTCCGGCATTATATCTGGCCGGACCCGGAGGATGAACGTGTGTGCGGACGGATCTACACGCAGCGGGATGAATTCACCGGCGGTGATGCCTTCCTCACCGGCAGCCACCGGGAAACCTTGTGGGAAAAGGCTTATATGCTGGTCGGCATGGAGAACATGATGGTCTACCTGCACACCGAGCCGGAGTACGCCCGCGAGATTTTTCACCGGGTGATGGATTTCAACTTGGCTATCGCAAAGCATTACCTGGCGGTCGGAGTGGAGTTCGCCGGGCTGGGCGACGATCTTGGCATGCAGGACCGCCCGATCATCCATCCCGAGCTGGTAGAGGAATTCCTGGTGCCGGAATATCGGCGGCTCTTCCAGCTGTATCGCGAGCACAACGTGCTGATCAGCTTTCACTCCTGCGGTTACATCGAGTGGATGCTCGACACTTTCATGTCACTGGGCGTCGATGTGCTGAATCCGGTGCAGGCCAGCGCGAATAATCTGGATACCCTCCGTGCCCGTACACAGGGACGCATGGCGTTGCAGGGTGCTGTCAGTTCCGATACCATCGTGACCGGGCCACCGGCAAAAATCCGCGCTGAAGTGGAGGCGCGCATCCGGCAACTCGGGCAGCACGGCGGATACTTCTGCACCGCCGACCAGGGGATGCCTTTCCCGCCGGAACATTTGCAGGTGTTGAATGAGGCGGTGGAAGAGTATGGGAAATATCCGCTTACCTAACCCGGCATAGCCGGAACCCAAAAAGGTCACCGATTGCACAGTTGGCACCGACCATGAAAGAGTCATGTACTTGCCTCTCTTGTGCCGAATGAGATGGTTGACTTGTTTACGTTCCTTTCCGGAGAAGGCGATCGGGGTGAGGTGAATCAAACGCCAGGCACGACGACTATGTCGTGCCTGGCGTTTTATCAGGAGACCCATACCATGCTAATGCTAATATACCCATATTTCGCAGTTTATGTAGCGTAAATGTCAGACGTTGCACATATTTGTGTTGATTTCCGAACGTTGGAAAGGGAAGATAATCGAGAAATAGCGGATTTATCCCGGAACGAGCGATGGCTGCATTGACTTGTGCTGCGGTGGCGGTCATCACCGAAACCACCGCCATGGGTGTAGTCTGCTGCAGCCGGTCGGCCAGAGACGGCACGCTGGCGTTGCGCACGCGGCGACGGGCAATGGCATCCATATGGTTCACCGGATCGAGGCAGAGGTCATCGAGATAACAGCCGCATGATTGGAAACAGGTCAGAAACTCCGCACCGGCAGCCCACCGGCGCTGATACGCTTCCTCGAACGCCCGCTGCGTGTAGCGATAGAGGTTGGAGTTCGCCGCGTAGAAAAAGGTGCCGCTGGCGGGTGGCGATTCCCCGAGGAATAGTACACGGATCGACTGCGGCAGATAGCGTTGGCGTAAAGCTTCATGTTCGGCGTTGGGCATATACTCAATATTCGTGAGCATATTCCCGCCTCCTGGCATACTCACCGGCTGGGCGGCCATGATTCGATGAACAATTCTTCGAACCATATTGACATTCCCGTATGCTGGTGCCACGATGCAGCACCGCTTACCAGAGGGTCACGACCAGATCACCAGTCGGATAGCAACCCCGCTTCTTGACGTTCACCTTCTCCTGCCCGAAAACAACCGCCCTGTGTGGGCACTGGGTGGTGTGTCCGCACAGGGCGAAAGATGCCTGGCGCGTCATGCCGGATGGTGCGGCTATTTGCCTGATGCAATGAACCGTGCCAGCAGCGGAGTAGCCTGGGCGCTGACGAGTTGGCAGGGTAGTACAGCGTCGTTGAAAGTCAGCGGGCCGGGATACCCGGTGGCCGGGCGCAACACGAGTACGACCAAGGTCTGCGGGCCGGGGGCCAAGGCCGGGGTGTCGGGCTGCCGCATGGCAGCGATGCCGACCAGACCCTGGGCGGCGCGGGCGCGATTGATGTTCACCGCCATCCCGGTCGCCGGCTGCACCGCCTCGATGGTGACTTGCCGGGCATCGAAGCCCAGCGTAAAGGTCACCGCACACTCATCGCCCCTGGCCTGCAGCACCACCGGCACCGCCAGCCGGCCATCCGGGCGTCGAGTGGCCGGGCCGAAATGTACTGTGCGGGCGGCACCCGTGGGCGCGGCTGCCTGTTGTGCCGGGGCGCGGTCGACCAACTGGGTTGGCCCCCCGACCGGGGTGAGCGGATCGATCCCGGCGGCATAGCGGCCCGCCTGCACCCAATCCGACAGGTTGAGCTGTCCGTCCCCCAGCGTCTCGCGCGGCGCACAATCGGCACGCGAGAATTCGTCGGCGGTGGGCGTATCCAGCCCGGCAGCGAACCGCCCAATCTGCACCCAGTCAGCAAGGCTCACCCGTCCATTGCCGATAGTGCGCGGCGCGACATCGGCCTCGAAGCCCACTGGCTGCTCGCCGTTCGACGTGATGGCGCGCACGGCATCGGTATGGTCGGGATCCGTCAGGGCGACTGCCTGCACGGTCACCGGCCAGGAGGGGTCGGGGGCGCCCGTGTCGGCGGTGACCTCCAGGCGGAGGACCGCGTGATCCGTGCCCGGGGCAAACGCGCCGGTGCAGTACCCCGCGCCGGTGACCTGCGCGGTGATGTCCGACCCGCCGGTCTCGGCGGTGTAGTAGCGGACGGTCCAGCCGTTCCCGCCGCCGTTCCCGGTGATCTGCAGCGCGCCGGTGTCATCCCCGTCATTGCGGAGCTGGAGCAGGTAGACCGCGCGGGTGCCGGCTGTCGCCTGCTGTGTCACCGTCTGGGCGTTCAAGGTATTGTAGCAATGTTCGCCCAGGTAGGTGGGGTTGGTGCTGACACGGATCATCGCGTCGGGTTGAACGCCGCCCAGCAGGGTGGTGGCGGCGCTCACAACATCCGCCTTCGCGGGGTTGCCGACCGAGGTGGCGGTGATCGACAGGATATTGATGGTGCCCAGGGGCGCTGTCGCGCTGGGGGTGACCAGCACACGGCATTCGCGAGTGGCTGCGGGCGCCAGGTTGACCGCCGTCCACCCGCCGTTGGTCACCTGGTCGGTGATCTCCGTGCCGGCGACCGAGTCGTCGTAGTAGCGATACGTCCACCCGTCGGCGCTGGCCGGGCCGGTGAGCGTGATGCTGTCCGCCGCGATGCCGTCGTTTTGCATGCGCAAGGCATAGCTCGCCGTGCCGGTGCGCCGGACATTTTGGCCCACGGATTGCGGCTGCGGGAAATACACGTTATCCCCCTGGTAGTCCGTCGCCGGGGCGGGGCGGATCTGCAGGTCCGGGAAAGCGGCGGCGGCGACCCCGCACGTCGTGTTGAGTTGGCAATAGTCACTTCTAGTGATGGGGAGATTGTACGGATATGCGTACAGACCAATAGAGTAGCCGGCCCCTTGTGACACCGAGGCATCCGGCGTGATTTCGATGCGAAAATCATATGTTTCGCCGGGGGCCAGGGCGTGTGGGGTGCTCCAGGAATAATTCCAGAAGCGGTCCGTCACGTCTTCCCCCGTTTGCACATCCCAGACGGTCATCTTCCAGCCAGCCGGGGGCTTTGTTCCCGAGTAAAAGCTCATGGAGAAGCGGTTCGTCATGGGGGAGTCATTCTGCTCGCGGACCTCGTACACCGCTGTCTGGTTGGGCTGGACGGTTTGCGCTTTGACCTGGAGCGTGGGGGGGTATTCGTAGAGATTATCGCCCGTATAGTCTGTCTCCCCAGGGTTGCGCAACATCACGTCCGCCTGGACCAGCACACTGCAGACGGCATGAACCACGACGCGGTCCGTTTTGGTGGGGTCGTGTTGCGACACGCCGGTTACGAAGAAATCCACCGGCGTGTTGAGCGGCGTGCCGGCGGCGGCAGTGATGACCATGCGGAAATCCTGGTAGGCGCCGGGGGCCAGATTCGCGCACACCCATCCCTGCGGACTGGTGAGCTGGCTGGTGATGTCGTTCCCGCCGGTATTGGCGTCGAAAAATTGCAACGACCAGCCGTTGCCGCCCGCCGGCGCGGTGACCGTAATCGTATCGGCATCCTGCTTGTCGTCATTTTCGACCGATAGATACAGGATATGCGATGCCTCGGTTTGCGAGGCGACACTCATCGTCTGCACCGGATCATTATTATACGTATCGTTGGTATTCCAAAAGAAATCGTAGGTACTGGTCCGGGGCAGCGGGCCGATCTTCATATCCGGCTGGTAGGCCGAGCTCGGGGGGGCCGCGGTGATCGTGCCGGAGAGCGTCAGCGCATCGGAGAGCGGCGCCGCTCCGACTGACGACACCGAGAAGAGGCTGTTGAGCACATCGCCGGTATTCGTCTGTCCGGCTGGCGGCAGTTTAGCGGTCAACTGCACCCGGCATACGCAGGAGGCGTTGGGGGGGATAGTCACCATCCAGCCGGTATTCGTTGCGGTGGTGATATCGTTGCCGCCGGTCGGGGCATCGTAACAGGCCACCTGCCAGTTGGTATAGTTCATGGTGGTCATGAGGCGAGTGAGCACGAAGGGCTGGGCCGTCGCCGCGGGGTTGGTCACCTTCAGCAGGTAGTTCAGGCTGGTGCCGGCAGGTACCGGGCGTGAAATCTGCTCGACAGTTCCCATGGGATCATACACCCCGACGCCGACCTCGCCGGTCTCGGTAGCGAGGCGGATGGAGAGGTCGGGCTGCACGGCTACCGCCGGTAACGGCGCCAGCACCACCCGGTCGGTCTTGCTTCCATCCGTGGTCGAGGCGGCGGTCACCGGCAGGGCGCAGGCTGTCGCGGTGGCGCTGGTCATCGTCACTTCCGCGCGGAATTCTCGCGCCGCGTGCACCGCCAGGCTGACCGGCCAGCCGGCGCCGGTGAGACTGCCGGTAATCTCGGTGCCGCCGCTCAGGGCGTCATAGTAGCGCACGCTCCAGCCGGCGCCCGGCGCGGGTGCGGTGAGCTTCAGGGTATCGCTGGCCGTCCCGTCGTTTTCCACCTTGAGGGCATAGACGGTAGGGGTGTTCAGCGTGGCGTATTGGCTCCTGGTCTGCTGTGCGTCGTCCAGGTAGAGATTATCGCCGGCGTAATAGGTGTCAGCAGCATTGCGCACCTGCAGGTCCGGCTGGACCGTGGGTGACGCCAGGGTGGCAGTCGCAAAGGCGCCCTGGCTGGCATTGAAGTAGCTGCCGCTGGGGCTCACTTCCAATTTGATCGCGCGCACCTGGTAGATATTGGCACCGGGGCGCGGCGCGTTGTCCTGGAAGGTGGTGCCGCTGATTGGGTCATCGTTCAGGCGCGTAAACGGGCTGTAGAGATCAGGGGCGCGGTAGATGTGGTACCCGATCACCCCCGGGTCTGTGGACGCCGTCCAGGCCAAGCACACCACACTGCCCTGCACGGTGGCGGTGAGGGCACCGGGCGGCGGCACGATATGCATGCGCAGGGTCGGGTCGCCCATCAAGGCCACGGCGATGCAGGACTTGCTCGGGGAGATGCTCATATTATCATTGTACAGGCCGCTGTCTTCGTCCTGCGTGAGTCGAGTGCCGTACCCGATCGTCTCGCCCATGCCCATGGGGAAGAGCAGGCGGTACGGCCAGACCGCCCAGTTGCTGGTCAGGCCCATGGTATTGCTGGCCAGTATGGCGCGCAGCAGGTTGTCGCTGACATCCCACTCGCAAAAATAGCTGCCGAACAGCATGGTGAAAACCGCTTTCGGGTCGAGCACCGCGGTGCTGTTCGTACTCGTCACCCCCCCCGCGGTCGTGTAATTTCCCGGGCCGCCGCCCATGGCCCAGAGGTAGCTGTTGGTCGGCAACTCCGAATCCCAATGCTTCTCAAAGATCTGCTGATACCCGACCAGCGGCGCCGCCGTTTGCCAGGCGTCAGTCATTATTGGCAAGTTCGACCCGTACCACCAGGCATCATCGAAGAGCGCACGGCGTTGCGGCACGAACGCCGCCTGCCGGAAATTGTGATCCTTGACGAGGTATTGCCGGAGGAGGGTCATCTCGTCTTTGGGGGCGAAGGTCGGCATATTGCCGAGATAGACGCGCCCACATTCCAGTTCCATCGTCGACGGCATCACGTCTTGATCCAGCGTGCCATCGTTCGGGGTGAATCCGGTGTCGCTGCGTACATCCGACCACGTGCCATCCAGGTCGGCATAATACGGGTCACAGGGGAAAGAGCGGGACGCATGGCCGTCCGGGGCGAAGAAGCCCGACTTCTGGATGGGCACCTTGCCGAAGAGGAGCACGGAGCGCACTTCGGTAGGGCGGGCGTAATAGTCATTTTGCAGCATGCGCCGGATCGCGACCGGCTGTGCGGTGGGGCTGACGTCATGCCGGAGGAGCCCCCAGCCATCGCCGACCAGATCGCGCTCCAGTTGCGCTAACTCCGCGGGCATGGCGGCGGCGGTGTCGGTGTCCACCACCAGGATGACCGTGCCGCGATGTTCCACCAACGGCACCTCGATGCCGCTGCGCAGGTAGCCCAGGCCGGACACGCCACCGACTCCCACCACTTTCCCGACCCGGTACTCATAGCAGACGCCAACCTGGACGTTTTTGTCCACGTATTGGCGCGTGGTGCTGGGCAAGACAGCCACCGGCGATCCCCAGTCATGATCGTCGACCCCTTTGCGCCAGATCTCGTAGCCCTGGGCATACCCGCCGTCGTCCGGCCAGCTCAGGGTAATCTGCGGCGGCACGGCTTGCACCACGGCGCTGAGCTGTACGGCTAGCTGACTGGGCGATTGCGCATCGGTGCGCTGCAGGCTGAGCAGCAGGCTAAGGAACAACAACGGCAGGCCATACCATAAGCGTCCACACTGTCGGGGAGAAGCATGCATTTTTCGCATTGAAGCACCTCAGGAAGGGAGTAGCATCCCGTTACCCGGAAATGTTACCGGTTATCTCGTTATTCGAATACTATCTGCATCACATCGCAGTGTCAATAGACCCGATAAAGTATTGCTGCCTCCCTGAATGGTTACCGGAATTGATCAGCACGCGACGACCGGGCGAAGGCATTATGCGGTTATTGAGCAGGAGCATGTGTAAGGCAGGAGGGGGCAAGCACGGGTGTGAGATGAGTCATGACTCAGCGGGATGAGCAACTGGTGTCGAGTGCGCTATCCCCGGATACCACCTTGTCCGGCACTCTGGGGGTGAGGGGAAGCGAAAGTTTCATGCGAACAATCCCTCAATCCATATTGACATTTCCCAATGCTGATGCCACAATGCGGCAACGCTTGCCAAAGGATTACGACGAGATCACCGGCCGGACGGCCCAGGTGAGAAAAGACAGGTAGTTTCCCCCCAGCGCTTCGCGATTCCAATCCTGTGAGAACCATGCCATCATGCGGGTGGGGTGCGCCTGGTAAGCGAATAACCTATATATTTGCACGAGGAGCTTATGCACATGAACAACTTCGTCAAGATAAACGAGAAGGGGCAATTCACCCTGGATGGAAATCGCTGGTTTTGCAACTCGACGATCTATTTCGGGCGATATCCGGGGACATGTGCGATGGATTGGCTGCGTGATGACTATTGGGAACGGAATGTCAAGGACCTGGACTACGACTTCGGCCTGATGGCCACCCTGGGCATCAATCATGCCGCGCTCTTCTTTCACAACAACGCCTTCTTTTCAAATGGAAAGATCATCAATAAAGGCGTTGAACGGCTCGACCTGGTGGTTGAAGCCGCGAAAAAAGCCGGCGTGCGCGTCAGCATTTTCGTTGGCCCGTTCATCGACAACGCGGAGAGTTACAAGCAGATCACCGGGCTGGACTGGGAATACGATAATCGCTGGCTGCCGTCCTTCAACCCGGCATTGCATGCCGCCTACGTGCAGCAGATCGCCCCGTTTGCCGAGCGGTATAAAAATGAGCCGACGGTGCTGGCGCTCACCGACCGCATCGACCGCTATCACAAGGGCTTCGACAATGTCACTATCCCGTTCAACCTGAAGGAAGAATGGGCGGAGTGGCTGCGCCAGCGCTATGGCACATTCGCGAACCTGCTGGATGCGGTCGGCGGCGCCGATATGCTGGAAAACCGACCCACCGATTTCCACGAAGTGCTGTTGCCGCAGGAGAGCAAGTGGGGCGGCTCGCTGAAGAATCCGATGGCGTATGACTACATTCTCATGCAAAAGTCGGACATCGGGGACGCGCAGGCACGCTTCGATGCGGAGATCAACAAGATTGCGCCGAACCAGTTTGTCTGGACGCCGTTCGAAGGCAACACCAACACCTGGGCGATGCTCGACGGCTTCACCCCGGAGACGAAAAAGTTGCAGGCCATCTGGATGGAGTACTATTTTTTTGAGGTGACCCGCCCGTCATTCGTGCAGCCATTCGAGGAATGGGTCCACACCCGCGAGCCGATCCACCGCCGCCTGTCCCATGAATTGCCGGTGGTCTACACCGCGGCCTACACCATGACCCGCTATCTGAAACTGTCCGTGCAGCAGCCGGTGGTGATCTGCCACGGCGCCTGGATCGACAAACGCGATTACGGCATGGAGACCTACGAGCAGCAGGTGGCCATCACCGACCGTATGAACCTGGCGTGCCTGGCGGCGGACGGCGACGGCTGGCATTATTGGGACTGGCGTGAGGATGATCAGTCCTGGTCGGCACATAAACAGGAACGCTTTGCTAATCCCACGAAGTTCTACTTCTACGGCGAAACCTGCGGCATGATCGATTTCAACGGCTACCCGCGCCCCATGGTCAACCTGGTGGAGCAGTATTCGCGTGAATTGTCGCGCCGCGCGGAGGTAAATCCCCCGGTAAAAGCCAGCGATGTCCTGCTGCTCAACGCTTCCCCACGCATGTATAACCTCTTCCGCCGCATGGCGCTGCCGACGACCTGCGCCATGGCGGGGGCCTTCGCGCGCCTGGGCGTGGAGCCGGATGTGCTGTGGACGGCACAAAACGATATCCACATCAGCGAGGAGACGCTGGGGAAATATCGCTTCATCGCCATCGCCGACAATATGTATGAGCGCGATTTCCGCGACATGCCGGAAAAGTTGCTGCGCTATGTGGAGAATGGCGGCACGCTCTATTTCGCCCTCGACCAGTATGCGTCGTTCAAAGACGAGCACTGTGTTACCTTCGCCAGCCCGGCGCTCACCCGACTCTCCGGTGTCGACCCGAACGGGAGTATGGATTGGCCCGATGCGAAGACGCCGTGCGTAAACTGGCCCTTCCCGACGGAGGCATCACAGGAACCGAATATGGACTTCCAGGCCTTCCCGCGCCTGGCGTGGGGGGTATGCCCGGCATTCCGGCACTATTTGCCACGCCCGGAGGACACCACGCTGCTCGGTTTCCGCTCCACCGATGATGATATCTTCACCATCATTCCCGCGCTGGTGCCGGAGGCGGAAGTCATCGCCGTGGGCAAATTTGCCGCTGGCTCGCGACCGTTCATTTATCGACACCGCATCGGGAAAGGCACCGTGTATATCAACGCCTGGACGAATAACATCTTCCGTGACAGCGAATCGCGTATCGATTACGGCGGCTGGGAGTTCGATTGGGTGCTCAATATCCCGCTCATCACCAGTAAGGTGCGCGACATCAATCTCACCAGCGGGGCCGGCGTCTGGCTGCGCAATACCTGGGGGTATTTCTGGAAGCAGATGTGAGGGGGTCAAGGGGAACGCTAGCCGGTTATAAAACGTTTCGCTCTGAAGAGGAATTCCGATCTGTGGGGTCGTAATCCCTGTAGGTTTGCCATTACTCGAACACACTGCGGCAGGGCACTGCCGTGCAAGGAGAAGACCATGGTCAAAATTGGCATTATCGGCACTGGCGGCATGGCGAATGCGCATGCCACCGAGTTCAAGAAAATCAAGGGTGTCAAGCTCGCGGCGTGCTGTGACATCTCGGCGGAACGGGCTGAAGCCTTTGCGAAGAAACACGAAATTTCGAAAGTCTACACGGATTATCGCGCGATGCTGGGCAAAGAGAAGCTGGACGGTGTTGCCAATGTCACCCCGGATGCCATGCACGCGGAAATCTCACTGGCGGTCATCGAGCACGGCGTGGCCATCCTGTGCGAAAAGCCGCTGGCCACCAGCCTGGCGGATGCAAAGAAAATGCGCGACGCAGCGCTGAAAGCCGGCGTCATCAACATGGTTAACTTCTCCTACCGCAACTCCTGCGCGCTGCAGAAGGCTGCGGAGGTGATCCAGGCCGGCACCATCGGACGCATCATGCATGTGGAAGCGAGCTACCTGCAGAGTTGGCTGGCCAATACCTGCTGGGGCGATTGGCGCGACAATCCCGGCCTCACCTGGCGCCTCTCCACCGCCCACGGCAGCGCCGGCGACCTGGGCGACATCGGCTGCCATATCTACGACATGACCACGCTGCTCTGCGGCGACATCGACGAAATCAATTGCACGCTGCGCACCTTTGACAAGGGCGTCCCGGGCAATCAACTCGGCGAGTATGTGCTTGATGCCAACGACAGCTTTGTCTCGACCGTCTCCTTCGCGAACGGCGCGCTGGGCACCATCCACTCCTCCCGCTGGGCAACCGGCCAGTGCAACAGCCTGCGCGTGCGCGTTTATGGCGATCAAGGGGCCATCGAGGTCGATCTCGACAAGTCCTATGAGGAGTATCGCATCTGCAAAGGCAAAGATGTGGAAACCTTCAAATGGAAGACTGTGAAGTGCAAATCGACCCCGAATAACTACGAACGCTTCATCCGTTCCATCAAAACCGGCAAGAACGACGTCAACGACTTCGTGAACGGCACTAAGATCCAGGCCTATCTGGAGAGCAGCTTCCTCTCCGATAAGCAGCGCGGACCCGTGAAAGTGGAGTTTTAAGAGAGATTCAGGATGCAGGATTTGGTCGCCCTACGGGCGACCGCGAAAACGCAAGGGAGAGGAAAGGGGTGCGGGAATTTCGGGGACTGACATCGAAACTCCTGTGCTCGGTGAATAAGGTTCAGGGAAGCCTTCCGGGAGTTTCGGTGTCTGTCCCGAAATTCCTAGCTTCCGCCAACATGATCAGAAGCGAACCTTCCGCCACAGATTCCTTGCATCCTGAATCAGCTATCTATAGTGCAGGGGGTAATCATGCAAAATTTTGTCAAAATCACCGATGACGGGCGCTTTTCGCTGGACGGGAAGCGCTGGATGTGTAATTCCACCGTGTATTACGGGCGCTTTCCCGGCAGTTGCGGGCAAGATTGGTTCCGCGATGACCGCTGGCCGATGAATGCTGCGGATTTGGATTACGACTTTGGCCGGATGGCGGAAGTGGGCATCAACCACGCCGCGATGTTCTTCCATAACGACGGCTTTTTCAACAACGGCCAGGTGATGCAAAAAGGGCTCGACCGGCTGGATATGTGCGTCGAAGCGGCGAAGAAAGTCGGCGTGCGCATCAGCATTTTTCTCGGCCCGTTCATCGACAATGCGGAAGTCTACAAGCAGATCACCGGACTGGACTGGGAATACGACAATCGCTGGTTGCCGTCCTTCAACCCGGCGTTGCATGCGGCCTATGTGCAGCAGATTGCCCCATTCGCCGAGCGGTATAAAAATGAGCCGACCGTCATGGCGCTCACCGACCGCATCGACCGCTATCACAAGGGCTTCGATAACGTCACCATCCCGTTCAACCTGAAGGAAGAATGGGCGGAGTGGCTGCGCCAGCGCTATGGCTCCTTCAGCAGCTTGCTGGATGCCGTGGGCGGTCCGGATGCGTTGGAGAATCGCCCGACTGATTTCCACGAAGTGTTGCTGCCGCAGGAGAGCAAATGGGGCGGCTCGCTGAAGAACCCGATGGCGTATGACTACATTCTCATGCAGAAGTCGAACATCGGGGACGCGCAGGCACGCTTCGATGCGGAGATCAACAAGATTGCGCCGAACCAGTTCATCTGGACACCGTTCGAAGGCAACACCAACACCTGGGCGCTGCTCGACGGCTTCTCCCCGGAAACGAAGAAACTGCAGGCCATCTGGATGGAATACTACTTCTTCGAGATGACCCGTCCATCGTTCGTACAGCCGTTCGAAGAATGGGTGCATACGCGTGAGGTCGTGCATCGCCGCCTCTCCCATGAGTTGCCGGTGATCTACACCACCGCCTACACCATGGCCCGCTACCTCAAACTTTCCGTGCAGCAGCCGGTGGTGATCTGCCACGGCGGCTGGGTGAACAGCCCGGCCTACGGCACGGAAACGCTGGAGCAGCAAGCGGCTATCGTCGACCGCGTCAACGCCGCCTGCCTCGCTGCCGACGCCGACGGCTGGCACTACTGGAACTGGCGCGACGATCAGGCCTCCTTGATGACGACATCGCAGGAGCGCTACGAGAATCCCACCGATTTCTATTTCTACGGCGAATCGCTTGGCCTGAACGACTTCAAAGGCTTCCCGCGCCCGGTGATGACGATGGTCTCACGCTATTCTCGCGAGAGCGCGCGCCGCGCCGCGGAAGATCGCCCGGAGAAGCAGAGCGATGTGCTGCTGCTCTCCTCCTCGCCGCGCATGTATAACCTCTTCCGCCGCATGGCATTGCCGACCGCCGCGGCGATGACGGGCGCCTTTGCCCGGTTAGGCGTGGAGCCGGATGTGCTGTGGACGGCGCAGGATGATATCCGCATCAGCGACGAGACGCTGGCGAAATACCGCTTCATCGCTATCGCCGACAACATGTACGAGCGTGACTTCACCGATACGCCGGAAAAATTGTTGCGCTTTGTGGAGAACGGCGGCACGCTCTACTTCGCACTGGACCGCTTCGACTCGTTCAAAGACGAGCATGGCGTGGTGCAGCAGAACGCGGCGCTGGCGCGCCTGGCCGGCGTCGATCCCAACGGCTACACCGATTGGCCGGGGGCAACATCCGCATGCAAAAACTGGCCGTATCCGACGGATGCCACCCTGGAGCCGAATATGGATGTCCAGGCCTTCCCGCGCGTGGCGTGGGGCGTATGCCCGGATTTCCGCTCGTTCGTCCCCTATCCGGAGAAATTGACGCTGCTCGGTTTCCGCTCCACCGATGACGACACCCTCACCGTGGTGCCCGGCCTGGTACAAGGCGCTGAAGTGATCGCCGTGGCGAAGTTCCCCGCCGGTTCCCGCCCGTTGCTCTACCGGCATCGCATCGGCAAAGGCATGGTCTACGTGAATGCCTGGACGAACAACGTCTTTCGTGATTCGGAGTCGCGCGTGGACTACGGCGGCTGGGAATTCGACTGGATGCTCGACCTCCCGCTGCGTACCAGCGAAGCGCGCGATGTCGACCTCACCAAAGGCGCCTCCATCTGGCTGCGCAACACGTGGGGCTACTTCTGGAAACAGATGTAATAGCTCATGCTCTTACTCATGCTCATGCTCAATCTGGGATTCTCGCTTTGAGCATGAGCATGAGAACGAGTACAAGTATGATAAGTCACGGGGAAGGCGATATGGCGAGACTGAATCAGCAGTGCCGGGCATTGATCGTGCTCGCGCTCATCGGGTGTATATGCATGGGTACTTTTGCTGCTTCACCGCCGGCAGTGAAGGTGCTGATCGCCTCGCCACAACCGCAAGCCGTGGTGAAAGGACCGCTGACCTTCACCGTGCAGATCGCGAATATGCCCACCGGCGGAAGTGTCGCTTATCGGCTGAATGGGCAGCCGCTGGGTGGGCCGATCGGGGTTCCGCCCTATCGTTTTGACTGGCATTCCGGATTGTGCTGGGATGGCCCGGCGATGATTCAGGCGGTGGTGAACGATGCGACCGGGAAAGAACTGGCGGAAAGCCCCGTGGTGCCGTTCACGATCAATAACCTTGGCGGCAGCCTCAAGCTGACCTCCCCTGACCCCACGCAAGTCTTGCATGGCAAAGTGAAGTGGTCGGTGGAAGGTGACCGCGCGATGACCGACGAGGAAAAGCAGAAGCTGCTGGCCAGCCAGGGATTCCTGAAGACGACGGAAGCGCTGGTGCATTTCCTCGATGGTCGCCTGGTGTATCTGCCGTTCGGCACGAGCAAAGCTTCTTACGATCTCGATACTACCAGGCTGGCGAATGGCCGCCATGAACTGCTGGTATCCGCCTGGGCTTTCAAGGAAGGCATACCGCCGTATGGCATGCTGCAGGTGCCCATTCTGGTGGATAATGGCCACGCGGTACGCGACGTGCGCCCGCGCTGGCGTGACCTCTTCCTGGCGCCTGGACAACAGGAGACGCTGGACCCGCGCGTGATGTATACCGATGGCACGGAAGAACCGTTGAAAGACGCCGTGCTATATAGCAGCTCGGATGCCAAAGTCGCCACGGTCAATGAGAAAGGCGCGGTGACGGCTGTGGCGCCGGGCATCGCCACCATCACACTGGATGCGCGCGGGTGCAAAACGACTACGCGTGCGGTGGTCGATCCCCCGCACGGCTTCCCGCATTTCTCACGTGATGGGCAGATCCTCACCACCTATGATCTGAATAGATCCCTGTTCGTCCGCACCCTTTTCAACCTTGGCCCCGATTTCGACCAGACGCCGGGCATGGACAAGCAGGTGAAGGGGGCAGGCATCAATGCGTTAACTTCGGGCTTCTACCAGAACCCGGCCGATGGCGGGCATCAGCCCAGCTTCGACGCCTGGAAGACCGGTTGGGACCCGTGGTGGAGTCGGACCGTGCAACAGGCGAAGAAGTATGACCTCGGCCTGGTGCTCACCGGGGACGACATCGCCCGCACAGCAAACGAACTGCACGACAGCGTCACCAATCCCTGGGCGCCGGATGCCATCCAGTATGCCTTCAGCAAAGCACGAGACAGCAAGCAGGTGATCTGCGTGGAGATGGTCGACGAGATCAGTTTCCTCTGGGGCGGCACGCCGAAGCCGACGGACGGGCGCTGGCAGAAGCAGCAACCGCCGGTGCCGGACGACGCCTTCAGCAAATTGATGCGGATCATCAACGGCGTGCCGAACCGCCCACCGCTCTCCTGGCCGATTGGCGGGGTTTCCGGCTCGGATGTCGCGCACAACTGGATGGGTGACCCGGCCTTTGCCGATTACACCAGCCACTACTGGGATGTGCTGGACTGGCGGAAGGCTTTCCCTGACCATGCCTCGCTGCCGCAAACCCGCATCGCCATGGATCACGCGGTAGTGGACCGGTTGCCCCAGGTGCAGCGCGCTACGCCTGCCCTGCTGCTGGTCAGCCTGTGCAGCCAGATGTATCGCAAACCGAAGCCGGGGGAATTCACCCCTGATGAATATCGCCTGCAAAATGGCTCCGTGCCGCCGGCCTTGGTCTCTGCGGAAATCATGTACGCCGCGACGATGGGCATGGCCGGCGTGCGCGCCTACGCCCTGGATACCTGGTGGAACGACGAGCGCCAGAAAGCACACCCCGGCGATGAGTGCCAGGTGGGCAGCAGCCCGGTCGGCGCAGGATCAGACCGCTGGCAGGCGATGTCCTCGGCATTCAACCTCATCAAACGCATCGAACCATATCTGCTGCAGGCGCAAATGCACGCCATCGATCTGGGGCCGTCCATCGTCACCGGCGCCCGACTGGGGAAAGAGAGCCGACTGCTGATGGCGGTGAACTTCTCGCAGACGACGGAGCCAGCACAGGTCGACTTGCGCCCCTACCATTACGGCAAGGGGGCCAGTATCGTGCGTTACCGCCTGCTGGGCGCCACGCTGCGGACAGATATTCTGGCAGATACGGCCTTCGACAAAGTCACTTTCGCACCTGGAGAAACGGTGGTCTGGCTGTGCCAACCTATACCCGCCGGTCAAAAAAGCGCCGTGACGCCGCCGGAACTCCTCCTCACCGCGCCGCAGCCGGATGAAACGGTCAGCGGGAAGATCGCCGTGAAGGCGACGGCGGTCGGCAAAGCGAAGATCGACCGTGTCGAATTCGCGGTGGACGGCGTCGTGTTCAGCGTGCTGAAAAAGGCACCGTACGAGGTGATGCTGGATACGACATCCCTGAAAGCAGGGCTCTGGCATTCCCTCACAGCCACTGCGTATGATACTGCCGGCAATTCCAGCGAAGAGCGTATCGCACTGCGCACGCTTGCACCGGCACAGTGAAAGGGGCGAATATGATGGAAATGACATCACATGATACCGCTGATATGCAGCATTTGATGGCATCATTCGGTGAGTGTCGTGTTGAGATATTGCTCTGGGATGAACAGTTTCTCGGTCTGGGCGCCATCTTCATCGGAGAGACGCAAGTCCGCTCCGGGCGCCTGCCGCTTCACCCCTATACGCAAACGTTCACCGGCCATGAGTTGACCTCGCTACGCTTCCTCGGGATGGAGCAAGGTGACGCCGAAGTGCGCATCAAGCTGGAAGCGCACTTCCGCCCGCTGCCGGTCAAGCTGCTGCGCGATCATAGCTTCGACCCGATTCACGACCTGGGAGACTGGGATGTCCCACCGGTTTCGGGTACTGGACGGCTCGACCTGGTGCTGCGTCCGGCAGATGACAGCTTTGAAGGTGTGGCATTCCACGGTTTCTCCTACCATTACGAATACGAGAGCGCATCGGTGCCGCTGTTTTACCTGCTGGACTTCGCCAGTTGGGAACTGGATGGCGACATTGCCGGCGCCACGGTGATCTCACAATCCTCCTGTTCGGCGCCGGTGGTGACCTTTGCCGCGGATACCCGCTGGACAACGGAAGGCGTGGTGCATTGGGAAGACGAGCATACGAAAGCCAACCCGGTGATGACGCACAACCTGCCGCGCTGGGCCTCGCACCAATCGTTCGATTTCCAGTATAAGGGGGATCGGACGCTCATCGGCGTGTTTGAGCGCGTCGAACTCATCCGCACGGTGATCATGCGCGAGGCGGGCAAAGCCGAGTTGAAGACCGCGGACAAGCATCTCTTCGATCAGGCGCTGTCCATCAGCACGTCGGCGAAAAAGATTCTGCTGAACGATACCCCGAAGCGGGAGATCGATCAGCAGAACATCTGGACGTGGGTCTTCGATGCCGTGGCGGATCGCGCCCGCGCGGAATTCGGCCTACGCGAGGAGCCGTTAGTCCCACGCCTATCGCAGAATTACGCGGATAACTTTACCATCGATACCTACTGGAAAGACCTGCTGCCCGCGGCGATCAATCTGGGCTTCCAGGCGCTCTTCATCGACAATGTGAATAAAAATGCCGCCACCGAGCGCTGCCCGCATCCGGATTTCCACTGGAACGAATGCTGTGGGCACGAGTATGAGCCGGCACCGCGCCTGGGCGGTGCCAAAGCCTTGACGGCGTTCATGCAGGAGTGCACGAAACATGGCATCCGCCCCTTTTCCTGGACGAACAACGATCAGGCGCACTCCAGCCCGATCCAGCACAAAGAACAGGACGGCAGCGTCTGGTTTGTGCGGATGGAGGACACGCGGCTAAGATATGGCGGCGCCTATATGGGCGTTTTCTGCATTCTGGATTTCAAATCGGAAGCGCCGCGCCGCTACTGGGTCGACTGTCTCAAGCGCATCAAAGAAGAGACCGGATTGGATGGCTACCTTTTTGACAGCTTTTATAACCTGGGCTTTATGCCGATCAACTACCGCGACGTCACGCCCACCACGCAATGGCGCGAATTACTCATGGCCTTCAAGGAACTGCAGGCTGCCGGCATCAGCTTTTTGATCGAGTCCTTCGGTCCTTTCGGCAGCCCGCAGCACGGGTGCCCTTCGTCTTATGCGCAGCCGGAGAATATCTTCACACTGTATAAAGTGACCGGCGGATTCGACTACACCACCATCCCAACCAATGCAGTGATGCGCGAGTTCGGCGATGATGCGATGATGATTTACCTGTTCCTCGCCCATATGGCCTCGCCCAGCTTCCCGCTCTTCCTGCACGGTCGGCGCCTGGATGCCGTCTGGACGGATAAGCATAAACAGGCACTGGCGGATTACAACAACAATCGCGAGCACATGCGCAAACGCTACCTGCAGCAGGACGGCCTTTCCGTGCTCTGGCATGATGCAGCAGGGAAACGGGCGACCGTATGGAATTTTGCGGAACGGGATGTGCGTCTGCCGGGTGGTATCCGCGATTTGTCGGCCGGAATCGATCTGCCGCAAGCGGAACTCTACCACCTGCTACCCTGCCATACCTATGCGATCACTGCCGACGTATTGCCGATAGTAGTGGCAAGTGAAGCGAGTGATTAGTTATTCGTGATAAGTGGTTAGTTGTTGGGCAAACAGACTGATCACTGATAAAGGAATTGATCGTGGAAAATATCATCCAACCGCGCGCTGCGCGGTATCATCGCCTTTTCGCCTCGAATCAACCAGGCGATCTGCTCATTGCCAATCGCCCGAGCTGGGTGACGAAGAAAAATCTGTTCGATTACGATTTCACCCGGGGCGGGCACCTGGAGATGGCCGCGGATATGGTGAAAAGCGCGAAAGGGTTGCTGGAGATCAATGGCGACCTCGACGATGATTTCATCCCCTGGCTCTCGGTTGATTTTGGCATCGCCATCAACCATACCTTCCTGATGGATATGCCGGTGCAGTTCGCCGAATGGACCAGTTGGGCGGATCATCCGCTCTCCGGGCCGGACGGGTATGCGAAGCTGGGCGATGTTCATTTCGATCCAAACAATCGCTGGGTGCGCATGGTCCGAGAAGTTGTCGCCTATTGGCGCGATCATTTCGACGGCACCTACCTGTTCACCACCTTCGGGCATTATGGCCCGCTCGACCTGGCCAACGGCCTGCGCGGCAACCAGCTCTTCACCGATTTTTACGATTATGAAGACGAGGTACGCACGCTGCTGGAGCGATGCACTGAGGCGATCATCAGCTTCGAGGAAGACCTGCGCCAGGTGTGCGGGCCATACCTGTTCGAATACGGTCTGCCGTTCTGGGGCGCCATGGCTCCGCGCGGCGCGGTGTTTCTCTCCGAGGATGCCATGGACCTCAGCGGGCCGAATATCAGCCGGGAATGGGGTGTACCATACAGCGAACAGATTCGCGACCACTTCGGCACCATCGCCGTGCATCACCATATGTACGGCTATCACGTGCAGCCGGTGATCGCCCAGGAGGTGCAGCACTCGGTGATTCAGATTTCCAATGATCCGAATTGTCCTCCGGCTATCGACAAGTTGCACGAGTTATACCAGGCATCGGGCAACAACGTGCTGCTGCTCGAATGCAGCCCGGAGGATATCGAAGCGCATCTCGACGACTTCGCCCAAATCCGCGCCATCATCATCTGCTGTAACGCAGACCCGGCGAAGGCGAAACGCGCGGTGGAGTTGGTGCGCGGGGTTTCGAATATACGGTAATTGTCGCAGACAATCGGGTTTTGGGGATCGGGATTCGGGTTCCGAAAAAGATTACACCCGAATCCCGAACTCCGAATCCCGATACCCGGAGTAACACATGCAGAGCAAAGGTATCACGACGCTGCAGGATGGTAGTATCCTGTTCAGCAATGGTAATCAAACGGCCACGTTCGCCAACGGCGACGGTGGCTATCGTCCCGAGTGGATGCACAGCGGTGAGCGGGCGATGCTGCGTTTTAAGGATCACGAGTGGTTGAATATCGGCGCCATCCGCGTGACGGAGGGCCGATTGCTGGAGCAGGCGGAAAGATATTGCCTCTTCGGTGGACAGGTGAACTTTGCCGATACGCCGGTGGCCTGGACGGTGCGCGTCAGCCTGCCGGAAGACGGCGGCAACGGCTTCCTGATCAACACCAGCCTGGTGCCGCTCGATGAGCCGATTGAACTGCTGGAAGCGCTGACCACCTTCGAACTCCCTTACGAATATGATGGCGATATGCAATCGATGTTTGTCATCACCCAACAGCCGGTCTTTCGCTACGCGGAATGCAAGGAATTGAATGGCGCCGGTTATGCGCACCCGTACTGGTACTACGGACACTGCGGCAAGGCGCATTTGACCCAACCGAGCTCCTCGCCGATGCTTACCCACCGTATCACGGACCCGGACGGAGGCAATGAACGCTGTACGATGATCCTGGGCAACTGGGATATCTGCACCATGCATGATATCTTCGCGCAACCGACACGAGTGCTGTACGACATTCCGGCAGACCAGGTATTCATGAAAGGGACAACAGCAAAGCCTGGTCTGCACGGCATCAAATTCCTCGTTGGCGCGGTGAACTGGAACTGCTCGCTCTACAAAGATCCAAATATGCTGTTAGAGAAGGGCGTCGGCCTGCAGCAGGAGGTGCTGGTGGATTTCGCCGGACAGCTTCCCGATGGCCAGTGGGACGCCTGGCTGGCCGCCGGTTGGGAACGGCTGGCCGCGATGCATTTCCCGCAGGATGGCGTGGTGCCGGCGTATCGCGTCGCGCGCTCGACCGGGGCATCGTGGGTGAAGGCTGCAGAATGGCTGTCCGAACAATTCCAAAAAGAAGAAGGCTGCCCGGGGTTCTTCTCCCCGGAGCGCGGCCCGGTTATTTATGCGCGCGGCACACGTCCAAAAACAGACGAAGGCAAATTGTTTTTCGCAGGCCAATGGACCGGCCCTATTGCCTACCTCGGACATGTCTGGGGCGATGCTGAGATCAGCAAGTCGGCCGATTTGCTGGAGTCCATCTTTTGCCGGACGGTCAATCCCTCTCGCCAGGCGGAAGCCGTGTGGACCATCGGCCCGACGCCGATGTATTGCGCTGCCATGCGTAAAGCTGCGCTGGTTGGCGCCGGCGACGATTTGCGGCAAAAGATCGAAGAATATGTGCAACGCCGTGCGGAAGTGATCCTCAACCCGGAGCCCGGCGCGCGACGCGGAGACCCGGGCATCTTCGCCTGGGATGCCTTCGCGAACCTGCTGGCCGCAGACCTGTTTGGCAGTGAGCAATACGAAAGCGCCGCCCGCGCCATGCTGGCCTACATCAACGAAAAGCTGGAGAGCGAATTCTGGACATTCAATTGCGCAGCCGAGGGTGATCTGGTCGGCGCAGGGCAATCGCGCCCGTTCGGGCATGCCATCGCCGCCACCGCCAATATCCTGGGCTGGCAGCGTTTCGGCGATGAGCAATACCTCTCTGCGGCACAGCGTTTCGGCAATCTGCTGCTGGGCATGCACTTCATCACCTATAACGAGTCACCCTCCCCCGACCTGGATACGCGCGGGTGGACCCATGGCTCGACCGGTGGGCGTGACCAGATGGCGCAATTGCCGCCGTGGGAGACCGGGCATGCCATCCAGCAGTTCGCCCCGCTGATCCTGGCCGGCAAGGGGCGTGCGGGGTATTACGATGCCTTGTGGTTGTATAGCCATACCGGCATGGCGCAGTTCCCCGGCGCGCGCACGATGAAGCGGCTGTATCGCACGGATATGAGCATCACCTACCGCAATATCAACGAGTTGCCGAGTGAGCGCGAATTTTACCTGGCATTGCCGTACCTGGCCTATGAGAACCCGTGGGATCAGACGATGCTGGCCGGGTATCAGGGTGTCGAGCCGATCATCCATTCCCTGTTCTTCGGCGGCGGGCTGGTGGCCGCGGAAGACGAGCGCGTGCTGGCGCTGGTGCCTGAGGCGGCCGCCTATGCGCCGGGCGTCGACAAGGAATTTACCGTCGAGTTGTGGAATCCTCTACAGGCGCCGGTGCAGACACGCCTCTTTGCCACGGTGGCGCTCAAGCGCCATGCGAGCTTCGCCTACAGCGGCGAACATGCCGGCACAGTATCGCCGCAGCACCCGGCAACGGAAGCGTTCACCGTACCGCCGCGGCAGGTGGTGAAAGTCCATTTTAAAATAGCGTAGTTCCCCCTCACCCCCAGCCCCTCTCCCCGAGGAGAGGAGGGCACGCTTATAGAGAGATGATAACCGTTTTCGAATACCCACACCGCCACTCCCCTCTCCTCGGGGAGAGGGGCTGGGGGTGAGGGGAAGCGAGAGCTGTGAGTAAAATGGGAGGAATTTCATAATGACCATGATGACCGAGCGATTAGAGATATTACAAAAGTCCGTGCGCGAGCATCTGGAGCACGGCATTATCCCGTTCTGGCTGGCGCGGGCGAAAGACGCGCAATACGGCGGATACCTGACCAATTTCGATGAGCAGGGACAGGCGCAGGAGATGCCGGAGAAATACCTGAACACGCAATGCCGCCTGCTCTGGTGGTTCTCGCAGATGCATCGCAAATACCCCAGCATCCCGGGCAGCGCGGATATGGCGCGCTGGGGCATCGATTTCATGCTGAAGTATTTCTGGGACGAGCAATACGGCGGTTTCTACTGGAAGGTGAAGCGCGATGGCTCTTTCTGTGATGACGCGAAGATCGTCTATGGCGAGAGCTTCGCCATCTATGCGCTGTCGGAATACACGCTGGCCACCGGCGACCCGCGCGGCCTGGAATATGCCAGCAAAACGTTCGACCTGCTGCAGAAATACTGCGCGGATACCCGCTTTGGCGGCTATTACGAGAACGTGCTGCGCGACTGGTCGGTGGAAGAGGCGGGGTTTGCCGGCGGCGACCGCAAGGGGCTCGACACGCACATGCACCTGATGGAATCGTTCACCACGCTCTACGAAGCATCGCAGGCACCGATCCATCGCCGAAAATTGCTGCAGATCATCGACCTGATTGCCAACCGCATGGTTGATCCGGTCACCAACTGTGGGTTGAACCAGTTCGATGTCGCCTTCAATCCCATCCCGGCCATCGCCATCAAGCGCACCTGGAACGCCGAGCGCATGGGCGAAACGCCCGCTCAGCCCACCGAGACTACTTCCTATGGGCATAACCTGGAGCTGGTGTGGCTGATGCAGCGCGCATTGACGATCGCCAACGCCGACTTCACCCCTTACCTGCCGCTCATGCAGAAGCTGCTCAACCACGGCGTCACCCATGGGGTGGATTGGGAATACGGCGGCATCTATCGCGACGGCTTGCGCGACGGGGGCCCGCTGGTGCTGGAGAAAGAGTTCTGGCAGCACTCCGAATCGCTGGTCGGCTTCCTCGCCGGCTATGAGCTGTTCAACGACCCGCGCTATGTCGATGCCTTTGAAGCGCTGTGGAACTTCGTGCATAAGTACATGATCATTGAAAACGTAGGCGAGTGGCGTACGCTGCTCGACCGCACCGGCCAGCCCATCGACCCGAACATCGGCAACCCGTGGAAAGTCTCCTACCACACCGGCCGCGCGATGATGGAGAGTAAGGAGCGGTTGACGCGGTTGCTGGCGCGGGAAGAAGCCACGGTATAACCGGTCAGGGGCTGCCCCCGCGGAAAGCCCGTCTGATTTCAAGGAGAACAGGCCACGCTTGGCACGCCGGCGTGATCGAACACGCCCGGTCTGGGCTATCCCCGCGTTTATGCAACCGGTAGCAGAGATGCGGGGACAGCCTTAACCGAGCACGGGTTATCCCACGGATACCGATGCACGACCGACTATTGGTTCTGCTAACGGGGCGCTGCCGCGAAGGCAGTCCCCAGGAGTTTAATTATGAGCACTACCTTAACGCCAATTCCTGTCGAGTACAAACGCATCGTCGTACTGGGCGATTCATTGACCGATGGGCATACCTACCCCGCCCTGGTGCGGCAGGCGCTGCTGGATGCCGGGTACGAGGCACCGCTCTTTATCAACGCGGGCATCGCCGGTGATACCGCTGCCGGGATGCTCGCGCGGCTGGAGCGCGATGTGCTGGCCTACCGCCCCACCCTCGTCACCCTCCTTGCCGGCACTAATGATGTCAACCTGGGCTTCACCTTCGAAGACTACCGCGCCAACGTCACCGCGATCGCCGAGCGTTTGCACCAGGAAGGCATCCCGCTGCTGGTGTTCACCACCTGCATCATCGAGCCGGATGCCAACGGGCGCGATGAGAAGCTGGAAGAGTTCAGCGCCTTCCTCCGCCAGTTCGCCGCAGAGCGCGGCTGCCGCCTGGCAGATCTGCGCAAAGGCTTGTGCACAGCGCGCGACGCCGGTGTGCACCTCATGGAAACCGACACCATCCACCCGAACTTCACCGGGCAATCCATCTTCGCCCGCACGCTGCTCGACGCGCTCGGTTTCACCGAGGTGCCGCTGCCGGCCAAGCTGGTGCTCGAGGAAATGCCGGGGCTGGTGAAAGATTGGCAGATGCGCGCGGTGCGCGAAGACGAAGCGCCGTTGAATGCGCAAACCATGCAGGCCATTGTGCCGGATGAAAACTGGATTCGATACACCTTGCCGGAGCCGAAGCCGTTCACCGATAGCTGGTGGTTCGAGCACGAACGCCAGCGTGGGTTCGCGCTACGGATAGAGCAATATGTCGGTTCCGCGAGATCCTATCTCGGCTATGCCACAATCGACTGCGAACAGCCGCAGGCGATGTATCTGAACATCGGCGCCAACCTCACCTCTGCCTGGCTCAACGGCGAGCAGGTGTACAAAAGCGATGGCACTTGGCGCGGGTGGCACCCAGGTAAAGAGCGTGTTGCCGTGCAGTTCAAGGCTGGCGAGAACGTGCTGATCATTGAGACGGGCAACCAATTCTTCTTGAGTCTGACGGAAACGAACGATTGGTAGTCATCATGCGGTTGGTAATGGCGGACGGGACAGACAACCTCTCTGCCATTACCAACGCTTATAAAGAGGGGCTTCCCTCCTCCCATCGAATCTACATCTCATGCCTTTCTATATCCCTGTGCGAGGAGCGCTCTTCTGGGATGAATTACGCCGCCGGCTGCGCGGGAACCGCTGGTATCTCGCCTTGCTGGCGTACAACCTGCTTATTGGAATCACCTTTGTCGCTCTTCCCGCCATCTTACCCATATCGAAAACCCGTATCAGCAGTATCCAGTATGGCGGGTTGTTGCTGACGTTGTTGTTTATGGCGCAGCGCACAATCGTGTTATTTATCGCTCCTGGCTTGACGGCTGGTGCCATCGCGGCTGAACGTGAGCGGGGAAGCCTGGAACAACTCTCTCAAACACCGATCAGCACTGGCGCAGTGATCTTCGGCAAATATCTCGGTGCCATAAGCCAGTTACTGCTCGTGTTGCTAAGCGGCATGCCAGCCTTCTTCCTCGCATATCTCTACTGGCATTTTCCTTTCAAAATCCAACCATTGAGCACACAACTGTTGAATACAGTGATCTATGCCGCGTTCTATGCCGCAGTTGGAATGCTCGTCTCCTGTTGGTGTTCACGCGCCAGGACCGCCATCATTACAACCTACGGGATCGTCCTTGGACTTACCGCGCTGAAACTGATCTATCAACTGCACATGATCTGGCGCTTCATTCCACGGATGAGAGCCTTTGCTCCGGTATCGATATATAACTCAATCTCAGCGTACGATCCACTGGGCATTACACTTCTCCTCGACCCGCTCTTCCAGTTCATGTTTCGGACGAATATAATGAATCGGACGAATTACCTCCTGTACCAAACACTCATCATCGATGGCGGCACGTTGCTGGCCACCTGCGCTCTACTCGCGTGGTGTGTAGCAAGACTCAAACGCCTGCGGAATCCCGAGAGGGTTCCCAGGCATACCGATCCGGGTGATCCCATTCAAGCTGCAAACTTTACAGGAAGCTTACTTAGCAGGAAACTTGCCAGAAGGGCCGGAAAAAAGAGATAATAGACACGCGAATTGACTGGCGGGGCGGCGTTGCCGTGAAGGTCGGTCATCTCTGCTGCCCGTTGTCGGCCAATAGCCCGGCCGCATCGATGGGCAGTTATTGCGTCGGATGAATGAGGAAATATTTCTGACATGATTGAACGCTATAGTTATCCCGAGATGAAGGCGATCTGGGAACCCCAGGCGCGTTATGACACCTGGCTCGAAGTGGAGCTGCAAATCGCCGAAGCGTGGGCGGAGCTGGGGGTGGTGCCGAAAGACGCCGCCGTCGCGCTGCGCAAGAACGCGAAAGTCGATGCGAAGCGCGCCATCGAGCTGGAAGGCGAGACGCCGGGCAAGGAAGAGGAAGGGAAAGAGAAAAAGCGCACGCGCCATGATCTCATCGCCTTCCTGCTCGCGGTCTACGAGCATCTTGGTGATGAGAAAAAATGGCTGCACTACGGCATCACGTCCTATGACATCGAGGACACCGCGCTTTGCCTGTTGATGCGCAAGGCCGCGCAGTTGCTGCTCGCGGACATGGATGAGCTGGAAAAGGCGATCATCGCCCGCGCGCAAGAGCATAAGTGGACGTACATGATCGGGCGCAGCCATGGCGTGCATGCCGAGCCGATTACCTTCGGGCTGAAGATGTGCGTATGGCTGGCGGAATTGCGCCGGCGCCGCGTCATGTTCGAGCGCGCGGTGGAGACGATTTCCGCGTGCAAGATTTCCGGCGCGGTGGGCACCTTCGCGAATGTGAGCCCGCAGGTGGAAGAGATGGTCGCGCACAATCTCGGGCTGACGCCGTCGCCCGCCGCCACCCAGGTGCTGCAGCGTGACCGCCATGCTGAGTTCCTCTCGGCGCTGGCGGTGCTGGCCGGCAGCCTGGATCAGTTCGCGACCGAGATGCGCAACCTGCAGCGCACGGATATCCTGGAGGCAGAGGAATCCTTCCAGGCCGGGCAGCGCGGATCGTCGGCCATGCCACACAAGCGCAACCCGATCGTCTGCGAGCGCGTGAGCGGCATGTCGCGGCTGGTACGCGCCAATTTGATCCCGGCGCTGGAGAATATGGCGCTCTGGCATGAACGCGATATCGCCCACTCGTCGGTAGAGCGCGTGATCATTCCCGATACCTGCATCCTGATGGATTACATGCTGAAGAAATTCACCGCGGTGGTGAACGGCATGCGCGTTTATGAGAAGCGCATGATGAAGAACCTGAATGCCACCGGCGGACTGTTCAACAGCGAAGCGGTGATGCTGGCGGCGGTGAAAAACGGCATGATGAAAGATGACGCCTACACGGCGGTACAGCGCCATGCCATGGATACCTGGGAAAAAATTCAGAACGATGAGCTGCCGCCGGAGGAGCTCGGTTCCTTTTATCAGGAATCACTCAAATCGGATCCGGAGTTATCGCGCTACCTGACGCCGGAAGAGATCACACAGATCTTCAACTGGCAAGCGCATTTGAAGAATATCGAGATATTCTACCAGCGATTGGGTATCTCAGATGTGATGGAAAAAACCGTCTGACCATCCGTCCGGATTTGCTGGTAACGAAATTAGGTTTTTTGTCGTGAGTTCCACTGCTATATGGGAGCAATTGATTAGTGATTAGTAGACGGACAATGAGACTAATCACTTATCACTAATCACTCGACTCCCAGGGCAGTGTCCAGATAAAAGATCCACGGAACGCGACGGATGGCCGTCCATACGGAGGTGGCAGCGATGTCGGCGCGTTATCTCATCGGGTTGATAATTATCATCCTCGGGGTAGGATTTATCATCAGCGAGGTGCTCGGGCTGGATTACGGGATGCTCCTCGCGCATTGGTGGCCGGCGTTCATCATCCTGATCGGGGCAAATCAGCTTGCCCGACATCCGGGTCGACCCTGGGATGCCGCGATCACGATGCTGATCGGTGTATTGTTGCTGGCGAACACGCTGTTAACGTTGCCGGCGAGTTTCTGGCATTATTTCTGGGCGGTGGTGCTGGTCCTGTTCGGATTATGGATCGTCTGGCCACGCAAGCGGAGACAGTCGGACAGAACCGTCGATGCTGCGACGATCAAGGCGAACGACCGGGTTGACGAAACGATTATCGTCGGCACCATGCGCATTCACAGCGATTCCGCGAGTTTTCGTGGCGGCCAGGTGTCGGTAACCGGCGGATATATCGACGTTGATCTGCGCAACGCCGCACTGGCGCCGGAAGGCGCGGTGCTGGAGTTGTCGGCATTTGCCGGAAGCATCATCGTGCAGGTGCCGGAATCCTGGCCGGTTGCCGTGTCCGGTATGCCGTTGCTGGGAAGTTGCCGGAACCTGGCACGCAACGCCGGCGTCGGGCAGCCGGGATTGAAAGTCAACTGCTCCGGATTGCTGGGCAGAATTGAAGTGCAAAATTGATTCTCTATTAGAGAAGAAATCGGAGATGCGCGCTTCAACCGGTTTGGATGAAAATCGAGTAAGAGCAAGGGAAAGAGGTTGCCAGGTATAGAGACCTTGGAGCCTGGAACTTTGGACTTTTTTCGAAGGAGAAAGCGGTGCTATACGAAGTTCATGTGGAAATCACGTTGAAACCCACGGTGATGGATGCCCAGGGTACGACCATCGAACGCGCCCTGCATAAGATGGGGCATGCGAACGTCAGCAAAGTGCGCATCGGCAAATTCGTCACCATGGAGATCGACGCGGACACCCCCAACTCGGCGCGCGAGGTAGCGGAAACGATGTGCAAAGAGCTGCTGGCGAATCCGATCATCGAGCAGTATCATGTGCAGGTCGTCGAGAAGGAGCCGGTATCATGAAATTCGGCGTCGTTATTTTCCCGGGTTCCAACTGTGATGCCGATTGCCATGACGCCGTCGCGGCCGTCACCGGTCAGGAAGTACGCTATGTCTGGCACGAAGAGACGGACATCAGCGACATCGATTGCATCATCCTGCCGGGCGGGTTCTCGTACGGCGACTACCTGCGCTGTGGCGCGGTCGCGCGCTTCTCTCCGGTGATGGAAGCGGTGGTCAAACATGCGAAAACCGGCAAATACGTTATCGGCATCTGCAACGGCTTCCAGGTGCTCACCGAAGCGGGCTTACTGCCGGGCGCGCTCTATCGCAATGACCATTTGAAGTTCGTCTGCAAACCGCAGTTGCTGCGCGTCGAACGCACCGACCTGCCCTTCACCCACTTCTACACGCAGCATCAGGTGGTCGAATACCCCATCGCCCACGGCGAAGGTCGCTACTATGCCGACCCGGAGACGCTGGCGCAGATCGAGGCGAACGGCCAGGTGGTCTTCCGCTATTGCACGCCGGAAGGCGAGACCACGCCCGAGGTGAACCCGAACGGCTCGCTGAACAACATCGCCGGCATCTGCAACGCAGAAGGCAATGTCCTCGGCCTCATGCCCCACCCCGAGCGCCGCTGCGACCGCCTCATCGGCGGCAAAGACGGGAAGAAGTTGTTCAAGGCGCTGGTGGAGAGCATGCGGGTGCAGACAATCAGCATGGGACGGCGATAGAAGCAGAATTTAAGACAGGATTAACAGGATTTTCAGGATGAACTGGTACTAATAGTCGACCGGGTGAATTCTCCAGGAGCAGGTTTGTCCTCTCGGTTCAATCGAGTCAGTCGGGTCAAACGAATCAGTGAGCGCATGTCGGGGACCGCCCCCTGCCTTCGTTCGGGGGTGGGGACAGTCCCAGACGACAGACACAACCGGAACGCTCGTATAAAGCGGAGTTTCCAGAGCGAAAGAGGTTGACAGGCATAACGACCTTGGACTATTGACTTGGACCCTTGGACTATTTTCGAAAGCGAGTCGTTGATATGTCTACTGATACCACACAATTACAGGTCGCCCTTGAACTGGGCATGAATGAGCAGGAGTACCGGAATGTGCTCGAGATCCTCGGGCGGCAGCCAACCCCCACCGAGTTGGCCATGTATTCGGTCGAGTGGTCGGAGCACTGCGGGTATCCGCGCAGCCGTCCGTTGCTGAAGCTCTTCCCGAAAACCGGCAAGTACCCCACCCGCGCGGAGGGGGAAGATGCCGGCGGCATCGAGATCGGGGATGGCCTGTATGTGCTGTTCAAGATGGAGAGCCACAATCACCCGTCGCAGGTGGAGCCGAAACAAGGCGCGGCGACGGGCATCGGCGGCATCCTGCGCGACATCTTCACCATGGGCGCCCGCCCGGTGGCACTGATGGACTCGCTGCGCTTCGGCGACCTGCGCACCGACCATGCGAAGTCTCTGCTGCATGGCGTGGTAGATGGCATCCAGTTCTACGGCAACTGCGTGGGCGTGCCCACGGTGGGTGGCGAGATCTACTTCCACCCCTCGTACCGCGACAACTGCCTGGTGAACGTGATGGCGGTGGGCATCGCCAACGTGAATGCCATGGCCACCAGCAAGGCCGCCGGCCCGGGCAATCCGGTGATGGTGGTGGGCAATCGCACTGGGCGCGACGGCATCGGCGGCTGTTCCATCCTCGCCAGCCACGAATTCAGCGAAGATGACGAGAAGCGCCCGACCGTGCAGATCGGCGACCCCTTCACCGAGAAATGCCTCATCGAGGCGTGCATGGAAGTGCTGCAAGGCGATGCCATCGTCGGGATGAAGGACATGGGCGCGGCGGGCATCACCTGCACCACCGCGGAGATGGCGGCGTCCGGCGGCGTAGGCATGGATATCGACCTGGCGAAGGTGCCCATGCGCGAAGCCGGCATGGAGCCGTACGAAATCATGATGTCCGAATCCCAGGAGCGCATGCTGGTGGTGGCAAAGAAAGGCCGCGAGCAGGAAGTCATCGACATCTTCGAAAAGTGGAACCTCAATGCGGCGATCGTCGGCGAAGTGCTGGAAGAGCAGGTGCTGCGCATCCGCTATGACGGCGAAGTGGTGGGCGAAGTACCGAGCCAATCGCTGGCCGAATCGCCGGTCTACTACTTGCCGGCGGAGCCACCGGCCTGGCTGACAGAGATCAATGCTGCCGATGTGAACGCCGTCCCGCAGCCAACAGATTACAACCGCACCTTCCTCGACCTGCTCTCCTCGCCGAATATCGCCAGCAAACGCTGGGCGTTTGAGCAGTACGACCACATGGTGCAGACCAACACCGTGGTGCCGCCAGGCGCGGCCGATGCCGCGGTCATCCGCATCAAGGGGACAACGAAGGCGCTGGGCATCACCACTGACTGCAACAGCCGCTACTGCTACCTCGATCCGTACCTGGGCGCGCAGATTGCCGTAGCTGAGGCGGCGCGCAACCTGGTGTGCGTGGGCGCCGACCCCGGTGCGGTCACCGACTGCCTTAATTTCGGCAAGCCGGAGAAGCCGGACCGCTTCTGGCAGCTCAAGCGCGCGGTGGAAGGGATCGCCGATGCCTGCCGCGCATTCAACGTGCCGGTGGTGAGCGGCAACGTGAGCCTGTACAACGAAGGCCCGGAAGCCGCCGTGTACCCCACCCCGACCATCGGCATGGTGGGTGTGCTGGACAACGTCGAGCAGCATACCACGATGGCATTCAAACAGTATGGCCACAGTGTGGCGCTGGTCGGCACGACGAACGCCGAACTCGGCGGCAGCGAATATCTGGCCGTGATCCATGCGCAAGAAGCCGGCACCCCGCCCGCGCTGGATCTACAACTGGAGATCAACGTGCAGCGGTTCGTGCTGGATGCCATCAAGCGCGGGCTGATCGAGAGCGCGCATGACTGCTCCGAAGGCGGACTGGCTGTCGCCATCGCGGAATCGGCCATCGCCGGGAACATCGGCGTCGACATTGCCGTCCCGCTGGTCGAGCGCGCGGATGCCACGCTCTTCGGCGAATCACAATCGCGCATCGTGGTCTCCTTTGACGAGAAGAACGCCGTAGCGCTGACGGTGCTGGCCGCTGAGATGAACGTGCCATTCGAGATCGTCGGCATGGTCGGCAGCGACCGCATCTATATGGAAGTCGAAGGCGACCTGCTCATCGACATGCCGTTGTCGGATGTCGTCACAGCGTACACCACGCCGATCTACGCTGCGATGGGCGAGTAGTTGCGCTGATTCAGGATGCATGATTCAAGGGTCTGATGCGCTACCGATGCTAAAATCTTTGCGCCTTTGCGTCTTTGCGTGAAACACTCAAAAGAAATTCTCACGCAAAGACGCAAAGAAAGTAATGCGAAGGCTGCTATTGATAATAGTTTTGCCTGCATTATCATAGGCAAGCCTTCCACCATAGCCCTTGCATCCTGAATCCTGCATCCTGAATCCAAGGAGCATACGATGATTCGACCCTGTACCGATTCCGACTTCGAGGCGATCCATGTTATCATCAACGATGCCGCGCAGGCGTATCGCGGCATCATCCCGGCCGACCGCTGGAAAGAGCCGTATATGAGCCGGGAAGAGTTGCGGCATGAGATTGCTGACGGGGTGTTGTTCTGGGGATACGAGGTGGACGGCGAGCTCATTGGCATAATGGGCATCCAGCATGGGCAGGACGTGACGCTCATCCGCCATGCCTATGTACGCACGGTAAAGCGCAACGGCGGCATCGGTAGCCAACTCCTCACTTTCTTACGTCAACAAACCACCCGCCCCCTGCTCATCGGCACCTGGGCCGACGCCGTCTGGGCCATTCGCTTCTACGAAAAGCATGGGTTCCGCACAGTCTCCCCGGAAGAGAAAACCCGCCTGCTCCGGCAATACTGGACGATCCCCGACCGCCAGGTCGAAACCTCGGTGGTGCTGGCAGAAGAGTAATTATTTATTTCACCGCAGAGACGCGGAGACGCAGAGGTTACGCAGAGGAGTTTGAGAGAAGTAGGCAGGTGTTGTAAGAGTAAACTGACTCTGTTGTCATCGCCACTCATGGCCTTTATCTGTATGAGAAACCTACCCCGTCTTCAAAATGCTTAATTCTACCTCTCAGCGTAACCTCTGCGACTCAGCGTCTCTGCGGTGAAAAAGTATAAAGCTCTTGCCATGCGTCAAACGGGCTGGCTATACTAAAGGCGATTTTCCACTCAATTCAATTGGAGGTGTGGGATGGCGAAAGCGAAACAGTTGCGTGTGGCAGTGATTGGCGGGGGAAGCATTGCAAAACATCGGCATTTGCCGGAGTTCGACGCGAATGATCGAGTGAAGATTGTCGCAGTCTGTGACAAAGTCGAGAAGAACGCGGAAAAGCTGGCGAAAAAGTTCGGCGGAAAAGTCTATACCGACTGGCGTGACGTGGTGGCTTTGGCGGATGTGGACGCGGTGAGCGTCTGCACGCCAAACAATCTGCATGCGCCGGTATCGATCGCCGCGCTCGAGGCGGGCAAGCATGTGCTGTGCGAGAAGCCGATGGCAACGTCAGCTTCAGAAGCCGACGCGATGATCGCGGCGGCGAAGGTGCACAATAAGGTACTGATGATCGGTCACAATCAACGGTTGGCGCCGATGCATGTGCGCGCAAAGCAGATTCTGCAGAGCGGCGTGCTGGGGCGTGTGATCACGTTCCGCACGAGCTTTGCCCATCCTGGGCCCGAAGGCTGGAGCATTGAAGGCGTGGGCGGCTGGTTCTTCCAGAAAGAGCAGGCCTTCGTTGGCGCAATGGGCGACCTGGGCGTGCACAAGGCAGACCTGATCCGCTGGATGCTCGATGACGAGGTGACGGAAGTGGCCGCGTTCGTCGACGCATTGGCCGGCAAGGTGAACTCGACGGTCGATGATAACGCGATCTGCCTCTTCCGCATGGCCAGCGGCGCCATCGGCAGCATGACGGCAAGTTGGAGCCACAATCCGGGTGAAGACAACGGCACCACGCTGTATTGCGAAAAAGGGATCATGCGTGTCAACACCGACCCCATCTACACCGTCATCGTCGAGCTGACGAGTGGCGAAAAGCAGTTGATCCGCACCTCCGGGATGCAGACCAATGACGAAGGCGGGCAAACCTCTTCCGGCATTATCGATATGTTTGTCGCCAGCGTGTTGGACGGCACCGCATGCCCGATCCCCGGCGAAGAGGGCGCGAAGAGCCTGGCGGTCATTCTGGCCTGCATGGAATCCGCGGCGACCAAACAGTTCGTCTCCGTCGACAAAATTGCCGCGACGGTCTAAAATTACGCGGGATTTTCGTAATGACATCACCAGGGGCAGGCGCGACGTCCTGCCCCTGGGCTTGTCAATGATAGTAAAGGGCAGTATTTCGGGGACTGACATCGAAACTCCAGCCACCGGTTATGTTAACCGGTACCGTAAGCTGATGAAGCTCTTAAGGATCGGGAGTTTCGGTGTCTGTCCCCGAAATACTGCCCAAAAAGGGATAAACACCATGCGCGACACCTTAAAAGCACTCATCGCCGCTCAACTCACGGCGCTTTCCGCGGAATTCAATACCGAGATCACCCCGGAGATGATCGATCTGCCGCTGCCGCCTGATCCGAGCATGGGGGATTACGCCATCAACCTGCCGTTACGGCTGGCGAAGGTGGCGCGGCAAGCACCGATCAAAATCGCCCAGCGCATTGCCGAAGTGCTGGCAGCACAGACAGATTGGTTCAGCCGCGTGGAAGCGGTACCGCCCGGGTACATAAACCTGTCGCTGTCCAATGGCACAATCGCGCGCACGCTGGAGGCGGCCAATCAGCGTGAGGACCTGGCGTTGCGGCGGGAAGGGACCCCGCAGACCGTGGTGGTGGACTACTCCGGCGTGAACATCGCCAAGCAGATGCATGTCGGCCACCTGCGCTCGACAGTCATCGGCGATGTCATCGCGCGTGTGCTGGCCGTTCGAGGAGAGCAGGTGATCCGGCAGAACCACCTCGGCGGGTGGGGGCTGCCCATCGCCATGGTGCTCTGGAAAGCACAGCCGGTGCTCCGTGAGATCGAGGCGAAGCATGATACGTTGCATGGGCAGTTGACCATCGCCGATCTGGAGACGCTCTACCGGGAAGCCAGCCAGGCATGCAAGGAGAACGAGGAAGCGGCGGATACCTGCCGGCGCATCCTGGTAGAATTGCAGAACGGCGATCCGCAACTCCTCGCCGACTGGCAGAAGGTGGTGCGGCTGTCGATGGAAGAGGTGTATCGCGTCTACGGGGTGATGGATGTCTGCCTGACGCCCGAAGATGAGCGCGGCGAGAGCTTCTACGCCGACCGGCTGGCCGACACTGTGGAGGCCATTCGCCAGTGCGGCAAGCTGGTCGAATCACAGGGCGCGCTCTGCGTCTTCCTCGACCAGTTCAAGGCAAAAGACGGCAGCCCGCTGCCGGTGCTCGTGCAGAAATCCGACGGCGGCTTCAACTACGCGAGCTTCGACCTGGCAGCCATCCGCTTCCGCGTGAACGAGCTGCATGCCGACCGCGTCATCTACGTCACCGATGCGCGCCAGGCGCTCCATTTCGCGCAGATCTTCGCCGTAGCGGACACGTGCGGCTGGCTGACGCATGATGCACAGACCACCTCGCTGGAGCATGTCGCCTTTGGCAGCGTGCTGGGTGAGGACAACAAGCCGTTGAAGACGCGCAGCGGCGAGAACGTGAAACTGGCGGACCTGCTCAACGAGGCCATCGAGCGCGCCTATGCGGTGGTGAACGAGAAGAACCCGACGCTACCGGAAGAGAAGAAGCGCAAGGTGGCGCAAGCGGTAGGCATCGGCGCGGTGAAATATGCCGACCTCTCGCACGACCGCAACAACGACTACGTCTTCGCCTGGGACCGCATGCTGGCGCTGAACGGCAACACGGCGCCCTACCTGCAGTACGCCCACGCGCGCATCTGCTCCATCTTCCGCAAAGCCGGCCTCACCGAGGTCCCGGAAGCGCCGATCCCGCTCGATCATCCCGCCGAACGCGCGCTGGCCGTCAAACTGCTCGAACTCCCCGAAGTGGTGGCGCGCGTGGAAGAGGACCTGCGCCCGCACGTGCTCTGCGGCTACCTCTACGAGCTGGCCACGGCATTTTCGTCTTTCTACGATAACTGCCCGGTGCTTACCGCGGAAACCCCGGAACTGCGCGCCTCCCGCCTGTTCCTCTGCCATCTCAGCCGGCGCACACTGGCGTGCGGGCTGGGGCTGTTGGGGATTGCGGCGCCGCAGGAGATGTAACAAGTGGCACGGGCTTCCAGCCTCACGTGGCACGGGCTTCCAGCCCGTGACGTCGCCTCGGCTTCCAGCCGAGGCGCGTAAAGTATTGCCATCACACCCCTCGGCTGGAAGCCGAGGGGACCCACGGGCTGGAAGCCCGTGCCACCTGGTGCAGCCCATGTACCATCTTCAATACCTCGAACCACAAAATGCTGAAGATGCCGGCCAGCAGGCAGATGAGGAGATCGTCGGCATGCAGCAGGGAGAAGTGGAAGATGGCGCGCAGGCCCGGCAGGAAAAGCACCAGGAGGAGGGCAAACAGTGCACCACCGATGACCCACCAGAGCGAGGGATTGGGGGTGTGGAAGGTGGACCAGATGGTGCGCGACCAGGAGCGGTTGGTGAGGATGAGACAGAGGTTGGCGATCACCAACGTGGTAAAGGTGAGGGCGCGCGCTTCGATCTCATCATGCCCCCGGTACAGGGCAATGCCGTAGACCGCGATGGTGATCACCAGCACGCTGAGCCCCTGCAGGATGCTCCAGGTCAACGCGCTGCTGCTGAACACGCGTTCCTGCGGGTTGCGTGGTGGTCGCTGCATCACATCCGCCTCTTCCGGCTCTGCCTCGAAGACGACGGAGCAGGAGGGATCGATGATCAGCTCCAGGAAGACGATATGCACGGGCAGCAGGATCAGCGGCGTTTGGAAGATGATAGGCAACAGCGAGAGGCCGGCGATGGGGATGTGGATGGCGACGATATAGGCCATCGCCTTGCGCAGGTTATCGAAGATGCGCCGCCCCTGCCGCACCGCGGTGACGATGGAGGAAAAATCATCATCCACCAGCACCAGCGCCGCCGCCTCGCGCGCGACATCGGTGCCGCGCCCACCCATGGCGATGCCGATATCCGCCGCCTTCAACGCCGGGGCATCGTTGACGCCGTCGCCGGTCATGGCGACAATCTGCCGATTCGCCTGCAGCGCGCGCACCAGCCGCAGCTTCTGCTCCGGCACCATGCGCGCGAAGATGTTCACCTCACCAATACGCTGCCGTAACTCTTCATCGCGCATCTCTACCAGTTCATATCCGGTAATCACCTGTTCCGGTGAGCGCAGACCGATCTCTCGCGCGATATATTGCGCGGTGCCGACGTAGTCTCCAGTGATCATCACCACGCGAATGCCGGCCTGGTAGCTCTCCTGGATGGCGCCAGGCACGGACAGACGGACGGGGTCCATCAGGCCGACTAACCCCAGGAATTCAAAATCGAAATCATGCTGGCTCGCAGGCAAGGTTGGTGCGGATGAGTAGCCTCGCGCCACACCCAGCACGCGCATGCCATCTTGCGTGAGGGCATCGACGTGCGAAAGCAACGCCGCATGCTCCTTTTCGGAAAAGTGGCACAGACTGGCAATAGCTTCCGGCGCCCCTTTCGCGGCGATGACATATTCCCGCTTTATCGGGGCGCGCCAGACATGCGACATGGCCAGCATTGTGCTCGATAGCGGGTATTCGTGCACCATCAGCCAGTCGTCATGCAGGTGCTCCGGTTCCCCCAGTTGCTCCACCCCCAGGTAGCGGATCGCCCGCTCCATCGGATCAAAGGGATCGCGCTCGCTCGCCAGGATGCTGTACTCGACCAGCGTATGAAAATTCTCCGGCGGCGATTCTTCTACTCCGCTCGGGCACCAGTATTGCCCATTCGCGTACAACGCATGTACGGTCATGTGATTTTGCGTGAGCGTGCCGGTTTTATCGACGCAGAGCACAGTGGCTGACCCCAGCGCCTCGATGGCATGCACACGGCGGGTCAACACATGATCGCGCGCTAATCGCCAGGCGCCCAATGCCAGGAAGACGGTGAGCACCACGGCGAACTCTTCCGGCAGCAACGCCATGGCCAGTGCGATGCCGGCCAACAATCCCTGCAACCAGTCGCCCCGGGTGACGCCATAGCCGACCACCACCAGTCCAAAAAGCACGGCCCCCAGCAACGCGACCTTGCCGACCACCTGGCGAGTCTCCTGTTGCAACAGGGTGGGTTCCGGCTCCAGTACCTGCAGTGCTTTGCCGATCTTGCCGATCTCAGTCTGTGCACCGATGGCTTCCACGCGGGCGACCCCCTGCCCCTGCACCACCAGTGTGGCCGCGTAAACAAACGGCGTATCCTCCCCGCCGGGTCGGGCCATCGTCGCTGAACCACCCGACGCCGCTTTCCGCACCGGCACCGATTCGCCGGTAAGCAAGGATTCATCTACGGAGAGATTTTCGCTCCAGAGCAGTACCGCATCCGCCGTCACCCGGTCCCCCTCCGCCAGGATGAGGATATCGCCGCACACCACCTCACGCCCGGGGATGCGCTGCTGTTGCCCGTCACGGAGCACATGCGCGCGGGGGCTGGAGAGATCACGCAAGGCTTCGAGCGCCCGTTCTGTTTTCCGCTCCTGGTAGAAGGTGATGCCGATGACGACGAAGACAAAACTCAACAGCACCAATGCCTGCTTCACGTCACCGAGCACGAGGTAGATCGCTCCACCGGCAATAAGCAGCAGGAACATCGGCTCGCGCAGCACTTCCCAGGCAATCGCGAGCACGCCGCGCCGCTTCGAGGACGGCAGCTCGTTATAGCCTTCACGTCGTAACCGTTCATGCACGTCTGCTTCGGAAAGGCCGGTGATGGATCTGATATCAAATGCTTCTGTCATAACACCATTCGTGCAGAGATGTTGTTCTCATCATGCCCCGCCTATTGCCCGTGTAGGAGTAAACCATGAACGATTATTTGACAGGATTAACCGGATTGACCGAAAAAATAGGCCAGCAGGCACAGCAACTTGGAACGTGGAACGAGAAACTTGGAACGTGGAACGAGGAACTTGGAACTAATTTTCAAGGTGTTTCCAAATGTGCCCGGTTTACGGTATGATGTAGCGCATTTACACACCATCATTATTGTTGGATTCGCGAGCGGGAGTTGCGCATGAGTCATGCATTAGTCACAGGTGGAGCGGGGTTCATCGGAAGCCATATGGTTGATCGCTTGCTGGGAGAAGGCTGGCAAGTTACTGTGGTGGACAATTTCGATCCGTTCTACGACAAGGCTGTGAAACAGCGCAATATCGCCGGTCACCTGTGCCACCCCGCATACCGGCTCGTTGAAGCGGACATCTGCGACTTCTCCGCCTTGCAGCGGGAACTCTCCGGTGATTTCGATGTCATCGTACACCTCGCGGCGAAAGCCGGCGTGCGGCCGTCGATCCAACACCCGCAGGAATACTTCCTGGTGAATGTGCAGGGTACGCAGAACCTGTTGGAACTCGCCCGTGCATGGGGCACGCCGCAATTCGTCTTCAGTTCATCGAGCAGCGTCTACGGCGTCAACCCGAATGTCCCCTGGTGTGAGGACGACCATGTGCTGATGCCCATCAGCCCCTATGCCGGCACGAAGGTCAGCGGGGAGTTGATGGGGCATGTCTACAGCCATCTCTATGACATCCGCTTCATCGCCCTGCGTTTCTTCACCGCCTACGGCCCACGCCAACGCCCCGACCTGGCCATCCATAAATTCGCCCGGCGCATGCTGTGCGGCGAGTCCATTCCGGTCTTCGGCGACGGCTCCACCCGGCGCGACTACACTTATGTCGCTGACATCGTTGACGGCATCCGCGCCGCCATGCACTATGATGCCAGTGTCTATGAGATCTTCAACATCGGGAACCACCATGCCATCGGCCTGCGGGAGATGATCGCGGAATTGGAACACGCGCTGGACGTGGCGGCAAAACTGGAATGGCTGCCGGAGCAAGTGGGCGATGTGGCGCAAACCTGGGCGGATATCCGCAAGGCGCAGCGCCTGCTCGGTTACCACCCATCCACCAGCTTCCCAGAGGGCCTGGCGCACTTCGCGGCATGGCTGCGCGGCGAGCAGAATGCGGCTATCCTACCCCAGCAGGCGTGCGTTCCGGCTCCGGCACGGCGGTGATGCTCTGGCGGCGGACATCCGGCATGAGCGAGGGAAGAAAGACCGCGCCGGGCAGGCTGGCCAGCATGGTAAATAAGCGCATGAACAGCGCCAGAATCAGCCCATGCTCGGGGGACACCATCGCTACGCGGGTGAACGCCTGCTGAATCGAGAGCTCCTGTACCCCCCAGCCGTTGATGCCGATGGGGATCAGCGTGACAAAATAGACGACCGACCACAACCCCGCACACATGACGAACGAGGTGTGCTCGCCCATCCCCTGTAGCAGCAGGTAGATGATGGTGAAAAAGCATGCCATATGCACGCCGGTGAGCAACAAGGACATCAGGAGCGATTTCGGACGGCGAACCCCTTGTTTAAGTGCGGAGAGAATGCCCGCCATCGCTCGCCCGATCTTCTCACGCCATTTCCCCTGTCCTCCCCCAACCGCCAATCCGAGAGCCGGTAGATGAGGGGGGACATGCTGGCGAAGGGAGCCGAGATCGAGAAACACCGGGATCATGATTGGCAACGCGAGGATCATCCCGATCATCCCGACCAGGCGGTCGAGCACCAGCGACGCCACACAGGAACTGGAATCACACTTGTAGCGCATGGCGCCGGCAAGGCGGACGACATCGCCGCCAACGGTGGTCGGCAGGAAATTCGAGGCGAACAAGCCGGCAAAGGTCAGCTGGACACTTCGCCAGATGGAAATATCGGCGCCGGCGGCTTTGAGCAGCACATGCCAGCGTCCACCGACCGCCAGGCGTGAAATGAGCATCAGCAGGCAGACCGTGAGCAGAATCCACCAGGGGATATGCGTGATCTTCACCAGGATATCGTGCCAACTGGTCTGCGAGACCTTCTCTTGCTTCTTCAGCACGTAAATGAGCAAGGCCAGCGTGAGCACGCTGCCCGCGATACGCACGATGAGTTGAATGGAATTAGCTTTGCCGTCCGGCTTGCTCATGAGTGACGAGTCCTCTGATCACCCGCCGCACGGTATAGGCGGGTTTGGATTGTGATTCGAAGTAGGTGCGCATCAGCAGTTCGGCGAGCAGGCCGAGGAGGATGCACTGGATGCCGAAGAGGCCGATGGTGACGCCGAGTTGCAGCAGCGGCATCAGCAGCGCGGCAGAACCGGAGCACAGGCGGTGTATGATGCCACCGAGGAGCGTCAAGGCGCCGACGCCGATCAGTTTCATCCCGAACCCGCCGATCATGTGCGACGGTCTGGTGGCAAAGCGGGTGAGCATGCGCACGGTCAACAGGTCGAGAATCACCCGCACCGTGCGGCTGAGCCCATACTTCGTTTTGCCGTATTGCCGCGCGTGGTGGTTCACCGGCACTTCCAGGATCTTCGCCCCCACCCAATTGGCATACACCGGGATGAAGCGGTGCATCTCGCCGTAGAGGCGGAAGCTGGTGATGATCTCGCGCCGGAAGGCTTTCAGGCTGCAACCGTAATCGTGCAGTTGCACGCCGGTGACGCGCGAGATGAGACGGTTGGCAATTTGCGAGGGGATTTTGCGCGTGATGAGGGTATCCTGCCGGCTCTTGCGCCATCCGGCAATCACATCATAGCCCTCGTTCAGCTTCTCCAGCAACATGGGGATATCGGCCGGATCATTCTGCAGGTCGGCGTCCATCAGCATGATGACCTCGCCCTCAGCGTGATCAATGCCCGCCGCCATCGCCGCCGTCTGGCCGTAATTGCGCCGCTGCTCTACCACGCAGACATGTTCGGGGTCCTGCTGTGCCATCTCCTCCAACAATTTGACGCTGCCATCACGACTGCCGTCGTCCACATAGACGATCTCCCAGCGGAGAGGAAGGCTATCAAGTGCGGCATGCACTGCCCGATGCAGATGGGGCAAACTCTCGACTTCGTTATATACCGGGATAACTACTGAAAGATCCACGCAATGCTCCGGCATCTGGTTTGGATTTATCGATTACAGGGGTTTTCGCCTGGGTGAGAAGTGAGTAGTGATCAGTGAGTAATAAATAGTGATCGGAGAATGGAGAACCAGACTAATCACTCATAACTTACCACTACTCACTTTGTACCACTCGCCCGCCTAAGGCCCTGTTATGGACCAGGATGCTTATTCGCACGAACCGCCCATCCGTGGGGATGAGCGGCGTTCTTTATCATATTTCGACTCGAATGGCGTGTCGCCTTTTAATTCATACGAATTCTCGCGATATTTCCTGCCACAGGATATTTGTGCGGCCTGCGTTAACGTTATTCGCCGCGTGCCTCTTTCGCCGGCGGCAGGGCAATGCGCTCTTTCAGGCTCGGGTTTGGCCGATACAGCAAAAAGGTATGTCCCACCCTGCCGGCGACGTCACTGTGTGTCGCCTCTGCCAGTTCCGCAGCGACGTCATCCGTCTCGCCCGGCACATTCTTCAGGGCGCGCACTTTGATGAGTTCCCGCGTATTGAATGTCTCTTCGGTCGCGGCCACGCTCGCCTCAGTGATCCCTTCTTTCCCGATGAAGACCACCGGTTCCAGCAATTGTCCGATGCTGCGCAACACGCGTTTCTGTTTCCCCGTCAGGGCCATTGCCTCGTCCACCTTTCCCCCAGAGGGTATCACAGAACGGCCATTCTGTCACGACAACGTTGCGTAACAACAGCGGTAACGATTTTGCACCACCAAGACACGAAGGGCACAAAGAGATTGTTTTGCATGTCCGTCAGACATGTCGGATGAGCTAGAGAAATTAGATTGCCTGCTGATGAAAAAGCCGGACGTTAACCGACAAGCTGTAGAGCCGATAAGCCAATAAAGATCTTTTCGTGTTCTTCGTGACTTCGTGGTTCATTCGTTTCCCCGCTCACCATCCAACCGGTGTTTGCGGACAGCAGATCTCGTTGGCATCATTATACCAGGCGTTGAAGGGCATGCGGTTTCGTACTTGATAGGATGCCAGCGCGTAAGCGGCAATTTTACTGCGCACCGTAATTTGCTGCCTTTCGTTGGCAATGGCCTTCGTCATCTCCAGTGCACGGTCGAGATCCATAGACGCCATGGCATAGACCTGGTCGGAAATGAAATCGCCATCAGGAGTGAATCGCTGCTTTTGCAGTTGCTGTGCAAAGCTCTCTTCGAGCAGTATACGACATTCCGCCGGGTCGATCTTGCTGCCATAATAGAGCACCTGGCTAAGGATAGCGCTATCGAGGCCATAGTGCTTCTTCACCTGCACCAACGCCTGGTTGAAAAGTGCGGTGCCGGTTGGCGGGTCAATCTCATATGCCAGGCGGGCCACGCGCACCTGATCGATCATGCTATCCGCGTGGTCTGGTGACAATGATTGTGCCACCGCGCGCAGCATACGCAAGGCTGTCGCTTTCTCCTGGAAGGTTGCCGCCAGCGCCAGGGCGCGGGGACGATTTGCAACTGAGCATACCGAGCGTGCCAGTGCCAATGCGCCGGCAGGATCTCTCTTGCCGATGCTTAGAATGACGTATTGCATGGCTTGCTCATACTTGCGGTCCGCCTCCGGTACGCGCGGTATCTGCCGGTCGGCATAAGTGGAGATGCGATACTTCGTTTTGATCTTTGCGAGGAGGCGCCGGGCGGCGGCAGGGTCGGTTTGCGATAACAGTCGCACGCACTCGACATAGATGTCGATGCGTACCGGATCGGGTAATTCGTCGGCGATCTTCAGCGCCTGTTCGGGATTGCCCTGCGCGAAGGTGCGCAACAGGTCGATAGTCATCCAATCGGCGGCGCGCACAGTCCGCGTATTGGCGATGGCTTGCTGGATCAGCGCGGCATCCTCGCCGTTCTTCACTCGCGCAGCCAACGCTGCGAGCCGGGCCATGGCCTGGGGACCGCCGTTCAGCAACTGCTGTTTGGCCTGCCGGTAGAGCTCAGCAGCCATGTCCGGTTCCTGCCCGGCCACCGCCATCCCGAGCGTGAGCATGGCCTCGGCGCGCTGCTTGGGGTTGGCGATAAGCGCCAGTCGCGAAGGTGCCCATGCCGCCGCACGTGCTTTATCCGCAGCGGCGACGCCCGTAATGACTTTTACCACCAGATCCGCCGGTATCTTGCCGTTCTCATTGGCCAGTTGTAGCGCCAATTCAGGGTTCGCTGATGCCAGCGCAAGCGGGAGGATGGTACGCGCGTAATCCGTATCATGCACCTCGCTGATGCCGGCACGGATAATCGTCATGGCGCGCTGTTCATCTTTCTCCGGGAGTGGTTTTCGCGGCAGAAGCGTGATGGTGACCGGCACGGCCCCGGTTTGCACGGTGCATAGCGTTGCCCCCTGCCCCTGCGCTGCCACCACGGTCACCTGGCCTTCCGGAAGATTGTCCAGCGTAAATCGTCCAGTGGCATCGCTCACTGCATGCCGGCAGGATTCCAACGCCAGCAGTTTCACACCAGCCAGCGGTCGCTGTGCGGCATTCACCACGCGCCCGGTCAGTCTGCTTGCCAGCGGAAGAAGGAGGATATCTTCGGCATGGAACGCCTCACTATTCGGTCGTACGTTGCCACCGGAACGATAGAGATAGCCGGACTTGTGCGCGCCTTTGAAGGTAATTTTCGCCGTGGGAAGCAGTCCATCCAGCGAATAGGCCCCCTGACCATCGGTCATGCATTGGCGTGAGAACGACCCAAATGAATGCTCGGAAAATTGCTGGTTGCACTCAAATTGCACTTCCGCCTGCGCCACTGGTTGGCCATCCGGCGTTACAACGCGCCCGGTCAATTTGATGGCATCGATTTTCCGCAGGACAACCGTGATCTCTCCGTCGGTGGGAAGCGAGATCATCCCGGGCGATTCCACTTTCCAGCCACCGGGGGTAAATGCAGATTCGCCCGTTGAGAGCTTCATCTCTCCGGGGGCAAGCCCACCGGCGTTAAATTTCCCCTCTGCGTCAGTGTGGACTGATGCACCGAATGCGGTATATGACCGGCGACCGGGGGAATACCTACTCAGGTTCAGTCGAACGCCGGCGACCGGGTGGCCATCAATATCGACCGCTGTGCCGGAGACGGTCAACCCTTTCTCAAGGCGGACCGTCCCTAAGTTCACTTCACCGCCGCCTTTGATATGGATGTTTCGAATATTCTGCTTGCTCAGATACCCACCGGGTACATTCAACATGCCGAAATGGTAACTCCCCGGTGGGACGCGGAACTGGAAGCTGCCGTCATCCTTTGTCTCGGTATGTACGACAACCTGGTGGTTCGCCCCCTCTCCCTGGCAATACAGCAGGGTATGCGGAATGGGTGCGTCGGTTGCTGTGTCGACGACAACACCCTTCAGCACCACCCCGCGAGCGAGGACGATGACCGGTAATTTCGTCTCCTGCCCAGCGGTGAGTACGATGCCTTCACGAGGCGTCGCCGTCCACTGCTGGGATGGATCGTTGATGACAATATTCGCGTTGCCGCCCTCCAGGCTTCCTTTACGGAAAGTGCCATCAGCGTTGGTCACCGCATAGGTAGTACCGAACCGTGTGCCGGATCGGGTTTTAGACCGGATTTCGATGTCGATGGTGAGCATGCCGCCGGGTTTGCCATCCGGAGTGACCACACGGCCGGATAAAATGGCCGCCGGCTCCGCAGTGAGGCCCGGGGCATGCGGATAGGCTGGATTGAGCTTGGCCTGTATCTGCGATTGGAGATAGCGCTCATCACGCAGTGTCAACGTCGCGGTGCCGTTTTGCGGCAAGTCGCGCAGCACCCATGCCCCGTCGGCCTTCGTGGTCGCGGTAAATGTCCCGCGCAAATCATCAGGGACCGAAAAAGAGTCCACGCCGTAAATATAGATACTGCTCGCTTCGACATGCGTGCCGGCCACCGGTTTTCCCAGACCATTGACTACACGCCCGGTGAGCTTCAACCCTTTCTGCAGGGTGATGACATTCGTGCCCTCCTGCAGCCGGGCTCCGACCACCGCCAATCCCGGCTTGTACACTGTCACGTGGAGCTGGTTCCCCTCATGCACATCTTTCGCCGGCAGCTCAAATGTGAAGCGCCCCCGGGTGTCGGTGGTGAGCGAATGGATTCGCGGGATACTCACCCGCGCCCCGGCTACCGAGCGACCATCCGGTCCAAGCACGCTGCCGGAAAGGGTAACAGCATGGAGAGAGGCGAGAAGGCACAGCAGCAACAGCGAGGTGAAGAGCGTCCGCATAGCGATTTCCTCCTGGCGGCAGACACAAGCGTTAGCCTTGTCATTATACAACAACAGGAAGGGAAAATGTATGAGAATGTGGGAGTGTCTGTTGCCGTTTACATTTCCATAATTAAGCTCGCTGTGCCGATTTCTCGTTCAATCTTTCACTTTTTCACAAAGTATGGAATATACAAGCGTTATACCAGAATTTCAGTCACAGCGACCGGTCGTGTTAAATACGCCTATCTCTCTGCCGGATTTATATTTTGCCAGATGCAGTATCGGCTTTATGTTTTCCGACCGAGGTCATAGAGCATCGCAGATGATACGCTCGCTCGCTTGTGTCTGATCTCTGTGCGTTGATACTATTTGTTGTCAACCTCCTGGTTCGGTACCCCTTCCAGACCAACGAGGCATCGCAGCCAACTGCTCAGTGAGCGAACAGATTATTGCACGGTAAGCTTCTTCGCAACACGACGGGAAGGGATAGAGGTGTATCGAAAAGTGCATCTCGATCATCGAATAGATCACCTTCCCGAGAAGGATGCCGGCAGCGACTCGCTCACCATTTTATACTCAATCTCTCTTTGAGGAGGATTGCACATGCTGATGAATTGGATGCGTACCAGGCACCACAAGGGGTTCACCCTCATCGAGATACTGGTTGTGGTCAGTATTATGATGATTGTGGCATTGATTGTGATCCCGCGCGTGATGGGGGCGGGACGCCGGGCGAACGAAGCGTCGTTACAAGGCAACTTACGCCAGTTGCGTGCGGCCATCGAAATCTTCCATGACGACACTGATGCCTTTCCCGCAAGCCTGCAGGATATCACCGCGATGACACCGCCTCCGTCCGGTGTCGATACCGACGGGAATGTCATCGCTATTACCGCCGACAGTTACCGGGGGCCGTATCTCTCAAGACAAGGGGGACTGGATAACAGCGGACTGCCGGCGAACCCATTCGGCCCACCGCCAACCGGCACGCTGACCAGCGATCTCCCCAAGCACTGGACCTATGCCAAGGGGGCCGTGCATGCCGCCGTCCCGACATCCGGCGCAACCCTGGACGAGATTCCGTACAGCAGTTTATAGCCTTGGCGAACCGTGAATTTTCGCTTTGGCAGCGTGAGCCATCCGCAGATAAACCTTGCGGATGGCTCGCTGTTTAGAAGTCAATCTAGCCACAAAGCCATCCCCTATTTCTCCCAACAAAGTCACGGATCGCTCACAAAAGAGTGCCCTCGCCGCAACGTCGATTAATACTTTCAGGATTAGTGCAATTAACTTTTTAACCTTCTCTTGATGTTTAAGGGCTAAAAAAGGCCGGAAGTAATAGTCGTAGCCTCAACAGACATGGTATATTATGCATCAGGAGAGCGCAAAGCAGGAAATTAACAGTAAGCCTGCTTGATCTCCCTATTCATCACTTGGAGGTATAGACCATGTTTTCATCGAATGCGGCGCGCCGCAAGGGTTTCACCCTCATCGAATTGTTGATCGTCATCGTAGTGATCGCGATCCTCGCCCTCATCGTGATCCCGCGCGTAATGGGCGCGGGCCGCAAGGCGAAAGAAGCCACCTTGAAGGGCAACCTGCATGAAATCCGCAACGCCCTGGAGCAGTTCCAGGCTGACACCGGGTGCTATCCGGCATCCTTGACCGACCTCGTCAACACTGCGGATGTCACGAAGGGGATCGATCTCAGCGGTAATAATCAGGACATCACCCCCGGCAGCTACAAGGGCCCCTATCTGACCACCCAGGGCGGCCTGGATGGCACCGGTATCCCGAGCAACCCGTTCCAGGCGACCGCACCGACCACCATCGCCACCGACCTCCCCCTCCATTGGAAGTATGATAAAGGCATCGTCAGCGCCGCCGTGCCGACCTCCGGCAACACGCTGGACAACGTGCCGTACAGCAGCCTGTAATTCCGACAGGAGTACCGCATTGTCAACTGCCCGCGGGGTTCACCTGCGGGCAGTTGACGTTTACGTAGACCGGGTCGCTACGTCGCTTTCGAAGTTCAATCTTTCACCCTGAACCCCAACACCTTCCACCTCTGTTACCCTGACGAACACGCTCTCTTCCGAATCGCGGGTATAGCATTTGTGCTATGAACGTATTACGATGGACAGGATTACTCGTCGTTCTCACAATTGCGCTCACCCTGGTCGGGTGCAAGAACGATGAAGACGTGGCGACGACCGATGATAGTCTGGCGGTGCCGCCAGTGGCAGTGCCCGTGGTCAGCGGATTACAGGAGCCGGTATCCCTGCAGTTCCTCGGCAAAACGGTGCTGCTTGCCGCCGAACGGCGCACCGGGGCGATCCGCTGGATTGAGAAGGGGATGCTCCGTCCGGAGCCTTTTGTCAGCATCTCGGCGGGAGGCCAGCTATTAGACCTGGCGGTCGACCCGAATTATCCGGGGCACCCGTATGTCTACGTCCTGCAGGCTGGGTCGGGCGGCTCGTCGGCGCAAGTGGTGCGCTTCACGGTGAAGGATGGCAAGGGGAGCGACCCACAGACCGTGATCACCGGTCTGCCGGCGGGCGGTCGTCTGCTCTTCGGCACGGACGGCATGCTGTTTGTCACGGTGGGAGACAGCGGTAAATCCGATCAGGCGCAAAATTATGATGTGCTCTCCGGCAAAGTGCTTCGCTTCACGCCGGAGGGGAAAGTGCCGGCGGATAATCCGCTGGAAAAGGCGCAAACCGGCACGGCGAGCAATCCGGAGAATGACGCCAAGCAATTCGAAGGGGACAAGACGCCCGTCTATACCCTGGGCCATCGCGCTCCCTTCGGCATCACTCGCAACCCGGACAGCGGGGAGATCTATATCACGGACACCGGACCGGATCGCGATGATGTCATCGAGCACCTGGTGGCGGCAGAGAACTATGGGTGGCCGGTGGTGATGGGCTATTCGGAGAATCCGCGCTACCATCCGCCGCTCTGGAGCACCGGGAAAGAGGCAATTGCCCCGAGTGGCGCGGCCTTTTACACCGGCACGAAATTACCGCAATATCACGGCAACCTCTTCTTCGCCTCGGAGAAGGACGGCAAACTGCGGCGAGCAGTCTTTGCGGACAGCGATAAAATCACCGACGTGGAAACGGTGCCCGAAGCCGGCAATCACGCACGGCTGGACGTCGTCATGGGACCGGACGGCGATCTGTATTTCAGCAGCACGGATACGATCTACCGGCTGACGGCTAAATGATTTTATAGCCACAAAAGAGCACAAAGAGCACAAAAGGGGCTGGGACGCAGGCTTGAAACCGTGTCGGGGTTGTCGATCACGAATGCCAGATTTCCACCAGTGCGTCGTGATGGGCGCTGATTACCTCTGATAACAAACCGGTGACTCTCTAAGCTAGCGTCAAAATCTTTTGTGCTCTTTGTGCTCTTTTGCGGCTATTCCCCATTCACAGGCGCCGGGCGCCGACCAGGCGCCTGGCGTAGTAACCGGTGAGTTCCTCCTCGACCACGCCGTGCGAGCAGGACGCGTGGAGGAAATGGTTGTTGCCGACCCAGATGCCCACATGGGAGACCCGGCTGCCGCCGGCGGTGGCAAAGAAGACCAGATCACCTGGCTGCAGGTCCTTGTACGCCACTGCCTTGCCCATGCGGGACAGCGTGGCGGCATGATGCGGCACATGCTTGCCATCCGCCAGCATGGCGCGCACGACCAGGCCGGAGCAATCAATGCCGCGCGAGGACAAGCCGCCCCAGCGATAGCGGGTGCCGGTGAGGGCTTGTGCGGCCAGCACGACATTCGGTTTCTGCCCCGCCTGCCGCTCCTCAACCATTGCGGCGCGCGCCTCCAGCAGTTCGCGCCCGGTGAACTGGCGTGACGGCGGTGGTTCAACACGCTGCGCCGATCTACGTGCACGTGGTGTTGCTTTCGGTGCCGGCGGCGTGGGTTGCGGCGCCGGCGGTGCCACCGGTGCGGGTTTCACCACTGGCGGTTCGGGCTTCGCCACAGCCGGTTGGCTTGCCGACTGATTCGTTCCGGCGGGATTCGGCTGCGCGGCCGGTTGCGGCGCCGTAGCGGGCTCGGTTGCCGCCGGCTCTTCGCCAACGCCCGGAATACGCAAGATCTGCCCGGGAGTAATCCGATCAGGATTGCCGATGTGGTTGTACGTGAGCAGTGTGTTGAGTGGGACGGAGAAATTTTCCGCGATGGTGAACAGCGTATCTCCGGGTCGTACTGTGTAACTCACTTCAGCAAGCACGGGCTCGATGCCTAACAACACCATCAGCACTATACTCGACAGAAGAAAGATGCCAGTGCGTAATCTACGCAAAATATAACCTCCTTGCTGCGCAGGACACTCCCCAACCCGGATGCACCGTGAGTTTCGTCATCCAGGTTGCGACGCATTATCCACCCGATCCTGATGAATAACGCCGGCAGGGACCATCCCACGTCATCAGCGAGAACTTGCCCTTACTGCAACAAATCCTCGTGTTCAGCCGTGGTAGAACTGTACCAGGCAACTTGGGGGCGGTGAAAAGAATAACATTCCTAGCTGCGCGCAATATAGCACAGGCCCAACTCCCCCGTCAAGCCATCACCATCGGCGGAATTTGATAGTTTGTTAGAAAACCGAACGATTCTTTTGTCTTGCAGCGGAAATAATAGATGCTCGGGTCCGGTGGCTGCCTTCGCGGCAAAGCGCGGCTGAAACGGAGAAAACAGGCTGCGATGGGCAGGCCGGGGGGTGTGAGAGTGCCTGGTCAAGGCTGCCACCGCGTCGTTACAAACTGGTCCTATTCACGCGGTGACAGCCTTGGACCAGCATTTTCGTTCAGACCAGTGCGCCAATTGCTGCCCTCTTCAATCGACTTCAACCGAGCGTTGCCGCGAAGGCAGTCACCGAAGGCCGTCACCGGCCGGGAATAATTTTCCCCAGCACCACCGGATGGGTGGCCCCGGTGGCGCTGGGCAGGTTATTCGGGACGCCACACAGGGTGGCATGCCCGAGCAAGGCAAACGCAATAGCTTCCTTCGCCTCGCTGGAGATGCCCACGTCCTCATGGGTGTGGAGGAGGATGCCAGGGAGGCGCGCTGCGAGCAGGCGTTTCAGCGTGGGGTTATAACTGCCGCCGCCGCCGATGATAATTGCATCGACCGGACCGTGCGGGAAGAGGAAATCGCGGAAGGCCTGGGCGATGCTCTCCGCGGTAAACGCCGTGACGGTGGCGACGAAGTCCTGCGGAGTCAAACCGGGGACATCTTTGAACGCCAGCCAGATCCTCTCGACGAATTCACGCCCGAAGGTTTCCCGACCAGTGGATTTCGGCGGCGATTGCGCGAAATAGGGGTGATTCATCAACTCGCGCAAGATCGCGTCGTTGACTGTGCCGCGCGCGGCGATGGCGCCGTCTGTGTCGTAGGTCTGCGCGCCGTGCGTGATGAGGGCAACCAGGCCATCAATGATCATATTGCCCGGGCCGGTATCGAAGGCGATAACTTCATCCGGACGGCATCCGCGCGAGAGATAGCTCACGTTGGCGATGCCGCCGATATTCAGCACGGCGACGGATTGGGCATCGTTGCGGAAGAGCAGGTAGTCGGCGAAGGGCACCAGCGGGGCGCCTTGCCCATAAGCCGCCATATCCCGCGGGCGAAAATCGGCCACGGTAAGGATGCCGGTGCGCTCGGCGATCACGCAAGGCTCGCCGATCTGCAGCGTGCTGCCCATCGCGCCGCCTGCTGGGGGAATATGCCAGACGGTCTGCCCGTGCGAGGCGATGGCATCAACCTCCGCGGGCGTCAACCCCGCCTGCGCGATGACCGCCAGCGCCGCCTCCGCGAAGCGCTCACCCAGCCACATGTTGGCCATCACCAGTTCAGGGAGGACGATCTCCTGGTGCAGCAACCGCGCGATGCGCTCGCGCTCCTCGGGGGTATACGGGCGGGTGAAAAACGCCAACTGGCGCCACTGCGCCGGCGGAATCCCGCCGCTCACCTCAATGAGCGCCGCGTCGATGCCGTCCAGCGAGGTGCCGGACATCAGACCGACGATACGGCGGGAATGGCTTGACCAGACTTCCGGGGGAGGAATCGTAATCTCAATACTCCTACAGGTATTTTTTCACTTTACGCTGCATAGAGCTTCACCCGCGTCTCTTCAACTTCTTCGCGAAAATACGGATTCTTAATCGCACGCTCATCGACTAAATCCACCCGGCGGTTAAATAAGCCCTCGAGTGCACTGATCAATCCCCAGTAAGCATCCGCATGCTCAAAAGGCGGCATCGGTGCAAAGTGAACGAGAAAATCCAGATCGCTGGTATCCGGTTTGAACCTATCATTCGTTGCGGAGCCGAACAGATATAACTCTGCCACATGAAATTTACGGCAGAGTGTCCGTAGTTCACCAAGATGTTCCAGCACAAATTGCACCATAACGTTTCCTCATATCATACCACATCTGAAGCCCGGTCAGCGCATTGCCTTGATCACTATCCGGCTACTATGCAGATAGATGCAAAAGGAAATGCCGTCCCGAAGAACGGCATCCTGTAACCATCTGGCTAAATATGACTCGTCAGGCCAATCATTAGTGATTTGTTATCGGGTAATAAGACTAATAACTAATCACTGCTCACTAATCACTTGCTCAATCCATCGCCCCGGCCAGTTCACCCAGCTTCTCTGCGCGCTCGGCGGCGAGCATGGCGTCGAAGATGTCCTGGATTTCGCCGTTCATCATGGCGGTGATGTTGTGCCAGCTCACATTGATGCGGTGGTCGGTGATGCGGTTTTGCGGGAAGTTGTAAGTGCGAATCTTCTCGCTGCGGTCGCCGCTGCCCACCTGCGAGCGGCGGTTGGCTTCGATCTCCGCGCGCTGCTTCTCGATCTCCATCTCCAGCAGGCGGGTGCGCAATACGCGCATTGCCTTCTCGCGGTTCTGCTTCTGGCTGCGCTCATCCTGACACTGCACCACCATGCCGGTGGGGATGTGGATGAGGCGGACGGCGGTTTCGTTCTTCTGCACGTTCTGCCCGCCGGCGCCTTGCGAGAGACAGGTTTCCATGCGCACCTCGCGCTCGTCGATCTGCACGTCCACTTCTTCCGCTTCCGGCATCACCGCCACCGTCGCGGTAGAGGTGTGGATGCGCCCGCTGGACTCCGTGGCCGGCACGCGCTGCACGCGATGCACGCCGGACTCGTATTTGAACACGCCGTAGACGCTGTCGCCGGTGATGGAGAAGATGACTTCCTTGAAGCCGCCGATCCCCTGCTCGTTGGCGCTTAGCACTTCCACCCGCCAACGGCGCGAGTCCGCGTAGCGCGCATACATACGATAAAGATCGCCGGCGAAGAGCGCCGCTTCATCGCCACCCGCGCCGGCGCGGATTTCGATGATGATGTTCTTATCCTCATACGGATCTTTCGGTAGCAGTTGGATGGCCAGATCGCGCTCGAGCTGCGCCTTGCGCGCGGTGAGCTCGTCGATCTCCATCTCCGCCATCTCGCGCAATTCGCGGTCATTTTCCTCGCGCAGCATCTGCCGCGCATCATCGAGCTGCGACTCCGCCTCACGCAGGGCGCGGAAGTTGCCCACGATCTTCTCCAGATCCGAGTACTGCTTGGACAACTCGCGCAGCCGCGTGGGATCGCTGGCCACTTCCGGCTTGGCCAATTCTTCAGACAACGATTCGAATGTTCGTTCCAGTTCAATGAGATGTTCGCGCATAATGAATAGAGGCTCCTGTCAGACCCCCATATTGTACCGGATTTCGCGAATTTCGTCTGCCCCAAGATGGATTCAGGATGCAGGATACAGGATTCAAGGACCATCACCGCCAACCTGAGCTATCAGCAGAATACCTTCTTTGCGTGAGACGACGGAGCGAAAAGCTTGCCTTGGCTGCAGGGTTCTTATCAGGTAAAGCGAAATACATATTGGAATGACTCTGGTTCTCTGCGGTGAACTAATGCATGGAGGTCACAGGATGATGGCAAAACGTGGTTCGCTCTCGCGCGGGGAAAAGACCCTGTTGTGGTCGGTGACGGTCTTCGTCGTGGTGATGGGGCTCTTCGCGTGCTGGTGGCAGTGGGCCAATACCAATCCGGTGGTGATCGTGCCCACGCCGGCGATGCCGAATCCCAATGCCCGGGATTTCTATATCAAGGCGTGCTCCTCGTTCGTCCCCTACCCGATTGCCACGCCGACCGTTCCGTATAACCTTGCCTTTGACCAATGGTCATCAAAGGATGCTGATCGCATCGGCACCGGTCCGGGGATTGCGAAAACGTATACGGCGAATGCCTCCAGTGGGACATTGATCCCCTCGCTGGCGGAGTTGCAGGGATTGGTGCGCGTCAATGCTCCGGCCTTCGCCATGCTGCGCAAGGGATTTCAATATGAATACCGGGATACGCCTTCCCGCTCCTTCAACCAGCTCTTTCCGCATTATTCGAAATTTCGCGGTATGGCGCGCAATCTGGCGACGTCCGCGACTGCGAAACGCCTGAGCGGCGATTGGAACGGCGCGGTGAACGATTTGCTCGATACGCTCTACTTAGGCCAGGAGGTCACGCACGGCGCCCCGTTGATCGGTGATCTTGTGGGGATCTCCATCCAGGCCATCGGGCGGAGTGATGTCTGGACAATGATCGACCACCTGGACGCCGCCCAGGCGCGCGCCGCCGCGAAGCGGATGGAGACGATCACGGCACACCATACGCCATATGCTGATATCTTGCAGGAAGAAGAATGGGGGATGCAGGCTTCGCTCATGGAGGTTTTCCACCAACCCGGATGGCGAAAAGAAATGTTCAGCAACTTTATGGGCAGCAATGGCAATCCGGGCGCGCAACTGCCACTGCTGACGGTGAGCAAACGTGAGATTATGGATGGCTACACGAAGTATATGAACGCGATGATCGCCAACGCGAAACTCCCGTATGTAGGCCCCAAAGCCGCGCTGCCGCAACCGAAAGACCCTGTTACCTCCGCCATCGCCCCGGTCTTCGACAAAGCGCAGTTCAAAGATGTCATCTGCCAGACGCAAAACCATCTCCTCACCGTCGCCTTCTCCCTCCGCGCCTATGATGTCGAGCACGGCCAATATCCGAAATCGTTAAAGGAATTGGTTCCTTCTTACCTGAAGGCCATCCCCACCGATCCGTTTACCAACAGTGCTTCTCTTTCGTACGGGCTTGTCGGAAAGAAGTACGTCCTCTACAGCATCGGCCCGGATGGTCAAAACAATGGCGGCACAGCCAGCGCTGACGGCAAGAAGCAGCCGAAGAACCCTGGCAATAAACCAGGGGGATTATCCTGGATCAGCAACGGCAGCACCGGCGATATTGTGGCCGGGGTGAATTTACATTAGGAGGATGAAGGATATGGCAACACAGCGTTCGTTATCACGGGGGGAAAGGAGGCTGTTATGGGCGATGCTGCTCTTCCTCCTGCTCGTCGGCGGGTTCACGGTCTGGTGGTATTCGATTAATGCCGCTCCGGTAGTCACGGTGCCCACGCCGACGATGCCTCACCCCAACGCACGTGATTTCTACGACAAAGCATACGCATCATTCATCCCCTTTTCCGTCAAAACCGCGTATGGCCCCTATTCCCTGAACATTAGCGAGCTTGCGTACATGCTCACGGAAAAATCATTCGGCACCGGACCGGGGATTGCTCGCCTCTATCATCCGGAGCAGAGGACGAACAGCCCGGAGAGATTGCGCCCCTCATGGGAGGAGTTGCGGGGGTTCATCCGCAGCAATGCGCTGGTATTTACGACGTTGCGCCAGGGATTTCGCTATGACTGTCAGGCCGTCCCCGTCCGATCATTCCGCACGCCTGCGCCGAAGTGGATCGATTATCAGACATTGACTCGCTGCCTTGAGATCGATGCCCGCCTCCGGCAGCAGGATGGCGACTGGAACGGCATGGCGAATGATGAACTGGAGATGATCCGTTTCGGCAGAGACCTCCAGCATGGTGCGAATTTTAATGGCATGTATGCCGGGTTTACACCGTTATCGATGGGACGCCGGGGCCTTTGGCAGACCATCGACCATCTTACCGCAGCTCAGGCGCGCACGGCGGCAACGCGCATGGAAGAGATTGTGATGCACCATACCACATTGGCCGATGCGTTACAGGAAGAAGAATGGTCGGTACAGGCATCCTTGCTGGAACTCTTCCATCAACCGGATTGTCGCGGCACACTGATGCATATGTGTACTCGGGGAAACGATATCCCCATCACCCAGCAACTCACCATCATGACGACCAGCAAACGCCGGATGCTGGATGCGTATACTCGCTACATGGATGCGTTGATCGCCAACGCGAAGCTCCCCTATGCTGCCCCCAAAACGACACCGCCGTTACCGAAAGATCTCATCACGGTAGCCTTTGTGCCACAGCTTGCTGATGAACCGATGATGTTCGCGGTGAGCGAAACACAAAACAGCCTGCTCGCTGTCTCCTTCGCCCTACGCGCTTTCAAGCTTGAGCACGGCAAGTATCCGAAATCGCTGAAAGAGCTGGTCCCCTCCTACCTGCACGCCATCCCCGCCGACCCGTTTGCCATTAATGGATCAGTGCTTTACAAGCTGAACGGTGATTCATATCTCCTGTACAGCGTCGGACCGGATGGCAAAGACAATGGTGGCAAGGCCAGCGCGGATGGAGTGGTAATGCCCAGAAGCATGGGCATTAACTCTCGCAGCACCGGCGATATTGTGGCTGGGGTGAATGTACGTTAGGAGGATTGGATGGCAACACGGCGGTCGCCCTCACGAGGGGAAAAGGCGTTGCTGTGGTCGGTGACGGTCTTCGTCGTCATCGTCGGCGGGTTCGCCCTCTGGCGCGGGATTGAGGATATTGATCCGGTAGCACCCGTCATCCCTACCCCGGCGATGCCAATTCCGAACGCGCGAGATTACTACCTCAAAGCCTGTGATGCGTTTGTACCAATCACAATCACGATGCAAGAAAGGTCAATAACCGTAAAACCATCGGAGATCGGTGATTGGAATGATATGCCTGTTATCTCCCATGATAGTGTAGCTTTTTCGCCTCTTAGCCCTTCGTCGATTAGACTCTCCAGAAATGAGATCATGACATTAGCACGCCGTAATGCGCCGGTGTTCGCTATGCTGCGCCAGGGTTTTCACTATGAATTTCGCGAACTCCCCTATCGCTCATTTACAACATCAATTCCTTACTCAAAATATCGCCAGATCGCATACGGTTTGCGGTTTGATGCCTTGGCCAGACGTTTGAACAGGGATTGGGATGGTGCGGTCAACGACGGACTCGATGGCATTCGCCTTGGAGAGGACATTCCGCACGGCAGCATCACCAAGGGCATATTCCGTGGCTTGGAGGTGCAATCGATCAGCCGGGTTGATATCTGGCAATCGGTTGATCATCTGAATGCCGACCAGGCGCGGGCTGCGATAAAGCGAATGATAGCCATCTTTGCACATCACGTCCCCGTTGCCGAGGTGTTGCAGGAAGACGAATGGGCAACGCAGGCCAGCCTGATGGAGATATTTCGCAAGCCCAACTGGCGCGGAGAACTGAGCAAAATGGCATTTGCGCCGGAAACACTAATACGGGTGCGGATACAATTTGAGTGTAAACGGCAGGTCATGCAGTCCTATACCCGCTACATGGATGCTGCCATTGCCTACGCAAAGTTACCGTATAACGCACCGAAACAAATACCGGCACGTCCCGATGATCTTTTTACCTGGACAATGATTCCCTCGCTTCGAAAGTTAGAATTCGGTGATACTTTCAACGAAACGCAAAACAATCTCCTCACCGTCTCCTTCGCCCTGCGTGCCTATAAGGTCGAGCACGGCAAGTATCCGGCGTCGTTGAAAGAGCTGGTCCCCTCCTATCTGCACGCCATCCCCGCCGACCCGTTTGCCGCAAATGGCATGTTACTCTACAAGCAAAACGGCAATTCGTATATCCTGTACAGCGTCGGGCCGGATGGAAAAGATGATGGCGGGAAGGCCAGTGCGGACGGGGTGATCAATACCGCTGGCAGTATTACTACCCAACAGAGTACCGGCGATATCGTGGCCGGGGTGAATGTGCGTTAGGAGATGGAATGGCAACAGGACGGTCACTCTCACCGGGAGAAAAGAAGCTGTTATGGGCAGTTTCGATCTTCGTCGTTATTCTCGGCGGGCCCGCGGTCTGGCGGATCGTTGGAGAGATCGATCCGGCAGCGCCTGTCATCCCCACCGCGGCGATGCCCAGCCCGAACGCGCGGGAGTATTACCTGAAAGCCTATGACGCGTTTGTCCCGTTGATGATTTCCAGGTCGAGTGGTCGGATCGGCATCTCGTTATCGGAGATTGACGATTGGGACAATCGAAATACGCCTGTTGTCGTCAAGAATACGGTGACATTTACGGAACCGAACGGACAGACGGTGACGCTCACCAGCAGTGAAGTCATGGCATTGGCGCGCAAGAATGCGCCGATTTTTGCCACGCTGCGCAAGGGATTTCAATACGAGTTTCGCGAAATACCCTGTTACTCAGTTGGCACATCCCTCCCTGACTTAAAACGATATTGGCAGTACTTGCTAAGATATCGCCAGGTTGCATGTAGTTTACAATTCGATGCCTTGGCCAGGCGCCTCAACGGAGATTGGAATGGCGCGGTGAACGATGGGCTCGATGGCATCCGCTTTGGCCGCGATATACCGCGCGGCGGCATCACCTTCGGCATGTTCGTTGGCCTCGGCGCGCAATCGATCTGCCGGAGTGAGATCTGGCAATCGATTGATCATCTGAATGCCGGCCAGGCCCGAGCCGCGACGAAGCGTATGGAGGAAGTCTCTGCCATGCATATCCCGTGTACCGAAGCGTTGCAGGAAGAACAATTGGCCATGCAGGCCAGCTTGATGGAGGTGTTCCACAAGCCCAACTGGCGCGGTGAACTGGGCCGCATGGACTATACGGGAGACAGATTCAAACAGGCGCTACATCAACTTGCGCGCAAACGGCAGATCATGCAGTCCTATACCCGGTATATGGATGCCGCTATCGCCTATGCGAAATTACCCTATCCCGCACCGAAACACGTGACGGCATTTCCTGCGCATCTCCTTCCCCGAACATTTGCCGTCTCGCTTCAGGAGTTAGTCTTCGATGACACGCTCAATGAAACGCAAAACAATCTCCTCACCATTTCCTTCGCGCTGCGCGCCTATAAGGTTGAGCACGGCCAGTATCCGAAAGCGTTAACAGAGCTTGCCCCCTCCTACCTGCACGCCATCCCCGCCGATCCATTTGCCGCCAATGGCACTTTGCTTTACAAGCTAAACGGTAACTCGTATATTCTGTACAGCGTCGGGCCGGATGGCAAAGATGATGGCGGGAAGGCTAGTGCGGATGGGGTGGCGAATATTAAAGGTTACATCATTAATCCAGGCAGCACCGGCGATATCGTGGCCGGGGTGAACATACGCTAATTTGCACTAATCGGAGGTTATGACATGGCAACGCAAGCGCAACCGCGGAAGAAAATAACGGGGTGGATTGTGTTCGGCATGGTGCTGGTCGTGGCATTTGTCTGCTGGCGGCTGGCTATCGATGTCAACCCGGTGGTGAATGTGCCCAGCCCGGCGGTGCCGAAGCCCAATGCGCGCGATTTTTACCTCAAAGCCCGTGCGGACTTCGTCTCCTCCACCATTGCCACGGCCTCCGGGCCATACGCACTGGATATCGCCCAGGTCGAAACGCTGCTGGGGCGAAAAGCCATCGGCACCGGCCCCGGCATTGCTGTGTTGAACACGACGGGGCGGGCGAAGGATGAGCTGATCCCCTCGCGGGGGGAATTGCAGGCGCTCATGCGCCTGAATGCGCCGGCCCTGGCCACCCTTCGCAAAGGATTTCAGTACACCTATCAGGATCGGCCCTTCCGCTCTTTCGGCGCGCAGACACCGCAATATACCACCTACCAGAGCCTGGCCCGTTGCCTCAGCATCGATGCCTGCGCGAAACGGCTGGGCGGCGACTGGAATGGCGCGGTGAACGATGGGATCGATGCGCTGCGCCTGGGACGGGATATCCCGAAAGGCGCGCCGGAGATGGCGATGCTCGCCGGCATCTCCGTGCAGTCCATCGGGCGCAAGGATCTCTGGCAGACCATCGAGCACCTCGACGGCCCGCAAGCGCGCGCGGCCCTCACACGCCTGGAAGAGATCCGCAGCAGCCACACCGCCTGTGCCGACGTATTGCAGGAAGAGAAGTGGTATAACCTGGCTGCCCTGTCGGAAGCCTTCCGCAAGCCCGGGTGGCGGTCGGTGCTGGCCAAGGCGCTGGAACTCAATACCGGCAATCCGTTTATCGGGCTGGAGGTCGCGAGCATCAGCAAGCGACGGATCATCAATGATTACACGCGCTATGTGGATACCCAGATTGCCAATATGAAGCTCCCCTACCCCGCGGCGCCGAAAGCGGAGCCCCCGCTTCCGGATGACAGCTTCGCCGTGGCCCTGGTGCCGTCGAGCGTCAAGCTGCAATACACCGATGCGAACAACGAGACGCAGAACAACCTCCTCACCGTCACCGTCGCCCTGCGCGCCTTCGCCGCTGAGCGCGGCCACTATCCGGCGGCCTTGACCGAGTTGGTTCCCGCCTATCTCAAAGCCCTCCCCGCCGACCTCTTCGCCCAAAACGGCACGATCCTGTACAAGCAGACCGGCAAGACCTACGTCCTCTACAGCGTCGGCCCGGATGGAAAAGACGATGGTGGCACTCCGGTGATGGACGGGAAGACCCCGAAAGCCTTCTGGAGCGTGGCGGAAACGGACGCCGGGGATATCGTCGCCGGGGTGAATGCGCAATAAAAACCTGAAAACGTAAATATTATGAACTACATGCTCATGCTCATACTCAGAAACTGATCGAGATATGGCTTTAGAGCACGAGCACGAGCATGAAGTTCAGGCAATGGTAAATCGCCTGGGTAATAAACCGTTGGAAAAGGTGAAGGATGACCTGTCACTCCGCATTTTCGAAAACCGAAAAACGTTTCTTCATCGCAGTCGCTTGCTTCGTGCTGCTGCTACTCGGCGCTATTGGGTGGCTGTATTATCGCGATCTCGACCCGCATGTCACCCTTCCGACGGTGACATTGCCGAATCCGAATGCGCATGACTATTTCGCGAAGGCAAGCGATATCGCACAGCAGAGCATGAATAACACGATGAAAAAGCCGTCTTTCAATATGCTGTTCAAGTGTACGCGGCCCACTTTGCGCCATGGGATGCCAACCTTTTCCACGCCGCTCAATCCACAGCATCCGGAGGTTACCTGGGAGACGGTGAACGCCTTGACGGCGCAAATGGTGCCTGCAACCGCACAACTGCATCAGGGATTTGCCATGGCCTATCAGGTGCCGCCGCAGCCATCGATGTACCAGGATTTTATCTCATATCTCTCACTGGCCATGCTCCTTTCCGTGAACGGGAATGCACGCGCACACGCCGGAGACTGGGGCGGTGCGACGGATTATTACCTGGACGCCGTGCAATTCGGCGCGAAGGTCGAGGGGCACAACAGCATGATGGTGGCGAAAAATGTGCAGGATGACGGGCGTATGAACGCCATGCTCATCAGCCGCCAGCTCTCTGCCGCGCAGGCGCGCACCGCGACGCGGCGCATGGAAGCGATCATCGCGCAAATCCCGTCCGAGCGTGAGGTGTTGCTGGCAGAAAAAGATCAACGGCTGCGTTGTCTGCTGGATATGCTGCATAAACCGGGTTGGCGCAAGGGGATCTTCCCGTCCCACGGTGGATTGTTCAGCCCGCAGATGCAAGTGAGTTTCTATACCAAGCGCGACATCGTCAATCACCTGGTTCGCTTCATGGATGCACAAATCGCCAGCACGCAACAGCCGTATACCACGCGAAAAGCGGAGGTGCTCACGAACCCGCATGACCTGCAAATCCGCGATGAGATGGATACCAGTTTAGGGTATACACCGTTCATGTATCACTGCAACGCCACCTTCAACGCGCTGCTGCTGGCCAGTTACGCGCTACAGGCCTATCACCAGGAAAAGCGCACCTATCCCGCCAGCCTCGCCGAACTGGTCCCCGGCTATCTGCACGCCATCCCCAATGACCCCTTCGCAGCGAACAAACCCCTCTGCTACAAACGCACCGGCGCCGACTTCCTGCTCTACAGCATCGGCCCGGACGGCAAAGACGACGGCGGCGTCACGAGCAACAGCGGCGCTGCCGGCGCAAAACCCGGCGATTTTGAACGCATGCTTTCGAATGCAAGTCGTGGGGATATTGTGGCGGGGGTGGATTTGCGGTGAGGGAAGAAGACATAGCGAGTCCCCATCAGTCAGGATCCAGAGAAGGGCCTCCTCACTGCGCCGCCATAATCGCCCGCACCATCAACCGCCCCGTCTGCTCCAACCGCTGTCGTTGAATATGCGCCGGTTTGTCGGCCTTGGTGTGGTAGGTGGTGTCTTTTTCCCAGTGCAGATAGGCGACGGGGATGCCGTGTCCTTCGAAGGCTTCGTGGTCGCTGAAGGGTTTGCCGTGGCCGACGATGGCGGGCAGGGATTGGGCTGTCGCCAGGCGGCCAATGGCGTCGCGCCAACGCTCGGGGCCGGTGCCGGTGGTGTCGATGTGCAGTTGCGTGCCCACTCCCACCATGTCCAACGCGGTCATGCTGTGCAGGGAGGCGATGAGCGTGGGGTCGCCGGCCATGGCGCGGGAGCCGAAGTGGTGGTGGCCCTGTTTCAGCCGGTCGATATATTCCTCCGCGCCGAAGGCGACGAAGCGGCAGCGGTAGGGCGGCGTGGTGCCGTGCAGCACGCGCGCCAGTTCCAGCACCACCGCCACTCCCGAGGCGTTATCGTTGGCGCCGGGCGCGGGCGGCTTGCTGTCCAGGTGCGCGCCGATGAGCATCACCCGCGGCGACTTGCCCGGCAATTCGGCATAGACATTGGTGCTGGTCAACCCATTCGCCAACGGCACGCGCGTCGTCTGCACCTCATACCCATCTTGCCGCAGCTCCCGCGTGACATACGCCACCGCCGCCTGCTCCCCTGCCGTGCCGGACCGCCGCACCCCGATTTCCCCCGCCAGCTTCTCGATATGCGCCATCATGCGCTTGTCGTCGATGGCGGCGGTCAGGGCGTCGATATTGACCGGTTTCACCACCGGCGACGGGGCCGGCGGGAGCGGTTTGACTGGACGACGCGTGGCACAGCCGGTGATCAACAGGCCAAGCAGGAGGGTCATCAGTGCTGTTTTTAATAAATCCATGTTAAAAAACCGGCGGCCTCAATACCCGACAACTCAAACATGATTCAGAATAAGGAGTATCTATAGCTCTGTTTGGAAGCCGATGCCCATCGCGCTCTGTGGGGGAATTTCTGCATTCGTTTCCACTCTATCGCACGCACCCGAATGCAAGTCTCTTCCACCCGGAGCGCGAAGGACTTCGGCTTCCAGACCGTGCTATAGATGCTTCCGACTCGCTATTCTGTAAAGCAGTAGCATATCAACTCACTGCACCTTCATTCTGTGAATCCTGTTAAAAATACTCCGCATGATCATCCACCACCGTATGGTGATGGTACTGCCGGCCAGTACAACCGGTCGAAAGCACGCCGCCGCCGGCCATCAGCCACTTATGTCACCGTAGTACTCATGCCCCTCTGCTCTATTCCGTAGAAACACACCGCTTCCTGCCGGGAGTGTGGGAGTATTGGACGGGTACATTACACGCAAACTGGCTCTACAGTACATTCCATGAGCTGCTACCATAGACGGAAAGGGTGATGATGAAATCCACCATGCTACCATTCGCAGGAACTCCCACATCCTCACACTCCCATACTCCCACACAACCCCCTCTGCGTCTCAGCGTCTCGGCGGTGAAAAAATAGCCAGGGACTTGGCAACAAGAGCCGGTACCGTTACAATGCTGGGGACGCAGGATTGAACGATAAATCAGGGGAGTTTGTGATGACGAAAGAGCGTATCGATATTATGGCCCACTCGCGGGCGGAGGATACCTGCTCGGATCAGTATCCGCAGTGGTTGTGGGATCGTCTGGATTGGTTTCAGGATTTAAAGTTCGGGTTGTTCATCCACTGGGGCATCTATTCGCAGTGGGGCTGCATCGAGTCCTGGCCGCTGGTAGAGGAAGATGCCTGGGCGCGGCCCGATGATCTGCCTTGTTGGATTGAACGCGACAAAGACTTGGCGCGGTTCCAGCGGGATTACTGGGCGTTGAACCGCACCTTCAACCCTGCAAACTTCGACCCGGCGGTCTGGGCAGCAGCGGCGCAGGCGGCGGGCATGAAATACGTGGCCTTCACCACCAAGCACCACGATGGCTTCTGCATGTTCGATACCCGCACCACCGATTATAAAGTGACGGCGCCGGACTGCCCGTTCCACGCTAACCCGCGCGCCAACATCACCAAACACGTTTTCAATGCCTTCCGCGAGCAGGGCTTCGGCATCCATTGCTACTTCTCCAAGTCGGATTGGCTCAGCCCGTATTACTGGGACCCGGCCTTCCCGGCGCACGACCGCAACCCGAATTACGATACGCATGCGCATCCCGAAAAATGGGCGCAGTTTGTCGATTTCGTCTATCGCCAGATCGAAGAACTGATGTCCGAATACGGCCCGCTCGATTCGCTGTGGCTGGATGGCGGACAGGTGCGTCCCCCGGACCAGGATATCAACATGGCGCGAATTGCCGAAATGGCGCGCTCACATCAGCCGGAATTACTGGTCGTCGACCGCACGGTGGGTGGGCTGTACGAGAATATCCTCACACCTGAGCAGGAGATCCCCGATGAGCCGCTGGGCCACCCGTGGGAATCCTGCCTGACCATGGGCACCAGTTGGTCATACAAGCCCAACGACGAATACAAACCGGCGCGCGTGCTCATCCACATGCTGGTGGATATCGTGGCCAAGGGTGGCAATCTCCTGCTGAACATCGGCCCCACCCCTGACGGCGTTTTCCCCGCGGAGACGCTGGAGCGCCTGCGCGAGATCGGCGCCTGGTTGGCGGTGAACGGCGAAGCCATCTACGGTACGCGCCCTATCGCGCCATACAAAGAAGCCAATACCTGCTTCACCCACAAGGGCGATGACGTCTACGCAATCACGCTTGCCGCAGAAGGCGCACCGCCGCCGGCGAAGATCACGTTTTCTACGCTGCGTCCGGCGCCTGGCTCGGAGGTCACACTGCTCGGGCACGAAGCGCCGTTGCCATGGCATGACGCCGGCACGCAGGTCGAGATCACGCTGCCCGCCCAGTTGCCCTGCGCCCACGCCTGGGCAATCAAGTTCACACCTGGCGAAGGGTAGTGTGTGTGGGAGTATGGGGGTGTGGGAGTATTTGGCCTGAGCGGGTTTTTTCCAATAACCTTTTCCGGTCTGGCAAAAGAGGGAATGTACCATCGTGCAAGCCTGCTTATTTCGTGCCCGTGAATTACTCCCACACTCCCACACTCCCACACCTTCTTTCCGCACCCTCTTATCATAAAGCAGCTTTTCGCTTATAATGGGGCGCGGTGATACAGTAAGAGTAAGGAAGTCAATGGAAGAGCGGCAGACACGGCAGACGGCTTTATCTGACAAAGCACATGAGATCGTCGATTTCGCGTTGGCACAGCGCCCGGATGAGCGAACGCCGCTCGGGCTCAATCACTGGTTGTTGGCGCTCATCGAATGCCAGCCCGCCCTGGTGAAGGAACTGGCGCCCAGCATTGGGGCGATCTCTGAAGTGCAGGAACAACTCTACTCCCAGCTCTGCCAGGGGGACCTTGGCGAGATCCTCCGCACAGACGATTTTCTGGCCCAGCTCGAAAGCTGCGTGCAGCAGCACGACCGCACGGTGATCTCCGAATGCGACCTCGCCTGCGCCATCCTGGCGAAAGCCGGCTATCCGGTAGCCGGCCATAATGAAGACTCGGATTGCGACTGCGACTGTGACACCATCTACGTGAGCTTCACCGCGGACGAACCCGATGAGGATTGCGCGCCCGCTGTCCCATCCACCGAATGCGCCACCCCGCTGCTCGACAAACTCGGCATCAACCTCACCCGCGCCGCGCGTGAAGGCACGCTCAACCCGATCATCGGGCGCCAGGAAGAGGTTGCGCTGATGATCGAGACGCTCTGCCGCTGCACGAAGCGCAACCCGGCGCTGGTCGGGCCGGCGGGTGTCGGGAAAACGGCGATTGTGGAGGGGCTGGCGCAGCGCGTGGTGCGCGGCGAGGTGCCGAATGCGCTGAAATCGCTGCAGATCTACATGCTGCCGGTCTCTGCGCTGGTGGCGAACTGCAAATATGTCGGCGAATTCGAGGAGCGCATGCTGACGCTGCTGCGTGAAGCCAGCCAGCCCGGCGTGGTGCTCTTCATCGACGAGGCGCACACCATCCTCGGCGCGGGCGCCGGCGGGCGCAATGGCAATGACCTGGCGAACATCATCAAACCGGCGCTGGCGCGTGGGGACATCGCCTGCATCGCCGCCACTACGGATGAAGAATACCGCCTCTATCTCGAAGCCGATTCCGCGCTGGAACGCCGCTTCCAACCCATTCACGTGCAGGAGCTCACCCCGCCGCAGACGCTGGAGATCCTCGCCCACCTGCGCGATCAACTGGCGCAGCGCCGCGGGGTGGAAGTGCCCCGCGAGCAACTGGAATGGATCGTCAGCTTCGCCGGGCAATACCTGCACAACCGCTACTTCCCCGATAAGGCGGTGGATATCCTGGAGCAGTGCGTGGCGTATGGCGTCACACAAGGCAAGACTTTGCTCACCGAGGAAGATGTCGAGACCGTCGCCCAGCGCATGGTCGGCATGCCGGTGGCGATCAACGACCGGCTGGCCAGGCTGCATGATCTGCTTGCCAAGCGCAGCCTGCTGCCGGATGAGGCGGTGACGGCGCTGATCAACCGGCTGGGCATGACGATGCGCGGCCTCGATCTCCGCCCCATTCGCCCCAACCTGGTGATGCTGCTCACCGGCGAGGCGAAAACGCAGAGCCAGGCGCTGGCGGAAATGGTTGCCGAGTGCCTGTTCGGCGCGGCTGAGCGGGTGATCTCACTGGATTTCTCCCGCTTTCTCACCCATGCCGACAGCTCGATGCTCATCGGCCCGCCGCCCGGCTACATCGGCTTCGAAGGGCGCGTGGCACTGCACCAGGTGATGCAGATGCCGTGGTGCGTCATCCGCTGCGAGAACCTGCACGCCTGCCACCCCTCCGCACGGGATATCCTGCTGCATGGGCTCAACGAGGGGATGATCACCCTCGCCGACGGCAAGCGCGTCTATCTTAGCGACAGCGTCATCCTCCTTACCGCGGACATCGCCCCGCACAACGCCATCGGCTTCGCCAACGAGCAGATAATCGGCCCGGAGAAAACCCGCGACATCGCGGAGAAGCTGCTGGGCGAAGACCTGGTCGAGCAGGTCGACCTCCTCTGCGCCCACCTGCGCAGCGATGTCACCGCGCAGGAACAGTGGCTGCAGGAATCGCTCCTCGACGACCTCCGCCAGCGCTTCCGCGCGCAAGGCGTCTCGCTCAGCTTCGACCAGAGCCTCCTCCCCTGGCTCCTCGCCCGCAGCTCCACCCATTTCACCCGCCTGGACTGGGAGCGCCTGGTAGAAGAACACCTCTGCCCGGCGATCATCCCCCACCTCCCGGCAACCCGCCCGCAGCATGAGCTGCTTTTGCGGGTGAGGGCGGAGGGGGATTATTGTCGGGTGGAGCGGTGTTCGATGAATTGAATCTTCTGATCCGGGTTTGATACCATCTGTGTTTGACCAGACCATATTTGTTACGCTCAACTCATGCTCGCACCTTGATGGTCTGGTCAAACACAGATGGTATGAGCTGTTTGTGGATCACGTTGACATACCCTGGCTCTTTAGCTCAAGGTGGTGACGTGTCGCGTGTTTTCCAGCAGGTACAAGCGCCGATATCAATACGCGGACAATCCACATCGCTGAGGAGGATGCTCATGACCCGTGATGAGATTTATGCGGATGTGAAGAAGGCCTTCGGGCTGGTGCCGGAATTTATCACACGTATTCCCGACAGCACGCTCGAATACGATTGGGGCACAATCAAGGCGCTCCTGTTCAATGACACCGCCATCCCCATCAAGGACAAACTGCTGATGTGCCTGGCCGTCGCCGCCTCGCAGCAGGACCTGTATTGCGTATATTTTTTCCGGGGCACGGCAGCACTCGCCGGCGCGACTGAGGCCGAACTGAACGAAGCAGGCCGCCTGGGGATGCTGATCACCGGTTTCGGCACGCTCTTCGCCTCCACCGGCCTCACCCACGAAGACTTCCGCAAGGAAAACGACAAAACCTTCGAACATATGCGGCGACAGGGACAACAGAAAGCCGCGTGACCGCGTAATTCGTGGACACCACCTCTCGGCGACCCGACCGCAGCATGGGTTGCTGCGGCCGGGTGAAGGCGGAGGGGGATAATTGCCGGGTGGAGCCGTGTTCGATGAATTGAACACTATGTTCGCTTACTCGGCCATATAGTCGTCGGTTCAAATCGGGGCACTACTTGACACTTCGATCGACAGGTGGCGTGATCGCGTAGGTCGAGACTGTCGTCCTGTTCTTCTGGGCATGGCTTTCCTCGTCCGGCAGCAGTGCGCGGATATATTCGACGGATGCCTGCTTCCCCGACACGGTGACGCGCAGGTGACCGGAACTGCCAAGGATGTCCCCCGATTTGTAGCCATATTCCGCAACACGTTGGGGGTCGAAGCGGCCTGCCCAGCCGGGCTGGGGCACTTCCTGGTAGATGATGCCGTCCAGTTCCTGCTTATCGAAGAAATGATCGTGTCCATGAAAAACAGCGGTGACGTGATGCTTCACCAGTAGTTGGTGGATCGGCATGGCCCAGCCGGGACGGTGGACAGCGAAACCGTCGGTGCCGTCGGCATTTTTACCGCCCCATTCATACAGCGTTGCCGCCTCTGCTCCGCCGCGCGCGTCCTTGTCCAAGCCGCCGACCAGGTGGTGAATGAAGACAAATTTGTACTTCGCCGTACTCTCCTCCAAGGTGCGGGTCAGCCATTGGTACTGTGCGGCGCCCAGCGTGCGCACCCAGTTATCCTCGTCGCGGCGCTGGCGCGGAGTGTACCAGAACGGGTCGAGCACGATGAAGAGCGCGTCGCCCCAGGTCCATGCATAGTAATCCTGCAGTTCTCCCGCCAGCAGGTGTTTCGTCGTGTTGCCGGTATAGAAGGCATCGGGCACCGGGCAGGGGAAGTAGCGTTTCCGCATCATATTCGACCACACGGCCAGGCTGCCCGCGGTGCCGTCCTGTTCGCGCGCCGTTTCCCCGTCATGGTTGCCGATGGTCAGAAAGAGCGGTGCCCCGACTTGCATGAAGTAATAGCGCTGGGCCAGATACTGCGCTGCAGCGGAGCTGCGATCCTTGTGCTTTTCCGTCATGAAGGTGTCGCCCAGGTCGATGTGAAAGTCCGGCTTATCAACCTGGGCATTCTTCAGCGTCTGCAAGTACAGCATCGGCTCGGTATGTTCATCCAGGTGTGGGTCGGCGGTGATGGTGAACGTGAAGGTGCTGCCCGCCGGACGCGCGGTGTGGAAGGCCCCTGCTGCCAATACCTTGCCGCCCGTATGTAACTGGTACCAATACTGTGTATCCGCTTTCAACCCTGTCAACACGACTTCAACAGGTTGCCCCTTGGGGAAGGTGCGTGCCGGCGCTTGTTGTGTCAGCTTTCCTGGTTCCGTGCCGTACGCAAGGTAGCCATCTGTATCGGCGTAGGCGAGTACGCTCACCGTCACGGCGTTGTTTGTGGGCCGCGTGAGGATGATGTCGACCGCATGGGCCGGCACCTCGGTGTGGAAGGTGCTCGGTGGTCGCGCGGGTCTGTCCATGGGGGCGCTATGCAGCACGGGTGCCAGGCAGAGCACCCCCAGCAGGATCGAGCAGCCAATAAGCATCATGTGTCGTGCGGCCATGGGCATCTCCTTTAATCCCTCGGTGCGGTGAAAAAGAAGTCGGTGTTCGGTAGTGTGGGTGCCGTCGGCACTGGCTGGCTGTACAGGTAGGTGGGCGCACTCTGGTAGCCGTCCAGATTGCGCAGTTTCACCAGTGCGACCTTCTGGTTTGCGGTGAGGGTCTTATTCACCTTTGCGAAGGCGGTGGTGTAGTACCAGGACATCTCGCCATCCAGCTCACCGTAGCGTCGGCCCAAGGCAATGACCTTCGCCTTGTCCGGCGTCTGCCCGGCGAGAAACCTGCGCAGTTCGGTGGAGATCCGCCGGCGCACCGCGACCACTTCGTTCAGCGCGGCACGCTGCTGGTTGGGGATGGTCAGCATGATCTTGCGCTGTTCCTCGTTGCATATCTGGTAGACGAACGCCTCACCGCTGTCTCCGGTTACAGAGGTGCTGATGTTGTAGTTGCGCTTGCCCATGGCCGGCATATCCTTCATGTAGAAGCCGCCAAAGTAGGTGCCGTGGCGCTCGGGACAGAAGTAGGTATCCGCATCCACACTGCCGGCGGTCCAACTGAAGAACTCGCTCAAATACGTCATGTAGGCGATGTTGAAGAACGGCTCGCGGTGGTCGCGTATACTCTGCTTCGCCGCCTCTTCATCGAGGTTTTGCCAGGAGTTGAAATCGCCGAACTTCATCTTCGCGAAGACAGCCTTCTGCTCGGTTGTCAGCGATAGATACACCTTCGCCGTCACCTCAGCCCGGCGGTAGCTCATTTCCGCATCCTTGGCGAAAAGGTCGCCCACGTACTTCACCACCGCGGCCTTGTTCAGTCCTTCGCTGCCGATGGGGATATCACCGTTGAGCTGGCGGTAGAAGGCTTTAATGAGTGGATAGCGCTGTTGCGCGATCGCCACATACTGCGGCCCCTGCTCGGCGGCCAGCGCCTGGAATTGTTCCTTCTGAGCGTCGCTCAGGTTGGCGTAGACGTTGCCGATGATGCGGTTCATGAACGCCGGGTTGTGCCCTTGCTGGGCGGCGTCGATGTCGCGCATATACTGGAACCCGAAGAAATCACACACCTTGCCGGGCGGGATGAAGGTGGCCGCACCAAAATCGCCGGTGATGAACGCCAGGCCGTTGAAGGCAATGGTCGTCAACTGCGCACGGTCGGATATCGCCTGCTCCAATGTGTAGCGCTGTGCCGGATTGCTGTCACGTGGGGGACGTCCACCGTCGTTGCGCGGCGGGGGCGGGTTACCATCCCGCGCCGGCGGTGAACCTTGCGCTAAGGCGCCGATGGCCAGCAGGCTGCACAGCAAAAACAGTAACAATCTCGCGGTATTCATAGGTCGCTCCTTTCACGGTTTGCGGGCGGGCACCGTATAGCTGAATGCCACCTCGCCGCTCTTATGGTTAGCCATCTCATCGTTGGGCAGGTATTGCCGGATATAGGCCACTGTGACTTTGTCCGGCGCTACGCTGACGCGCACATAGCCGGAATTGGGAAATTTCTCCCCCGAACGGTATGCGGTATCGAAATATAAGGCATAGTTGGGATCGGCAGGCTCGGGCAGCGTCTGGTATGTCACGCCATCAAGTTGCTGGTGCGCAAAGAGGTGGTCGTGCCCCTGGAAGAAAATCGTTACGCCGGTCTTTACAAAGAGTTGGTGGATAGGCAGGCTCCAGGTGGGACGCTTTTCTGCAAACCGGTCGGTCCCGTTGCGATCCTTGCCGCCCCACTCGTACAAGCCAGCGATGTCGATGCCGCCGCGCATGGTACCCATCACATGATGCGCGAAGACCAACTTATACTTCGCCGTACTCTGCTCCAACGTTGCCTTCAGCCATTGGTACTGTGCATCGCCCAAGGTGACTTCCCATAAATTACGCCCCTTGCCGCCTTGATTGCCTTTGTCCCCTTTGTCGCGGCTGCCGAAGATGTTGTCTACCGGTGATTTTGAGTGCCAGTACGGGTCAATGACCACGAAAAGGGCGTCGCCCCACGTCCAGGCGTAGTAGTCACGCAGCAGGCCGATGTGCTCCACGGGCTGGACGTCGCCGGTGTAGAAGGCGTCCGGCGCCGGCTGCGGAAAGAGGCTGTTGCGCGCTGTCTGTGCCCACACCGCCACGTTGTTTGCCGTGCCATCCAGGTTACACAGCGCCGCCTGCTCATGATTGCCGTTTACCAGGAAAAGCGGCGCCGACTGGCCGATGAGGCTAAGGCAGTACCGCTGATGCAAGTAAGGCGCCCGCACGGTATCGGCATTGATCTCGCGTAAAGTATCCACGCTGAAGTCATCGCCGATAGTCAGGTAGAAATCAGGGCGGTCGGCGGCTGCCGCGAGCAGCGTCTGGGCATATAGCGCTGGATCGTGCTGCTGTGGGCGCTCAGGGTGGGAATCCCCCTGGATACAGAAGGTGAAGGCACTGCCAGGTGCGCGCTGAGTGTGGAAAGGGTGCGTGTCGCTGGGCGTGAACGTGGCGTCGCCAACTTTGCGTGCGCAGAGGCGATAGGTGTAGGCGGTATCGACTTTCAGGTTCTGCAGCGTGATCTCCACCGGCGTGCCGGCGGGGAAGGTCGTTGTTGGCGTACACTGCTCATAGACGTCGGGCTTGCTGCTGTATTCGACATAGCCCTCACGCGCCATCGCGGATAGAACGTTGATGGTGATACTGGTGGCGGTGGGGCGCCCGAGCACGGTCGAGATATCGACCTGTGCCGAAACCATGGCTGGCTGCGGCTGCGGCCTGGGGCGTGGCTTACCGGCCCCTTGCGCCAACAAAGCCGTGCTCAGCAGGGCCATTCCGATACAGATCACCCAGGTATGCAGGCGTATCATCATCACATCCTTCCTCGACTCTCATCATACGTGGCGATTGTCGCAACTGTGTCACACAGGCGTCGATTGTTGTTCTAATTGTGCCGGAGGTAGGGCAGCAAGCCAGTTCGACCCTACGGCAATCAGCCTGGTTGCCTGCAAGACTGGCGCCTTTTATCTTCAGGAGAACTGACCCATGACGCAATGGGAGTGCACGGGGATCGAGAGTTGGTCGTATTTCCGGCTGCAGGCTTACCCGAGTGTGATGGTGACTGTCGTCCCCAAACCTTCCACACTATCGAGGGTCAACGTGCCGCCGTGGGCTTCCACCAGCGCTCTGGCAATGCGCAAGCCCAGGCCGCAATGGGTATCACCGGGATTACGTACAATATCTGCCCGGTAGAAAGGCTCGCAGACGAAGGGGAGGTGGGCAGCGGGGATGCCACGTCCGGTGTCTGCTATGCAAATGCGCAACGGGGTGTCCTCAACAGTGACTATCACCTCCGCACCTGCCCCGGCATAACTGATGGCGTTGTTTAACAGATTGTCCAGGGCTTGCGCCAGTCGGTCGGGGTCGGCGTCGGTCATCAGCGGGGTGCCGGGTGCCATGGGGTGCAAGATGATGCCCGCCGCTTTGGCGCTGGCGGCATGCGCCTGCGCGCACGAAGCAGCGAGTTCGCGCACGTCCACGGGTTGGCGGTGCAGCGGGAGCTCGTGCAGATCGAGCTTCGCCAGGTCCTGCAGGTCGGTGACCAGGCGCAGCAGCCGGTCCGAGGTGCGGACAATGGAGCAGGCAGCTTTCCGGCGCCGGTCTGGATCGTCCGCCAGGCCTTCCTCCAGCGCGCCGCCCATGGTCTTCAGCGTGGTCAGGGGTGTACGGAACTCGTGGGCGATGTCCGCCATGAAATGCCGGCGGGCCTCCGCGGCTTGTTCCAACTGGGCAATGTGTGCCGAGACACGTGCACTCATCTGGTTCAGGGTATCCGCCAATAGAGCGAATTCATTCTCACCCTGCAGAGGAATCGGCTGGTCGAATCGGCCCTCGGTCATGATATGCGCACCACGCATCAAGGTAGAGAGTGGTTTCGTGAAGCGCCGGCTGACCCAGGCACCGGCCAGCAAGGCGATGCCTAGCGCAATGAACGCCGTGCCCCCTGCCGCCACGCGCTGCTGCTCGATCTGCTCTGTGGACAGCGGCTGCGGGCCGGGACGGGGTTGGCGCGGACGCGGGGCATTCGCCGGGCGTGGCAAGCGCGGGGGATACCCGAACAGGAACTCGCGCACACCGAAGCGCGGCTCCGGGACAGGATTATTGTACAGGTCGGGATTCGCCACCATGATGGCGCGAAACTGGCGGAGTTGCCGGTAGGTGAGGTAATGGCTAATGCCCGTGCTACAGATCCAACTCACCATGATCGCCAGCAAAATGGTCAGCGTGAGCTGGGTGCGGAGGCTACTCTGCGGGGCGAAACGCATAGCCGACACCTCGGATGGTAGCAATCGGGCATGGGTCCAGCCCGGCAGAAACCAGTTTCTCGCGCAGGCGGTAGACCTGATTATCGACCAAGCGCGAGCCGCCGTCATAACCGGCATCTCCCCACACGGCATCGATGAGCTGGTTACGCGAAAAGACGATGCGCGGGTGCCGCATCAGCGTGATGAGCAATTCGAACTCTAGCGTGGTCAATGGGACATCCGTGCCATTCACCTGCACGCGATGCTCGTCGAGAAAGACGGACAACCCCTTCCAGCGGAAGGTCGCCGTCGTCTGCGGGGCATGCTGCGACCGACGCAGCAGTGCCTTGATACGCGACACCACCTCACCAGCAGAAAACGGTTTGGTGACGTAATCATCCGCGCCTTTGTCCAATGCACGAATTTTGTCGATCTCCCCCTCGCGGGCGGAGAGCATCATGATGTAGACATTGGACTCCCGGCGAATCATCTCGCAGACCGTGACGCCGTCTACCTCCGGCATCATAATATCGAGGATCACCACATCCGGATGCTCGGTAGCAAATGTTGCCAACGCCTCGCGCCCGGTGGCCGCCGTGATCACCGCGAAGCCGGCAGCCTCCAGGTACCAGCTCAACCCGTCGATCATATCGGCGTTATCGTCAGCGATCAGAATACGTGCGTCCATATAAATGCCTCGATACGCGTCGCGTGTTAGCGTAGTCAATAATACCCCGAGATCCATACGGATGTAAAACAGTGCTCCTTGCTTTAGCATAGCCCGTGAATGTCGCAAAGCTGTCACGGACACCTCACTGTTGTGCATCAGGTTATGCTAGTGATTGGAGAGACGGTTTCTATTGCAGGGATTGCCGGAGGTAGGCAATACCGTTGGCTCGCTTCTACTACGCCCTCTGCTACGAAGTCAACGCATACCGACCGGCAACATGGTTGTGTTCTCCGTGGTATCTCAATGCCAGGATAACGGAAACGGCTACCAGTGCGCCACACACACAGCAGCCGAGGTGGCAGTCTTCAGAGAAAGCGATGATCCCTGTCACGAAAAAGACCGCATCAAGCACTTTGGACAACCCACCCCGGAAACAGGTATAATAACCCCGCATCGCATGGAATGTCATATTCCATGTACAATGGTCTCACCTTTCGCCGTGACCTCTGTGTTTTGCAGGTTTTGGCAGCATGGTAAGTGGTTATACTGAAAGATTAATAACCCACACAAGGTGAAACACAAATCAGAGGAAAGGGATGCACATGGCGACTTATTACACCGAACCGTCGAGAACGTTCAGCGAATATCTGCTTCTCCCCAATTTGACGACCAAGGACTGTACACCGGACCGCATTGACCTCACGACGCCGCTGGTCAGGTATCGGCGTGGCGCAGAGCCGGCACTCAGCATCAAGCTGCCGTACGCCTCGGCGATCATGCAGGCGGTCTCCGATGACCGCATGGCCATCGCGCTGGCTGAGTGCGGCGGCATCGCCTTCCTGTATGCCTCGCAATCGGTCGAGAAACAGGCGGCCATGGTGCGCCGGGTGAAGGAACATCCGACCGCCGATGGGCAGCCGCTGGTGGTGGGCGCGGGGATTAACACGCGGGATTACGTGGACCGGGTGGCGGCATTGGTGGACGCCGGCGTGGATATCGTGTGCATCGACTCCTCGGACGGCTATACCGAGTGGCAGCGCGAGACCATCGAATACATCAAAGCCACCTATCACGGCGCGGTGAAGGTCGGCGCCGGCAACGTGGTCGGGCGCGAAGGTTTTCTGTATCTCGCGGACGCCGGGGCGGATTTCGTGAAGGTCGGCATTGGCGGCGGGTCCATGTGCATCACGCGTGAGCAGAAAGGCATTGGCCGCGGGCAGGCGTCTGCCCTCATCGATGTCGCTGCCGCCCGCGACGAATATTACATGGCGACGGACACCTACATCCCCATCTGCTCCGACGGCGGCATCGCGCACGACCATCACATCGTCTTCGCCCTCGGCATGGGCGCCAACTTCGTGATGATGGGTCGCTACTTTGCGCGCTTCGACGAGAGCCCGACGCAGAAAGTGCTCCTCGGCGATCAGTGGGTGAAAGAATTCTGGGGCGAAGGCTCGAACCGCGCCCGCAACTGGCAGCGGTATCATGAAGGCGGCGCCAACGGCCTGGAATTTGAAGAGGGGATCGACTGCTATATCCCTACGGTCGGGCCGTTGCGCGAGAATCTGCATACCACTACCAGTAAAATCAAATCGACGATGTGTAATTGCGGCGCGCGGAATATCCGCGAATTGCAGGAGAAAGCCCGCTTCACGCTGGTCTCCCAGCTCACCTATCTGGAGGGCGGCGCGCACGACGTGATCCTGAAGAGCGAACTCACCACCGCAGAGGCGCTGCGCGGGGCATAATGCACTGCCCCGCCACGCCGGAAACGGCATGGCTACCGGATCAAGCACGCTAAAGCGCGCGCTCAGCCGGGTTTACCCGGCTTGAAATCGTAGCTATGCCGTTTCCGGCGTGGCGGGCCTAGGCTCTCTCACGCCCTTTCGCTTTATTTAGTCTAGTAATAGTATTGACATCGATTAGGTTGGGCGATACTCTATCAAAGGAAGCAAACGCGCCCAGGATTACCGAAAGCAAATTAGCAGAACGATTTATTGCTCGCGATGTCTTTATTGGAGGCGGTGAAGAGGTATGGCGAAACACTCGGCCACTGATCCGCGATATGACGCAATTTTCAACGCAATCCGCGTACAGGCCCTTCCGGAAATGCGGCGCCGTGGCTATATGTTCATGTGCATCGCCGGGGACAAAGCCCCGATCATTACCGGTGGCCTGCTTCCGCCGGCGCTGGTCTTTTCGCATGAAAACGGCACGATTTATGTCGAAATCGGCCGCTTACGCCCCGCCAAATGGGCGGACCCGGTGATCCATATCGACCTCTCCGGACTGGTGTGCATATTGAATGGTGACGATTCCCCCATCGAAAACGACCTGGTGCACTGCATCACCTCCGCCGTCGCACGTGTGATTCCCTTCACGCCCGCCCCCTACTGCAACGCCTGGCGGCTGCGTGCCGGCTTGCCCCTCTCGACCGGCCCGAAATCCTGTGAATTTTGCCCCCACCGGCAGGAGCATTGCCCCTTTGCCGGCTGCGATGGCAAGGAAATCCGCACCTTCTCCCTGCTCGGCAGCAAACAGGGCCGCCCGGTGTCCGCTCTGGAAACCATTTGCCGGGAAGAGCGAGAGCGGGAAGGGCTGCCCCCCTATGTGGATGGCGACAACTGCCTGGATTGCCTCGCCTTCCTCGCCTGCGAGCGCCGGCAGAGCAAGGAACGGGGAAAGTCCCGATGACCAGCCAGAGTGATTAGTCATTAGTGAATAGTGATTAGTGCTATTGTTCGGCAACTAATCACTTTCTTGCGATAGGATTCGTATATGCTGCGACAGTTCATCTTCCTCTTCATCACCATCATCGCGCTCATTGCCACCATCGTCTTCACCATCTATGCCGTGCAGGATTACCTCGCGCTGATGGCCGCCTATACCGCCTTCGAACATGTCGCCGGCCACACGCATGACATGTCCGCCCTCTTCGTCGCCGAAGCCCGGCAGAACGTCTTTCGCATCAACCTGTTCGCCGAGGGCGTATGGGCGCTGCTGAGCGCTATCCTGGCGACGCTGGGCTTGCTGGGGATGAATCGACAGAATCTCAAATAGGAAAGCCGCCGAGTAGTACTCGACGGCTCTCTTCTTTTCTCATACCACTCGTATTGCAGACTTAACCGAGCAGCAACCGGAATGTCGCAATCTCTTTCTTCCGCAAGCTGAACTGATACGCGCCGTCGCGCTGCGTCAGCGTTTCCAGCACCTGTGTCTCGTCCAGGTTCACCTTCGTGATCTCGCGAAGGGCGAGGGTCGTGGTCAGTGCGGCGTCGACGGTGGTGTCGGCGCTGTTCCAGAGACGCAGGATGAAGCCGTTGCCGTCTTCCGCCTGGCAGAAAGCAGAGAGGTGGACCTGCTCGCTGGGGGTGACGGAGATGAGCGACTGGGTTACCGGCAGGCTGCCTTCCACCGGCACACCCTGGATGATGCGCCACGGGGTGACGAAGTCTAACGCTTCATTCTGTACCCCACCCTGCTGCCAGTCGCCGGTGTGCGGCATGATGGCGTATTCCATCTCCAACTCGCCGAGGGAGTGCTGCCCGCGGTTCTTCTCGTACTCGTCCGGCGTCATCAACCCCTTGTTGGCCAGCATGTAGGCACGGTGGGCGCGCATCAGCGTGATGGCGATGGTGCGGCGCTTGTCATCAACGATTTCGTACTCGCGCAAGCCGCGGCTCATGAACGCCAGCCCGCGCTCGCCATCGCTGAGGTCGATGAAGTTCTGCATCGGCTGGAAGGGGAAGTGCCCCTCGTGGTTCTCCGCGGTCACCTGCCACTGGATGTCGCGCTTGACCACATCGTACGGCGCTTCGGCATAGACCTCGTTGGTGCGGATGTCGCTGGGGAACATCACGCGCAACTGGTGGTCGCGCGCCTGGTTGTTGAAGCGGGTCTTGATCTCCACGCGCCGTGCCCCCTTACGCAGGGTGACCCAGGTGGTGATGGGCAGTTCCACCGTCTCATGGAAGCGGTTGCGCCCGTCGAGGTCAGCGCCGGCGGGAATCTGCATCGTCAGGTCGATGCGCCAGGTGCCGCGCATCTTGTTGTTCTCCACCAGGCTGATGCGCGCCGCACAGCCCAGGCTGGTCACCGCCAGATCGCGCAGCGGTTTCTTGTTCTGGTGGGCGTTGCCGACGTTGCCGTTGTCGACGAAATAGTGCATGCCCGCCATCACCTTGCCGCTCACCTTGTCGGTGAGGTCGAAGGTGCCGTTGGGGTTGATGCGCACCGCGATGAACTCGTTCTCCAGCGTGCCTTCCGCGGTGGCCAGCAGCGGGCGATCTTCGCCGACCTTGGGATCATGGATATACTCGCGCTTGCGCGGGCGCAGCGCATAGGTGCGGTAGCCCAGCGGCGGCACGTCGACATCCAGCAACATGCGGTGGCGCACCAGGTCATAGGCTGCGGCATTGGAATCGAGCTTGCGCTCCGCCTCGATCTTGATCTCTTCCTTTTCCGTCACTGCGTACGGCACCTTGTTGCCCTGCTCATCGATAATATCGAAATAGTTGTAGGTGATGAGCTGGTCGACGTCGATGCCTTCCAGGATGGGGCCGGCACCGGTGCAGGGTTCGATGAAGACATCGCCGAAGTCGGTGATCGGCGTGTCGATGATCATCGGCACCACGCCTTTGCGCGGCATCAACTGGGTGTTGAAGAGCGTGATGGTCAGGTCGTCGCCGGTGAAGTTGCGCGCGGTGTCGATCTTCGTCCAGATCTGCTCGCACGCCTTGCGACTGGTCTCGTAGGCGAGCTGGCGAGTGTTGGCAAAGCGGAAGAGCATATCTTCGTGCGCTTCGTCGATGGCTGCGCCGCAGATGCTGTCGTGCGCGTGGTTCTTCAACAGGCTCAGCCAGGCGCGGTCGAGCAGGCTGCGCATGTACTCCCCACCAAGCATCGCCGACATGGCGGAGAGCGGCTCGGCCACCGCGATGAGCGCCCGCTCCGCCTGGTGGTTGAGCAGTTTCAGCTTCACGCGTGATGAGTGCGTCGCCCCGAGCAGGCCGTTATAGCCGGCGATGATGGCGGCATAGCGCATCTCGCCATGCTGCACCGGGATCTCCTGGTCCTGCACCGCCGCCACGCAATCAGCGACATAGTCATCCAGCGCGCCAAGCTGCAGCTCGTACTGATCCTGCACGCCGTTGAGGGTGGTGAGCAGCTTTGTCATCAAGTAATAGGGGACGGCGTTGTCCTCCATATCCAGCGCCAGCAGGTTACGCCCGATCATTTGCGGTTCGGTCAACTGGGCGAGGTGGCGCAGTGCCGCAATCATCTTCTCGCGGTCCTCGGTGTAGGCGTAATCTTCGTACATCACCTGGAAGGCGACGGTGTAGAGCGTCTCGTCGGCCATATGCACGGGGATGTTGGCCTTGTCATACTTGAAGCGCAGGTCGCGCGGATCTTTCCCCAGCACCAGTTCGTAATGCGGGAAGTAGAACCAGTTGTTGCGCGTGACTTCGTCAAAGCAACGGATATGGTAGATGCGCGTGCCATCCGGGCTTTCCCAGTGGCAGATCGGGGGCACCTGGTGCTTGTTGGTGCCGCGGTAGGACATCGCCGTCATACAGCCGAAGCCGGCATAGATCTGCGGCATCTGCGAAATCTGCCCGTAAGAGGTCGCGGTATAGCCGGTGCTCATGCCGCACTGAAAATCGTTCGCCCAGCGTTTTCCCACGATCAAGTTGCGGATGATGGATTCCGGCGCCACGGTGTTCAACTCCGGCAGTGTATACCAGGGCACGGAGATCACCCGCTTCTCGCGCATCAGTTTGCGCAGGCGCGCTTCATTCTCCGGGCGCACCGCGAGATAGTCTTCGATCACCACCGTACCGCCGTCGAGGTGGAAGCAGCTATAGTCCGGATTGCTCTCCAGAATGCGCAGCAGATCATCCACCAGATCGGCCAGGCGCAGCAGGGATTGATCGGCGGTATAACGCCATTCACGATCCCAGTGCGTACCGGAAATCACCCACATCTTCTTCCGCTCTGCCACCGCTACGTCGGCATTGCCACCATTTTTCACATCACTTTGCACATCCACAGTCATGGCCCCCTGATCTATTTGTAAATCTCCACGTGGCACGGGCTGAAAGCACATGCCACGTTATATCCGTGAAAGAATATCATAACTGGGAAGCGATGAACAGGGGGGCATATAACCGTGTTGATTCAGGATGCAGGATTGTCGCTTTCCCTTTGTTCGAAGTTGGATGTGTGAATGTCTTGCCATTTCGGAATTACATGAATACGGTCACAGAGGTGGACTGCGATGGCCATGATTGAAGTGGAACCGGGCGTCAGCCTGTTTGTGCAGGACTGGGGAAAAGGGAGACCCTTCGTCTTCATTCCCGGCTGGCCGCTCGATTATCGGATCTTCGAATACTACATGATGAAAGTCGCTATGCAAGGGTACCGTGCCATCGCCATGGATCTGCGCGGATTCGGGCAATCGGATAAGCCGTGGGACGGCAATAATTACGATACCTGGGCTGACGATATCGGCATCGTGATCGCCAGGCTCAAATTGCAGAACGTCGTGCTGACGGGCTACTCGATGGGTGGCGCCATCGCTGCGCATTACGTCGCCCGGCATCGCGACCCGCGCGTGACCAGGATGGCCTTGTTGGGGGCATCACTGCCGACCGCGACGCCGATTCCGAAGCTCGAAAAGGCGATTGCCAACTTCCTTCATGACGGCGTTGAAGAAAAGGCGAAACTCATCAACACGTTCAACAAGCTCACGCTCACCTCGCCGATCAGCTTCGCCTACAACATGTGGCTGACGAGCATTGGGATGTCGGCATCGTTACGCGCGGTCACCTGCGGGCTGGAAGAGCTCTTCCACCGGGATTTAGAACCGGAGCTGAGCGCCATCGAAGTACCGACACTGATCTGCCACGGCACGAAAGACATCGTCGTGCCGTTTAAGCAGGCTGAGAAAACCTGGCGCCTCATCAGGAACGCGACATTGGTGCCATTCAAGAAGAGCGGTCATTGGTTGATTATTGACGAGCGGCACAAACTGACGGAAACGTTGTTGACTTTTGCCAGGGCAGGCGGTGCTGCTGAAGCAAAAGCAGCCTGAGTAGGAAAAAGTAAGAAGGCAAAAGGAAAAAATAGATAATGAGAGCCTGACTGGTTTTAGTGGCATGCTTCCTTAACGCAAGACGGTACTCCACCAAACCTTTTGAATCCGATCGGTCCGATCCGTCTGATCAGTCCGATCCGTCCGATGCAACAATCGCGTGTTGATGGTGAACCTTCGAAAAGGATTCTACATAGCCGTACCGAAATTTCGATAATACCCTTTTGTGCTCTTTGTGCTCTTTTGTGGCAATTAAGGCATCAGTCAGGCCTGGTTATGCAAGTCTCGATCATCATCCCGCTGTACAACAAGGCGCAGACCATCCAGCGCGCGCTGGCGTCGGTATTTCGGCAAACGCTGCAGGACTTCGAGGTGATCATCATTGATGACGGCTCGACGGATGGGAGCGCCGAACAGGTGGCCGCCTGCGCTGATCCGCGGGTAACACTCATCCGGCAGGAGAACGCCGGCCCGAGCGCCGCGCGTGATCGGGGAATGCGGCTGGCACAGGGCGAGTATCTGGCGTTGCTGGATGGCGATGACGAGTGGCTGCCGGATCACCTGGCGCGCGCGGTACGCCTGCTCGACGACTTTCCGCAGGCGGCCATCGGCGGCATGGGGTTAGCCTTCTGGCGCGAGACGCCCCCCTACCCGCCCGTGCCCATCAATGGCATCGGGCCGGAGGGATGGCGGGGTATCCTCCCCGACTTTTTCGCCGCCTCGATGCAGTACCCGCCGCTCAGTGGCTCCTCGACCATCATCCGACGCCGCGCGTTCACTGAACTGGATCCCCGGCCTGCCGCCTCGATCCAGGGGGAGGATCAACACCTGTGGGCACAATTTGCCGTCCACTATCCCGTCGCCTATGACAGCGCCATCACGGCGATCTACCATCATCAGACCACCGGTAACACCTCTACGACCGTCACCTATTACGAAGAACTGCCGTACGTCACCTACCTGCGTGAGTTGCTGCAAAGCGGCGTACTCCGGCAACTGCCGGTCAACGAAGCCTCCGTGCGCGCATTCATCTGGAAGGGCGAGGCCATCATCATCCGCCCGATCCTCAAACACGGCGGCAACCGCGACCTCGCTTGCGAGCTACTCCGGCGCTACGTGCCCAACACGCCCGGCGATTATTGCCAATGGCTGCGCTACTGGGTTGAATTGCACCTGCCGGAGCGATGGGTGCGGGGGGTGAAGGGGATGTTGGGAGGGAAATAGGCGTTTTTCCCTCACCCCCGACCCCTCTCCCGGAGGTAGAGGGGGGAGCTTTAACATATGGAACAGCTGCCAAATCTAGTAGCTCCCCTCTATCCTCTGGGAGAGGGGCTGGGGGTGAGGGAAGAGTGCAGCCTCATAATCCCCAACTGATATTCACGCACCCGCTCAACCCATTCATCCGGCTGATGCCCGTGCCGTCGATGCGCATGGTGGAGACAGCAGTGAGTTTCTCTCCCTCGCTTTTCGACACGAAGGCCATTTCGCAACCGTACGGGCTGTAGATCGGTGAGTTGTTCTCGCCGGCGGGCAGGAGGAAATATTTCGGGTCGCCGCTGCCGTCCGCGTTCATGAGATACAGGTTCGTCTTCCCTTCGACGGTGTTGAGGTAGGCGATTTTGCTGCCGTCCGGGGTGTAGATCGGCGCACGTCCGCCGTGGGTGGTGATCTTCGTCTCCTCTGAGCCATCGATATTGATGGTGTAGATCTCCCAGTTATTATCGCGCTTGGATTGAAAGGCCAGTTGTTTGCCATTGGGGCTGAAGGTCGGGTTGCAGTCGAAGCCGGTGTTATTGGTCACCCGTTTGGTGAAACTGCCATCATAATTGGAGATATAGAGCTGCCAATTGCCATCGCGGTTGGAGGCATAGGCGATCTTCTGGCCATTCGGGCTGAAGGCCGGTGTCATTTCCCCGGCGAGGTTCTGCGTGATGCGCCGTTGTGCGGAGCCGTCGCTGTTCATCACGTACAGCTCTGTATTCGGCGTCACTTTAGGGTCGTTCCAGGTGGCGTGGCGGGCGGAGACGAAGACGATGCGCTTTCCATCGCGGCTGAGTGCGGGCTGGGCCGCCCCGGCCTCGGTCAGCTTCTTCACCTCGCCCTCCGCGTTCATCCCCCAGATGATGCTTTTCCGAATGTCGGTGTTGTCATCCCACACCAGCTTGCCGCCTTCCAGCAGCGGCGCGTAGAGATACTTCTGCGGGATCACCTCTTTGGGCTGGCTGGGGCTGGACCAGGACAACTGTGCGGACGCCCCACCGCTCCCCTGATTGAACTCCATGCGGATGTCGTACTTCTGCCCGGCTTTCAGTTCGATGGTTCCGCTGCGCTCGGTGGCGCCGTGCATCGTCCAGTCGTCTACCAGCAGTTGGCCGTTCACCCATAACCGCTGCCCGTCGTCGCAGCAGACGTAGAAGGTGTAGGTCTCCGAATACTTCGGCTGCACCTTGCCAATCCAGCGCACAGAAATCGTCTCGCGCGGGAAATCGGGAGCCGGCGCCTGGCCATTCCAGTCGAAGTTGACGTTGGGGTCCACCCGCACCAGCCGCATTTCGTCAAAATTCAAGCCCGCGAAATAATAGCCCTGCAGCCCGGTGCCGGCGGCATCCACCTCGGCGGGTTTTGCCGGCGGTGTCTGAGCAGCCAGGCGCCAGCGGCTCCCGGCCATCACGCCACCGAGCAGGAGCAGGACGGCAACGACGAACAGTGTCACACGCAACTTCATTGGTTCAGTTCCTCACGTTGTGCTCAGACTCACACCGGGCAAGGACTCGGCGCGATACGCAATCAAGTCAATTATAGCACAGATCACCTGGCTTGCTTCTCTTGTCCGCCGTTACGCAGGCAGCGTATAATGCGGGAGGGCGAGGCTCCCGCCGAGACGGATGATGCAACCGCTTCACTCATCGGCTCCGGGGGACCGTCGCCCTCCCATTATCACGATACGTATTTCGAATAAGATCGGAATGCGTTTCTGCGTACGAGTGTGAAATACTGGCAATATTATGTCTGAAATCCGCATGTGCGAAGGGGAAGAATCATGCGACCACGTATCGGCATCACCACCAGCACCCTGGACCGTGCCCCGGAAGGCCCGATTCGCCTCAGTGCCGCCACGCATATTGCGTATGCGCATTGCGTCTATCAGGCGGGGGGATTGCCGCTGTTGCTCCCCAACCTGGCGGAGGCGGAAGACATGGAGGAGATACTCGCGCCGTTGGATGGCCTGTTGCTCACCGGCGGCGATGATGTGGACCCGTGCTACTGGAACGAGCCGTGCCACCCGGCCATCAGGCCGGTCGATCCGGTGCGCGACCGGGTGGAGATCGGCCTGGTGCGCGCGGCAGTCCAGCACGCCGTGCCGATGCTGGGCATCTGCCGGGGCATGCAGGTGATGGCCGTGGCCACCGGCGGCGCGCTCTGGCAGGATCTCCCCGCCCAGTTGCCGGAAAATGTGGGGCATCGCCAGACCCGCGACCGCCATCTGCCCAGTCACGGCCTCACCGTTGCTGCCGATTCGCTCCTTGCCCGCATTGTCGATGTCGGGAAAGAAGCCGGTGCAAAGCCTCTCATCATCGATGTAAACAGTTTTCACCATCAGGCAGTCAGAACATATGGTAACCTGTTTAGCGCGATTGCCTGGAGTGCAGATGGTGTCATTGAAGGCATTGCCGCCATGAATGCATACTTTGCGCTCGGGGTACAATGGCATCCGGAGGAGATGGCGGATACGGACCCGGTGCAGGCACGAATCTTCACGGCCTTTGTCGAAGCCGCCCGGGAGTATTCGGTAACCACTCCGTAATAGCTTGCCGCCCTGCTGGGCATGAGTTTTGGGGTTAGTAAGGAGCGAATTGATGGCGACCAACAAACTGAAGATTCTTTACGCGGCCGCAGAGGTAGTGCCGTTTGCGAAAACCGGTGGCCTGGCAGATGTGGCCGGCGCGTTGCCGAAAGTGCTGGCGGAGATGGGCCATGATGTGCGCATCGTCATGCCGCGATACAGCCAGATCGATGGCGCCAAGTACGGCTTGCGCCCGATCACTGACGAATTCAGCATTCCCCATGGGCACGATTGGATCGATATCTCCATCGAGCAGAGTGATACCATTCCCGGAGTGCCCACCTATTTCATCCGCAACGATTATTTGTTCGACCGCAACAGCCTGTACGGACAAGGGGATGACGATCATCGCTTTATCGCCTACAGCCGCGGCACGATGGAGATGTTCGAGAAGATCGGGTGGATGCCGGACGTGATCAGTTGCAATGACTGGCACACGGGATTGATGCCGGTCTATATAAAAACGCTCTACGCAAACCGACCCGGTTTTCGCGACATCGGCACTCTCTTCACCATCCATAACCTGGCCTATCAGGGCGTATTCCCCCGGGATGTAATGGAACTCGCCGGCCTGCCCTGGCACCTTTTCACCTGGGACAAGCTGGAATTTTACGGCAAATTCGATTTCATGAAAGCTGGTCTGGTCTATGCCGATACCTTGAGTACCGTTAGCCCGACCTATGCGAAAGAGATCCAGACGCCTGAATTTGGGGAAGGGCTGCAAGGCGTGCTGTCGTATCGCAAGAACGTCCTGTCCGGCATCCTCAATGGCATCGACTACTCCATCTGGAATCCCTGTACGGACAACCTGCTCCCGGCGACGTTCAGCAAGGATGATTTCACCGGCAAACTCACCTGCAAACTCGCACTGCAGAAGGCGATGGGGCTGCCGGAGAATGTACAGGTGCCGGTCTTCGGGCTTATTTCGCGGTTGAGCTCGCAGAAAGGTTTGGACCTGCTCGACCAGGTACTGCCGCGACTGCTGGAGCATGAAAAGATGCAGGTGGTCATCCTGGGCACCGGCGATCAGTATTATCATGATATGCTGACCCGACTGGCCGAGAAGCATCCCGAGAAGCTCGCCCTTGCGTTAAAATTCGACAACACGCTTGCGCATGAGATCTATGCCGGCAGCGATGCCTTCCTCATGCCATCGCACTATGAGCCGTGCGGACTGGGGCAGATGATCAGTCTTGCTTACGGCACACTGCCGATCGTGCATGCCACCGGCGGGCTGGCCGACACGGTGAAAGAATTCAGCAAATCCGTCGGCACCGGCAACGGGTTCGTCTTCCGTGAATACACCGGCAAGGCCTTCACCAATGCCCTCCACCGCGCGTTGCGCTGCTATTGCGACCAGGAATGTTGGCAGCAAGCCATGCAGAACGCGTTCGCCAGTAAATTCTCCTGGGAAGGTTCGGCACAACAATATGTGAACGTATACCAGGAAGCGATCAGTCTTGCCCGCAAGCAAGAAGCCGCTATCGCATAAACCGGCGAGCGCCGCTGTCCCGATGCTGTCGGGACAGCGGCGCTCGCATGACAACAATAGGGTTTGGGCCACCCGCGATTGCCGTACAATCATAGCAAGGAACATTCAGGAAAGGCGGGCATCGCTCCGAGCATATGGCTGTACCACAACCGCACTGGTCGCGAAGTCAAGATTTCTTTCGTGATGAACCGGCGACGAAAATCATCATCCTGCTCTGGGTGATCGTCTTTATCGGCGATCTCATCACCAACAGATTATTGAGCAGCCTGCTGCTCTTTTCGCCGGTGATCATCCCCAACGCGATCACTGGCCTGCTGACCTATTCATTGATCCCCGGGGGCATCATCGCGCTGATCTTCGGTGGCATCATCATGTACCAATTCGGCGGGAGCCTGGAGCGCAGTTGGGGAACGCGTACCTACCTGCTCTTCTTACTTGCCACCAATATCAGCATGGCAGTGGTGTGGGTACTCGGCGTCTGGCTGCTGGGCATGTTACTCTCGGTATTCGGCGTCTCTGGCCCCACGGTCAGTTCCATCGCGCTGGGCTCGCTCTGGCCGATGCTGTCCGCCATCATTGTGGCCTGGGCATGGTTGAATCCGGAAGAGCAGGTGCTATTCTATTTCCTGTTCCCGATGAAAGCCAAGTGGCTGGGCTGGGCCTCCATTGCAATGCTCTATGTCCTGGGGACGCCGGTCGGTGGATTGTTGCTGCTGATTTACGGTCCCTTCTTTCTCGGGGGTGTGGCGTTCGCCGCCTACTATGTTTGGTATCGCCGTAAATGGGGCTGGGTGGTGCGACGCCGCCAGGAGAATAAGGCGGCTGCGGCCCCGTCACGCCGGGTGCTCCGCCATCCCTCCAGCACGCCGCTCGGCGCCTTCCTGCGCCCGTTTCGCGAATGGCAGCGCAAACGACGCATCGCACACCTGCAGCGGACGTTCAACTTTGAAGATGAAGAGAAGAATCGAGGCGCTGGATAAGAAACAGGGGGCGACTGGCTTCAGTCGCCCCCTGGGATCGTCTTCTATCTACTCTTCCTCTATCGCACGCGGCTCCAATCGAACAACGGGCCGGGATCTTCCTTCAAATCTCCCCGCAACCCCATGCGCACCGCACGGCTGCCGGAAATTTCATCGTGCCCGACAATGTGATGGATCGGGCAGCGCGATTTGATGTCGTGCAGCAGCGTGGAGAGTGCCTGGTACTGCGCCTCGGTATAGCCGCTGTCTTTCGTGGCGATCAGCTCGATGCCGATGGAAAAACTGTTGACGTTTCGCCGGTTATCCGGCGGCGGCATGATGCTGCCGCCTGCGTGCCAGGCGACATTCTGCTCTGAAACCAGCCGATAGGTGGTCCCGGCGCGGTCGATCAGGTAATGTGCCGACACACCGTTATCCTGCAGAATCTGCTCATTCAGCTTGGGATCCGCCCAGCGCGCCTGGTCGACGTTGATCGCGCTCATAAAGTGGATCACCACTGTATCGATCTTCCGTCCATGGCCAGGGGCGTAGTTACTATTCGGTGCCGAGATGATCTGAGTATTGCGGAGCTTGGGCACACGGGCCTGCGCCGCGGAGGCGTATTGTTTCGGCAGGGTAAACGTTACGACGGCGATGAAGAGCAATACGGAAATAAATGATACGTAATGGTGTGGTGTGATGGTGTCTTTTGTAACACGCATGAACATCCTCGTTGCAATGCCGCATCATGCATGGTATGCGGGAAGGTGGCGACGGAACCGGGGAAGCTCCGCGGGGCAGGTGGGCTGAGAGTTGAATTCGAATAATGCGTACGGTGTGCTTGTAACACCTGCCGATAGTATCATGCCCACTTATTAATCTCGTTAAACCTTCAGCATCACTTTGAAGAAGCCTTGCTCAGGAAAATGAGCATTCTCCTCTCTCTGCCGGCATTTGAGGCGGGAATATCCTTCCTGGCGGGAGGGAATGACGAAGAGAGGCCGAAATCAACAGGCGGAAGAGGATAATCAGCCCTATGCATGAACAGCGCCCGCAGATACTACTGACGAATGATGACGGCATTTTCGCCGAAGGTTTGACCGCGTTGCGCGATGCGTTGCGCGAGGTCGGCGAGGTGACGGTGGTGGCGCCGGAACGCCCGCGCAGCGCCAGCGGACACGCCATTACCCTGCATAAGCCCCTGCGCGCCGACCTGGTGCGCATGCCGTGGGGCGGCGAGGGGTATGCGACCAATGGCACCCCCAGCGATTGCGTGGTACTCGGGCTCTTCGCGCTGCTGCCCTCCTGTGACCTGGTGGTGTCCGGCATCAACCTGGGACCGAACCTGGGCGAGGACCTGACCTATTCCGGCACCGTCTCCGCGGCGATGGAAGGCGCCATCTGCGGCAAACCGTCCATCGCGGTCTCCGTCGCCGATTATGAGAACCCCGATTACGGCCCCACCGCGCGCTTCATCGTCCGCCTGGCCCGCCGGGTCCTTCAGCACGGACTCCCCCCGGACGTGCTGCTGAACGTGAACGTCCCCAACCTCCCCGAAGAAGAGATCACCGGGGTGGCCATCACGCACCAGGGGAAACGCCGCTACGAAGGCCGCGTCGAGCGCCGCCTCGACCCCCGCGGCCGCGCCTACTACTGGCTGGGCGGGGAAATCATCGAGGACATCAACGGCGAAGGCAGCGACGGCGAAGCCATCCGCCAGGGCAAAATCTCCGTCACCCCCCTCCACCTCGATTTGACGAACCACGCATTTTTTACGGAGATGCAGGGGTGGGAGTTTGACGAGACATAGGGGAGTATTTCGGGGACTGACATCGAAACTCCGGGGATATGGTTGCTTCCTACCCCGAATTATCCTACAGGCCTGGATCTATAAGGAGTTTCGGTGTCTGTCCCCGAAATACGGTCGTTAACATAGCCGGACACTATAATCGGAGTTTTGGGGACAGACACCGAAACTCAGGCGGTCCCTTTGAATCAATCCGCCCGGTAATGCGCCCCCGTGCTCACCGGGTTACGCAGGGCGGCGCGGGTGATGATGAGGGCGACTTCGATGGCGTTGCGCAGGCCGATGAGCTGGTCGGTGAGCTTCGTCTCGCGATAGAAATTCTCGATGCGGTGCGAGAGGTAGTTCAGGTCGGCCAACGCGCGGTTGAGGCGCTTGGTGGTGCGCACGATGCCGGCGTAGTTCCACATAGTGGTACGGATGGTCATCCAGTCCTGTACGATGAGCGCCGGGTCGATGGAGCCCTCCAGGCCGGTATCTCGCCATTCCGCCACATGCGCAAAGCGGTGATAGGATTCGCCTTTCGCGGTGCGCACCGCATCTTCGCCGGCCTTCGCCCCCCAGGTGAGCGCTTCCAGCAGCGAGGTGCTGGCCAGGCGGTTGGCGCCATGCACGCCGGTGCAGGAGAGCTCGCCCACTGCGTAGAGATTCTGCAGCGAGGTGCGGCCGAGCAGGTCCACCTTCACGCCGCCAATGAAATAATGCGCGGCAGGCACCACCGGGATCCAGTCGCGGGTGATATCCACCCCGTATTTTAGCAGGGTCTGGTAGATGGTCGGGAAGCGTTTGGTGACGTCGACGGTGATATCCGACAGGTCCAGCCACAGGCTCTGCGTGCCTTCCTTCAGCATCTCTTCCCAGATGGAGCGCGCCACCACGTCGCGCGGCGCCAATTCCGCCAGCGGGTGATAGCGCAGCATGAAGCGCTCGCCCTGGGCGTTGCGCAGCTTGGCGCCTTCCCCGCGCACCGCCTCGGAAATGAGGAAGCGCTCGGCATCGCGATGGAAGAAGGCGGTGGGGTGAAATTGCAGATATTCAGCATTGATGATCTGCGCCCCCGCGCGGTGGGCCATCGCCAGTCCATCTCCGCGCGCGCCGTGCGGGTTGGTGGTGTGCAGATAGATTTGTCCGAGGCCACCGGTGGCGAGGATCGTCTTGCGCGCCAGCACCTTGCGCACTTCGCCGGTGTCCTGGTCAAGCAAATACGCGCCCAGGCAGACGATCGGCTCGTAGATATCCAGCGGGTCGGCGGAATGGTGCGGCAGCGTGATGAGATCGACGGAGGTGTGGCTGGGCCAGATGGTGATGTTCGGGTGTGCGCGTACGCCGGCAGCCAGCCCATCGGCAATGGCGCGCCCGGTGGCATCGGCAGCGAACAGGATGCGCCGCGTGGAGTGCGCGGCCTCTTGCGTATATTCCAGGTGACCATCCTGCCGGGTGAAGGCCACTTTCAAGCGGTCGATGAGCAATGAATAGACCAGCGGCGGCCCATCCTCCGCGAGTTGGCGTACGGCCGGCGGCCAGCACAACCCGTCCCCAGCCTCCAGGATGTCCTTCTCCAGCAGCTCCGGCGAGTCATCCTCCCCGCGCGCGATGATGCCGCCCTGCGCATGCGCGGTGTTCGAATCCGCGATGCCGTTCCCTTTAGTCACCAGCAACACCTTCGCGCCCAAATCCGCCGCGCGCAACGCCGCCGTACACCCCCCGGCCCCCACGCCCAGCACCAGCACATCAAACACAGGTAAATCCATCGTCATCTACACCCTTTCCGAACTCGGGTACAGTATAGCACTGTTGGGGCGGGAAGAAAATGAATGGCGGATGGCAGGACACCCACCCCGCAGCGGTGAATACTCTCCCTACTCGCACGGGTGAGCATGCCCGGTGGCGACATTATTTGAGGAGTGACCTATCTCATGCATAGCCAACTTGTGAGCCTGGGGCGGAATCGATTCGAGATTCTCACCGAGGGTGAGCGTTTTCTCGGGATCGGGAAGGTGTGGATCGGGGAGACGCTGGTGCGCTCCGGGCGCTTACCGTTGCGGCCATATTCCGAATCGTTCATCGGCGCGGAGCTTTCCGGGCTAACCCTGCGCGACGTGCAAGTGGCGGAGGATGCCGTGCGCGTGGTGGTGGACGCGGTCTTCCGCGCCAGCGAGACCAAGTTGCTGCGCGATCATAGCTTCGATCCTATCCACGAGACCGGCGATTGGGATGACGAGCCGATGGCCGGCACCGGCACCTTCACGCTGGTCTTCACCCCGTCAGCCGACACCTTCAACGGGGTAGCCTTCGACGGGTTTGCCTACCATTACGAATATACCAGCGAGTCGGTACCGCTCTTCTATATCATCGACAAAGCGAGTTGGGAGTTGGACGGGGACATCACCGGCGCCACCGTCTACAATCAGTCCGCGTGTTCCGACCCGGCCGTCACCTTTGCCGCCGACACCAAATGGACGACGGAGGGCATCCTCTTCTTCCTGGTCGAGCAGGGGAACGAGAACCCCATCATGACCCACAACCTGCCGCGCTGGGCGGATCACCAGTGGTTCGACTACCAGTTCAAAGGCGACACGACGTTACTCGGCGTCTACGAACGGGTGAACCTCATTCGCAGCCTGCTCAAGCGCGATGCGGGCAAACCGGAACTGAAGCACTTCGACAAGCATATCTTCGATGAGGCGTACAGTTATGCCACCACGCCGAAGGCGGTGCTCATCAACACTGCGCCGAAGACGACCACCGACCAGCAGAATCTGTGGACGTGGATCTTCGATGAGACCGCGCGGCGGGCACGCGCCGAATTCGGCTTGCGGGAAGTGCCGCCCATCCCGTTCATGGGCCATCATCACTGGGTGAACTTCACCATCGATACGTATTACAAGGACATCGTGCCGGCCTGTGCGGCGGTGGGCATCCACTGCATCTTCGCGGAGAATTTCAAAAAGTCCGACGCCGCCGAACCAGGGCGGCTGATCAGCGGCAATATGTGCACCTCCCATGAGTACGAGATCTCCGATGTGCTGGGCGGCACGGCGAAATTCAAGGAATACATCGACCGCTGCCACCAATTCGGCATCAAGAACCATATGTGGACCAACACCTATGTCTCACTGAACGCACAAATGAACGTACAGCAGCGCGACGAACGGAGCTGGTATATGGCGATGGAGGACACGCGCCTCAAATACGCCGGCGCCTACACCATGGTGAGCAGCAACCTGGATTTGAAGAATCCCGACGTACGCCGGTATTATATCGACGCACACAAGAAGATCATCGAGGAGACAGGGCTGGATGGCTACTTCATCGACAGCCATTACAACCTGTTCTTCATGCCGGTCAACTATAAATCCGGCCACCCGCAAACCTCCTGGCGCGAATCGCTGGAGGTGATGAGGGAGCTGCAGGATGCCGGGGTGGAATGGAGCATCGAATCGTTCGGGCCATTCGGCATGAATATTCACGGCCACGTCGACAGCTACGATGTCTCAAAAATCTTCATCTGCTACTATGTGGGCTTGGGCAACAATTATGCCACCGTGCCGGTGCCGGGCATCGAGAGCACGAAGAACGTCGGGCACGAAGCGGCGTTCGTATACTATCAACTGGCACACAAGTCGCCGTGCACGATGCCGTTGTTCATCGACGGCCAGCGCATCGATGCCGTGTATGGCGAGACGCACCGCCGCGTGCTGCGCGAATACCACGAACTGTTGCCGCAGATGCACACCCGCCACCTGCAGCAGGACGGCCTGTCCGTGCTCTGGCACAACGCCGACGGCAGCCAGGCCACCTTGTGGAACTTCGTCGACCGCCCCGCCGCTCTGCCCGGCACGGTGACTGACCTGACCACCGGTGAGGCGATGCCTGCCGCAGATGCCTACACGCTGCAAGCGATGCACACTTATAACATCACCGGCTGCCCGTTGCCCACCGTTATCAGCTCGGTGGGTGAAACGGTCACAGTGTAACCCAACTTGTGGCGATCGCCGCATCCTGCCCAGGATGCGGCGATCGCCACAAGTTGACTCCGCTCATCCCACCGGCCACGTCATACCAAACACACACAGATGTATTCATTTCCCCGATAACTACAAACAGCAAAGTGCAATACTGAGGAAAGGTGATGGATTCCCACTCGCAGAAGATCGGGGAGATCGACAACGGCCACCAGCTTTCCAGGGAGGACGAACATGATACGATACCTCTGTCTTTTCATCCTGCTGTTGTGCGGATTAACGATGGTAAAAGTATGGGCGTATGAGCAGGCTGTCGATCAGGCGACCGGGGCGACCGACCGGGTGTACCTGCCTGAGACGATGCCATGGAACGGTGACTTGATCATCTACGCCCAGGGATTCGTGGCACCCACCCCCACACCCTATATCCCGGAGAATCAGCTTGTGCTACCGAACGGTACATCTGTTCCCTCAATGATCACCTCACTGGGTTATGCCTTCGCGGTGACCAGCTTCCGCACCAATGGCTTGAATATCAAATATGGCGTCGATGACTTGCGGCGGCTCAAGGCGTATTTCATCAGCTTGCACGGCATTCCCCACACCACCTATCTTGTGGGGATATCGGAAGGCGGATTGATCACGGCACTCGCACTGGAACAACAAGCAGGGGTATTCGACGGCGGTTTGGCGCTTTGTGCTCCGGTGGGTGATTTTCGCCGGCAGCTCGACTATATGCTTGACTTCCGCGTGGTCTTCGACTATTTCTTCCCCGGCCTGCTTCCCGGCAGTGCCCTGGCCATCCCACCGGCAGTGATGGCGGGATGGGAGATCATCTATGCTCCGCGCATCTTAGCCGCGGTGGCTGCACAACCGTATGCAACGGCTCAACTGCTGCAGGTCACCAAGGTGCCGGTCGACCCGCACAAATCTGACAGTGCCGGCAAAATCATCGTGCACCTGCTCTGGTATAACGTCTTTGCGACAAATGATGCTGTGGCTAAGCTGGGCGGAAATCCGTATGACAATCGGCAGCGGTGGTACAGCGGATCGATGAATGATCTCAAACTGAACCAGGGGGTACGGCGCTATATCGCCGACCCCAATGCACTGGCAGAGATCGCACGCTACTACCAAACCTCCGGACATCTCTGTGCGCCGCTCATCACCATGCACGCCACCGGCGATCCTACTGTCCCTTACTGGCATGAAACGTCCTACTCGGAGAGATGCATTACAGCGCACGCCGCGTTTCAGCGAATCAACATGCCGGTGACGTGCTTCGGGCATGTCAATTTTCGAACCTGCAATCTGGCAAACGCATTTATGGCGCTGATCGAGCGCATGTCCGCACCTTTCGTGGCGCGGACCGAGGTCGCGTCCCAGTCAGAGGACCAACGCAAACGTGCCGTTTCCAGCCCGTAGCCTTGTTGGGACGTCGCAGGCACCGACACGGCTGTTCCTGCACACGCATCTGCACTCGTCAGCGGATCAAAGGATGATAGTCCAGGACGATATCCAAGGATGTAATACTTTCCTAACAGAATATTAACCAATAACCTGTAGAATTCCCGGTTATACCTTTTACGGGGGGTTGACAGGCTATCCAAGTCGTGGGAGAATATCCATACCCTTTGCATTATCGCACGTTTTTTATGATTATCCATTTCGCGCAACAAGACAAAACAGATCGCTACCACGCCAATTGGTGCTGGCGATGCGGTGCGCTGTCTCCCCCTGAGCGCGGGAACGTGTGAGGGCCACCCTGGCCTGTGAGGCCAGGCATTCATCAACCGCCCCCCACCTGCGTGCAGGTGGGGGGCATTTTTTTATCTCCTGCATCAAATCATTCATGCTAATCTGCCTGCAATGCGGGTAAGCTACAGTGTTTTGTATAGCGATAAGCTAATTATGAGGTAGTCAGATGCATACACCATCAAAATCGAATGTTCGTGACAGCCGGGTCTCCATCAGTCGCGAAGCCTTCTGCGCGCTGGCGGGTGAATATAATCTTATCCCCGTCTACCGGGAAATTCTCGGCGATTTGCATACGCCCGTGTCGGCATTCCACAAGCTGGATGATGGGCGTTTTGCCTATTTACTGGAGAGCGTCGAAGGGGGCGAGAATGTTGGACGCTACAGCTTCCTGGGTGGCGCGCCCTCCGTGGTGTTGATGGCCAAAGGGCGCGAGGTGTCCGTGGAGCGGGATGGGCGGACAGAGACACGCGCGCTGGCAGCGGGGGAAGACCCGCTGCACGTGCTAAAAGGCCTGATGCGCGAGTACCGCGTGGCGAAGGTGCCCGGGCTGCCGAGATTCTACGGCGGCGCGGTGGGATATATGAGTTATGACACGGTGCGCTTCTTCGAGGACCTGCCTGATGCCCCACCGGATGACCTGCACCTGCCGGACTGCTACTTCGTCTTTACCGATGCCTGCCTCATCTTCGACCACGTACGCCATCGCATTTTAGTGGTATGCAATACGCACGTGAACGGCGACCCGGAGGCGGCGTATCAGCATGCGCTGGAGAAGATTGACGACCTGATCCGCCAGTTGCAGGCGCCCGAAGCACGCCCATTGGGATTGGTTCCGGGCGGTTCAGCAAATCATGCAGCAGTACGCTCCAACTTCACCCCGCAGGAGTTTTGCCGCGTGGTAGAACAGGCGAAGGAGTATATTTACGATGGCGATATCATCCAGGTGGTGCTCTCCCAACGCCTCAGCCGCGAGCTCTCCCCCACCCTGCGCGAGCAACCCTTCAACATCTATCGTGCCTTGCGCTATCTGAATCCCTCGCCGTATATGTATTACCTCTCCTACGGCGATGTGAAGATCATCGGCTCCTCGCCGGAGCGGCTGGTGAGCGAAGAACAAGGCACAGTCGTCACCCGCCCCATTGCCGGCACACGCAAACGCGGCGCCACCCCGGCCGAAGACGCGGCGCTGGCGGAAGAGTTGCTCGCCGATGAGAAGGAGCGCGCGGAGCATATCATGCTGGTGGACCTGGGGCGCAACGACCTCGGGCGGGTCTGTGATTACGGCACGGTGAGTGTCGACCAGCTCATGCTCATTGAGCATTACTCGCATGTCATGCATATCGTAAGCAACGTGCGCGGCACCCTGCGCCAGGAGTTCGATCACTTCGATGTGCTGCGCGCCTGTTTCCCAGCAGGCACCGTGAGCGGCGCGCCGAAGATCCGCGCCATGGAGATCATCGACGAGCTGGAGCCCACCCGCCGCGGCCCCTATGCCGGCGCCATCGGCTATTTCAGCTTCGAAGGCAACATGGACACCGCCATCACCATCCGCACCATTGTGGTGAAAGACGGCGTCGCCCATGTGCAAGCCGGCGCCGGCATCGTCGCCGATTCCATGCCGGAAAACGAGTACCAGGAGACGATGAACAAGGCCTGCGCACTGTTGAAAGCCTTGGAGTTGGCGGAAGAAGGGTTGTGCGGGTAATCAGCTAACACTGCCCCCCCGCTTAGCGAAACTGTTTACACCGGCAGTGATCATGTTACATCCGCGCTTTGCATGGACTGAGTTTGAGTTCCATATCCAGTGATATTCGACACAAGTTGCATCGAATATCACTGGATATGACTACTAACCCGGATTATTCGTATTCCCTCATAATCGAGTTCGCGGTCATATTCGATTGCCAGGTAGGTTGCACGGGATATTTTCAGTGAATGACAGTGCCCCGCCCATGCACAGAGAAGCCGCCACCGCCGATGATTGCGCCGTTGGCGGCATCGACAAAGATGACATCGCTGCTGCCACGGAATCCATGCGCATCGTCAAATTGCAGCACCCAGGCTAGGCGTGACGGCGGTTCAGGTGATGAAGTGCGCCACCCGCTGGGGCGGCGCGGGGTCGGTTTACTCGGCAGCGCTGCCTGTTTCCATACTTCGTTCGGCGTCACGATGGCCAGCTTTGCGGAGTGCAGTTTGCCGATTTGCGTGGTCATCCTCAATTTGACGAATTGCGCATGCGCTTTTGCCAGTGCGGTGTCTTTCGTCACCAACACCTTCACTTGTGCCGGCGGTTTGATGCGGTGCCCCCACGTGATGCCCTGCAGACTTCCATCTGCAGGCTCGATTTCGCACATGATGATATTGTTGTCATAATAGGGGTATCCTTTATACTTCTCCGTATAAAAGAGGCGCCAGATGCGGTGGCGGTTGTAATCCGACACCAGCATGCATTTGTCGAACGCCGCGTTGTTCAGGGGAATTCCTACAAGCTGCGCATACTTCACAGCTAATTTCCGGGCTTGTTGTATGTTGATATTGATCTGCTGAGCCGCATCGACATTGGGGGGCGTATGCGAGGCCACGAAAAACGCTCCGTTCGTACTGTCGATGATAAATAAGCCATCGCGATATTGCAATTGCCATGTTCTCGGCCAATTTGGATCGCCGCCTGGTTGCGTGATTCGGGGCATCCCATTCGGCACCGACCAGTGCAATTGTTGCCGGAGCCAATTTGCCTTCGCGACCGCCTGCTGTGAGTTATTCACCGGTTGCTGTGCTGTCACGCCGCATCCCAGCAGCACGGAGAAGAGTAGCAGCATGCAGAACCGCCGCATAAAAGGTGACTTCTGTAAATGGTAATCGTGTCCAATAACGATCAAATGGGGCATATAGCCGTCCTTTCTACGTGAGATTGATTTTTCAAAGTGACCACGGTCATCGCTTCCCTTCCTGATCTGACCAATACATCTATTACGACTGCGTGGTGACAGGAAATGTTCCCAGCAATTTCGTTCTCCCGCAGTAATGCTCTTCGAATCCTGCCCTGAATAGTCCGGACTATTCCCCCTACCCCCGCACCTGGAAGGGAAGAAGGTTGGTGGTTAGGTGAAATTCGCCATTTGTCTGATTTTTCCGGGATACCTTTCTGATGGAAAGACGTATAATGGTGTGTCTGACCAGCACTTGCTTCCCCACGCGATGCGAGCTGCGAGTTCCCGGTTTTACCTGTGATAGAGGTTGCCGGGTAAAGAGCTTGGAACCTGGAACGAGGAACTTTGAACTATTTCGAAGGAGGTATCCCATGAACAAAGAGCAGATCATCGACTTCTTGCGCGCCAATCCTGTTTGCTTCCTGGCCACGATGGATGGCGACCACCCCCGCGTGCGCGGCATGATGCTTTATATGACCGGGAAAGGCGAGATCATCTTCCATACCGGCAAGGGCAAAGACCTGGACAAGCAACTCTCCGAGAACTGTGCCATTGAGCTCTGCGCCTTCGATCCCAAGGCGAATGTGCAGGTACGCGTGAGCGGTGAGGCGGAATTCCTCGCCGATGAAGCGCTGTCGCAGGAAATCGTCAACGCACGCCCCTTCCTGAAAGAGATCGTCGAGAAATACGGCTACGAGGCGATGCCGCTCTTCCGCGTGAAGAACCCCGTCGCCAACGTATGGACAATGGCGGATGCCATGGCGCCGAAGACGTACGTCAATCTGTAACTGGTAGATTCCGGATCTTTCGAGGTAAGCGTTGGGCGGATCGGCTGATCCGCCCAACGCTTGTTATTTGAGGCTTATTCTGCCTCCTCGTTTAAGAGGCCCACAATCTTTTGTCGCACTCCGGGAATCACTTGCGCTTCATAGGCAGTGTATGTCAGTTCATTGGCACTCGGGAAGACCAAGCGGTCACGCTTGATGCAATCCACCTCATACCAGGACAGATATGGCGCAAGCGTGCAGGCGAAGAGGAGGATGGCCACGGCAAAGACGAACGTACGCGTTCGTGCGACAATACCGTAATAGAGAGAAAAGCCCCGTTTCGGAATAGAAAATACAGCGATTCCTGTTATCACGACTACGAATGCGATCACCAGGATAAACACTGCCGATTCATCGTAAATACTCTTTTCGGAATACAACGCGGAGTACAATGCCAGCAGTGTGAGCGAAAACAGCAGTAGTTTCACCAGCCAGGGACTGACCAGTTTTCGAGATGATGCAGCATCTCCTCCTGGCACTGGAATACCAAGAATGCTGCAGCGCTGCCGTATCGCGGCTTTCGTCTGCTTATCAAGCAGCACCAGGATGGAGAAGATCACCAGCATGCACTCGATTGAGAATTGCAAGGCGATGATCTGGACATTGAGTTCCCGGTTGGCAAAGGCTGAGCAACGCGAATACAGGTAATACAGTGCGACCGGCGGTATAATACTGAGACAATAGATTCGTACCAACGTCTTCCAGGAAGGAAGCACGAAGAGCGACGTGGCATATGCGCGGGGTAAACGCCGGAAGCGCACTGCGGATGCCACGAGGTTGATCACGAGCAACACCAGGAGGGAGAGCAATGCTATCCCCAGCCAGAATTGCTCGAATACCGTTTGTGCAAATTGTCTGACCGGGGCCAGCGTCTGTATATTGATCGGATGCGAAGCATCGCGGGGCATGAACGACAGGTAATTCGCCATGCGACCACCATGTTCTACGATAAAATCGTCGGTGTAGTCGTGACCGAAACCTGAATGGCGGTAAGTACCTGAGCCTTGTAACCGTGTCTCCATATCCGAGATCAGCGTACGGGTCTGGTGCGCCAGGTCCTTCCGTCCCATTTGCCCATAGATTTCAGCAACGTCATTACCGCACGTCTTTATCACATAATTTGCTCTGCCCAATTCAAATGCCGAATTGGCGTCATCGATGAACTGGACTATCAATCGCTGCCAGGCACGCAGATATTGCATCCCCTCGCGTTCATGTCCTTCCCTGATCAGTAGCTGGCCGTAAAACACACTGATGCGCGCGATGTACAAGTATTTACTATAATCAGCACTCGAATCGGAGAAAATTACCCCTCTCCGAATATAATAATCCTCCACTGCACGTGGGGTAGAGAGGAGAGCCAGGCGTTCACGGATCATTTCTTTGTGATAACGACGGGCATACGGCTTTGCTAGCCCTGCTGCCAATTCACCCATCGCACGATCCAGCAATCGCCGGTCTTTCACCTGGCAGACAATCTTTCCCGTGAGTCCATTCCTGGTCGTTTTCGGATACTTTACGTCGACGGCCTTCCACAAATAATGTTCTGCCAGCACATAGTTATAGTTCGCATTCATTGGATCAAGCTGCTCAGCAGATATGACATCGCGCATGGGGAATTGAGCGTCTGAAGTTTAGCCATTTGGGTGGTGAGGAAAAAAATCGTTTTAGTTAAGTTGATTTAGGTTTGGTCAGTGGTGTCCTGGGGTATGGCTTGGTTGAACAACAATCCCACCCCAGGAGACACCGACAT